>JAABUL010007096.1_pt1 | contig 12353 bp, 9 predicted proteins | sample 5559151 | NCBI WGS metagenome assembly JAABUL01 (sample SAMN10711876, study PRJNA513368) | rock metagenome | isolation source: Antarctica rocks | place: Antarctica: Victoria Land, Pudding Butte sud | reverse complement strand
ATGCCAGCGCGCATGACGAGGCGGCGCTCACTGGGACTGTTGAGGCGTTGGCCGCGCTGGTGGAGGCGCGCGACCACTATGCGGCCCGCCACGCCCAGGATGTCGCCGCCCTGACGCTGCGCCTGGCCCTGGTCTCGGGCTGTGTCGCGGCCGACGCGCGTCGGATCGCGGTAGCGGCCCGGCTGCACGATGTCGGCAAGGTCGTGGTCCCTGACGCCGTCCTGCAAAAGCCGGCCCCTTTGAGCGAAGGGGAGTGGGCGTTGATACGCACGCATCCCGACGTGGGGGCCGATGTGGTGGGCCGCGCTCCGGCGTTGCGCGCGCTGGGCCCTTGATCCGCGCGCATCACGAGCATTGGGACGGCAGCGGTTACCCGCGCGGTTTGGCGGGAGGAGACATCCCGCTCGGCGCGCGCATCATCGCCGTGGCCAACGCGTATGGCGCGATGACGACGGATCGGCCGTATCGGCAGGCGATGTCCCCGGCACGGGCGCTAGCCGAACTGGAGCGGCGCGCCGGGACAAGCTTCGACCCCGCCGTGGTCACCGCGCTGGAGCGCGTCCTCAACGCCGACCCGACCCTGACGGACGGGACCGGTGTGGCGTAAGGGCAGTCGGAAGTCGATAGTCGGAAGTCGGAAGTCGGAAGTCGGAAGTCGGAAGTCGGAAGTCGGAAGTCGATAGTCGGAAGTCGGAAGTCGATAAGTGTGAGAGGTGGTATGGTCAAGCGAGGATGACCGCCAATACATTCATCGCGCGCCGTATCGCCGATACCCCGACCGGCCGGTTGGTCGTGGGCGCCTTGCTGCTCTCGGTTGCCCTGTGCGGTTGCGCGGGAGCGCCCGCTGGCGGCTCGCCTGCTATGGCGCCAGCGGCGACGGTTGTCGTGTCGGTCAACGCTACGCCGGCGCCGCGGCCAGCAGCGCGCGCTATTGCCCTGCGCGCGGCGAGCGTGCTGCTGCCCTATCACGATCAGTTGCATACCTTCGAGTTGGGCCGGCCGCAGACCTGGGGCGTCCTCGACGCCCGCGCCAACCCAAGCTTCGCGCGCGCCCTCGGCGACGGCGTGCGTTTCTTCGAGCCCATCTCGGCGTCCGACCCCGACGCCGGTAGCGCCGGTAAGCTGTGGATCGACGTGCTGCCGGACCAGCCGGGGAGTACGCCGCGTGCGATTCTGCTGCAGCCATTCGTCGACGCCGACTATCCCGCCGCGCTCGTCAAGCGCCTGACGGTCGCGCCTGTCCGGCTGGGCGGCGTGGCGGGGTATCGCCTGGTCTCGTTGCCGGCGGGCAACGGCCATCAGGTCACCCTGCTGGCCGCGCGCTGGCGCGGCCACTACTACCGTGTGACGGTGTTCGGCGCCGCTATCCCGGCGGAGGTGGCGCTGGCGCTGCGTAGTTGGCGTTTCGTCGGCGCTCCGGCGCGGTAGCGCGCGGGCTTGTACTATTATCTGTATGAACATACCTCATCATCTCCGGCGTCGCCGCCTGACTGCCGCGTTGGCGGTCGCCGTCGTCGCGCTAACCGCGCTGCCCGGTGTGGGACGGGGCGCGACAACGACGGCTCCCGCGCGGCCGGTGGTTGTGTTGACGGGGACGGCCTTCCCGGCCGGTCTGGGCGCCGGCGTCGCCGCCGACCCTATCGGCTTGCAGGCGGCGCTGTGGACGTCGCTGGTGGGATTCGACGACCGGCTGAGGCCGTATGCCGCGCTGGCCGCGCGCGTGCCGACACTCGCCAACGGCGATGTCCGCGTCACGGGTGGCGGCATGACCGTGACGATCCACCTCAAGCCCGGTTTGCGCTTCTCCGACGGCTCACCACTCACCTCGTCGGACGTGGCGTTCGGCCTGCTGCTCAACCTCGACCCAGCTATCGGCAACAGCTTTGGCCTCGACGAGATCGCGCACTACGCCACCCCCGACGCGCGGACCGTCGTGCTACAATTCGGCGACCTCTATGGCGCCTACCTGGCCTACGCGCTGCCGCTGGCCCTGCCACGGCGTTACTTCGAGCGCAAGTACCACACCAGCAACATCCACGCGCTGGCCCTGGCCTATCGCCGCGACCCCTATGATAGTCTCTCCGATGTCTTCTCAGGCCCCTACCGGGTGACGGAGGTAGCGCCGGGTCAGCGGCTGACGCTCGCGCCGAACCCTTATTTCACGGCCCTACGCGCCGCGGGGACACGGCCCGAACTGCGCTACACCGTGCTCAGCTATGACGAATCGGCCCTGACGCAAGACCTGCGCGCCCGCGACGCCGGCGTGGATCTGGCCCTGGGGCTCGGTCCGGCCACGCTGCCGGGGTTGCGTGGGCTGTCGGGGCTACGCGTCACGACAAGCCCGTCGCTCGCGGTTGAGCATCTGGAGCTGAACCAGGCTACACCCGCGCTCAGGAGCCTGAGCGTGCGGCAGGCGCTGCAACTGGCGATCGACAAGCGCGCCCTCGTCCGCGCGCTGTTCCCCGCCTCCTCGAACCCCACGCGGTTCGTGGCGACGAGCCTGATCCCGCCCTCTTCGCCCTACCACGACAGTAGTAGCGGGGTGAGTCCGTATAGCCCGGCCGGGGCGCGCCGCCTGCTCACCGCGGCCGGCTACGCTACGACGCTTAATGGGGCCGGCCGCCACGTCACGCTTACTTTGGTTACGACGAACGACCCCACGCGCCAGCGCGAGGCCGATCTGATCGCGCGCGCTTGGGCCGCTATTGGGGTGCGCGTGACGCCTCGTCTTGTGAGCGCGTCCCCCTCCGATCAGGGCGGGTTCTACGCGCCGTTCGACCGCGGCGGCGTGCTGGCCACGCGCTCCTTCGACGCGGCGCTGTTTGACCTGCGCCTGGGTCCCGACCCCGCCACCGTGGCCGCGCTCTTCGATCCCGGCCGCATCCCCACGTCGCTGAGTCAGGGCGCGCTACGGCGCAACTATACGGGTATCGACGACGAGGCCCTCGCGTCACTTCCCGAACGGGCGCAGGCGTCGCTTGATTTTGCCTCACGCCAGCGGGGATACGTCAGGGTGCAGCGTGAGGTCAATACTCTTTTGCCCTACATCGTGCTCTATGAGCGGCCCCAGATTGTCGTCGACGATGGTCATGTCGGCAATCTCCGGCCGGCGCCGCAGGACGCGGCCGACTTGTGGAACGTGTGGGAGTGGACGCGCCGTTAGCCGTGTTGTCCTATGTGACGCGCCGTTGTGGTCAGGCTCTGCTGACCTTTGGGCTGTTCGCCGTCGCCCTGGCCATACTCGTGACAGGTGACGCGCGCGGCGGCAGATCGGCGCTGGACTGGTTGGCCGCCGCCCGGCTTGATTTTGGCCGCGCTTCCGACAATAGCCCCGTGATAGTGGCGATCACCGCCGCCCTGCCGGCCACGGCGCTACTGGTTCTCGCCGCCACCCTGATCGGTCTCGTGGTCGGCTACGGGGGCGGCCTGCTGCTCACGTTGGCCGACCCTGCCCTCACCCCCCAACCCCCTCTCCCTAACCGTGGGAGAGGGGGAGAGGCTCTCCCCAACGCTGTGCCTTCGTCTGGCCATGGGAGAGGGGGTTGGGGGGTGAGGGGGTATGCGCCGGTCAGAGTCCTGGCCGTAGCATTTGATGTGTGTCAGGGCGTGCCGGTCTTCTGGCTGGGCGGGGTGTTGGTGGTTGTGTTGAGCGTGGGGTTGGGGCTGTTCCCGCCCGGTGGTATCGCCGATCCGGCCTTGCCGGCGTTTGGGACCGCGTCCTATCTCGACCTGTTGCGCGCACGGCCTGCCCTCGTGCTGGGCGACTTGCTCGGTCATCTGGCCTTGCCGGCGCTGACGCTCGCGCTGGCCGGCCTGGCCACGCGGCTGCGGCTCGTGTCCACTGCGCTGCCATCCGAACTGCGCGCGCCCTACACGCGCGTGGCGCGTGCGACTGGGCTCTCCAGGCGGCGGTTGGCGTGGCGTGCGGCGCGCCCAGCGCTGCCCGTCATCATGTCCGGCGCGGCAGGAAACCTGGCGCCGCTGGCTGGGGCGGTTGTGTTGGTCGAGTATCTTTTCGGCTGGCCCGGCCTGGGGTTGCTGGCCTACCACGCCGCACGTGCGGGTGACACGGCGACGTTGGGGGCGTTGTTGTTCCTGTTTGGGTTTATCGTGATCGTCGCCGGACTCGTCGGCGATATCGCCGCGGCCTGGGCCGACCCGCGCCTGCGCTCACGCGGAACGACGCCATGATCGTCGATGTCTGGCGGCGCTTCAGGGCGCAACGTGGGGCGGTAGCCGCGCTCTATTCGCTCATCGTCATCGTCGCGTTGAGCCTGCTGGCGCCCCTTATCGCGCCGCAAGACCCCTCCGACCCGCTGGGGTTCGATCCTCTGGCCGCCAACCACCCGCCAACCCTCTCCTGGGCCTATCTGTTTGGGGCCGACAGTCGTGGGCGCGACGTGTTAAGTCTGCTGTTGTGGGGCGGCCGCACGACGCTGTCCATCGGCGTCGGGGCGGCCATTCTCGCGGCGCTCGTCGGGGCCGGCCTCGGCGCGCTGGCCTGCTGGCGCGGCGGGGTGTTCGACCCACTGCTGTCGCGGCTGATGGATGTGTGCGGCGCGGCGCCACCACTCCTCGTGTTGCTCCTGCTGGCGAGCCGCCTGGGCGGCGCTCCGGCGGCGGTTATGCTGGCCGTCTTTGCCCTCAGCGGGTGGGTAGTTCCGGCGCGCCTCACGCGGACTACCGTAAGGGCCGGGCTGGCCGCGCCGTACGTCGAGGCGGCGCGCGCTATGGGGGTCACAGGATCACGTTTATTATTCGTGCATCTGCTGCCGGCGGCGCTACCGCCGGTCGCCGCGTGGACGGCGGCCGCGGCGTCGGCTTACGTCGCGCTCGAAGCGGGGCTTGACTTCCTGGGCCTTGGCCTGCCCGCGGGGACGACGAGTTGGGGCACGGCGCTGGCCGGCGCACAGGCGGCGGTATCCGCCGGCAATTGGTGGTGGATGACGTTTGGGGGAATCGCGCTGGCGGTATCGACGCTCGCGCTGGCTGGGGTCGCGCGCGGCGTCGCGCGCGCCCTTGATCCAACTATGCCGGTCATGTCCATTGCGCGGGGCCACACAGCCATCACGTTCGCGCTCGACGCTGCTGGGCCACAGTCCGAGAATCGCCGGGGTGGCCGCGCCCGTTTATCCCCACGCGCCGTGGTTGGCGGGGGTCTGGGGGGAGCCATCCCTCCAGGTTCCCCCTGGGCGCGCTGGACCGCCGGCCGCAGCCGGGGGGCCAGTCAGCCATCGCGCTGGACCGCCGGCCGCAGCCGGGGGGCCAGTCAGCCATCGCGCTGGACCGCCGGCCGCAGCCGGGGGGCCAGTCAGCCATCGCGCTGGACCGCCGGCCGCAGCCGGGGGGCCAGTCAGCCATGGACGGAGGGGGGGATAGGAAATGATGCGACTATAGCGCGGCTACGCGCGGTATGGGGCGCGCCACGGAAAGAAACGGCGCTATCGAGTGATCGGACAACGCCCTCATGGCGGCGTCGATGGACGCGTCCCATCGCGGCGATCGGAGCGGCCTTACTGCTGGTAACAGTGATCGGTGTGGCGGCGCGCTCCCATGACATGCGCCACGCGCCACGCCCTGCGGCGCTACTGAATAACGCCGCGGCATACCCCACGCAGCGTGGTCAAAGGGCCGCTTACATTGCCACGGCCACCTACGCCGTGGTCGAAGGGATAGACCCTAGCACGCGCGGTCTGCCCTGGGCCGCGTACGACTCGTGTCCTGCTCCGCTGATGGGGAAGCGCTGCGCGCGAGCCGACGTGCAGTTGTGGTTCGGCGCGGGCCAGGGCCGGGTGCAGAGCGAGGGCAGCACGTACATTTGCACGCCGCGCTTGACCTGGGGCCTCAACCCTATGGCAGGGTTGGCCACGACCGTGCGGACGCCGTGCGGCCCGCTCGGTCCGGCGATGGTGGGGCTCGGCGCCACGGCGGGGGTGGCGCAGCGGCTGCTTCCCGCCATCACGCGTGGCGCGCGAGACGACGCGCGCTTGACCGGCCGGGACAGCGTGGCCGGCCGGCTGTGCTGGGCCCTCGCGCTCTCGGGAGGTGGCCAGGTCTGTGTCGACGCGGCGAGTGGACTGGCCCTGCGCGTCGAGCGCCTCGACCGCTCCGGACACCCGGTCGCGTTGTTCCTGGTGACGGGGGTCAGCTACGGGCTGGACCTGGCGCCGCAGATCTTCGCCAATCCCATACCCGGTGGGCGCGGCCCGCTCGTCAATGGGTTGAGCCAGCCGCTGCTGGACATCCAGTCGGCCGACGATGTGGCCCTATTCACGGCGCTCGTGCCTCGCTCTATCCCGCCGGGTTTGGTCGCCCAGACGCCGACCTACGACTCGTTCTATGACCAGACGCGCGGCTACGCCCCACAGGACCGCGTGCGCCAGGCCTACGCCGACCGGCAGGGACGGATCGCGCTCACGCTCATCGAGACCCTGCCGGGGAGCGCCTGGGATGTCACGCCCCCGCGCGACGAGGCGCGCGTCGTCATGCGTGATGGCCTCCGCCTGTTGGAGTGGGCGCCAGCGGGGAGCGCGCCCGCGCTAGTGCGCGTCGAAGGCGACGGCACGGCCGCGCTGGTATCCAGCCACACGCTTCCACTGCGCGCCTTGGAGCAAATCGCCGCTGGATTGCGCTAAACGGACGTTATCCACTTCGGAAAGAAGGTGAGATTCGTATCATGCTTACGCGTCCATAGCTAGGGTATGATACCGAGCATGCGGCAACACACGGGGCGCGTCTCCCGCCCTTAATCGTTGCGGCGTCGTCCCCGATGTCCATAGCGCCGGCAGACCATAGACGTTGTCGCCGGCCTAGCGATCATGGAGACCGCCGTGGCTCGACTCTTTCCTGGCGCCGGCGCCCGCCCATCTTCCCTTTCGCGCGTTTTATTCATGGCGGCAATTATCCTGGGTTTGCTCACGTTTCCATACAAGGCCCCCATAGCGCGCGCCGCCAGCCGGTCGCCTTCAGTCGCTGTCGTCGCGCTCGCCCACGCGCTCCTTGGTGAGCCCTACGCCTATATCGGCGACGACCCGTCCACGGGTTTCTCCTGTATCGGCTTCGTCCACTACCTCTACGCGCAGGCCGGCGTCGACGTCCCCTACGACCTGAACCTCGCCTACGCCGCGGGCCGGCATGTGGACGCGGCGCATTTGCAGCCCGGTGACCTCGTTTTCTTCAGCGGGACCGTCTGGGACGGGCTCTCGCATGTCGCGGTCTACGCCGGTGATGGCGCCATGATCGGGGCCGACAACTATCAGACGGGTGTTGAGTTGACCCTTCTCAGTGAGCCCTACTGGCGCGCCCACTACACCGGCGCCACACGTCCTCTGGCTGGCTCTGCTACCATCCCCGTCGCGCTTCCGATAGCGGCGCCCATCGCGACGCCGGCGCCGCCCACACCGTTGGTTCCACATTTCTCGTTCCAGACCGGCGAACGCCTGCGCGCCAGAGCCGCGGGCGACGTGTACAGCGGCCCCGGCTACACCTATCAGCGCATCGACCGTCTTGGCGTAGGCTCTCCGTTCGACATCGTCCAAGTACAGGCGGGCTGGGCCAACGTCGTATATCATACGCCGGACACGGATTACTACGGCTGGGTCGACGCGCCGTATCTGGCTCGTTGTATAGTCGTTAGTCGTTAGTTGTCGATGGTTACTGACTACTGACTACTGACTACTGGTTGTTAGCTGACCGCTGATAGCTGACCGCTGATAGCTGATGGCTGTCAGCTAACGCCGGGCGCGCCCGGTTCTTGCCGGCGCGCTTGGCGGCGTAGGCCGCGTCGTCCGCGGCCGCGAGGAGGCGCGCCGCGTCGGCGTGCGCGTCGTTCGCGGTGGACGCGGCCCCGACCGAGGCCGTGGGATGCGCCACCATCGGCCCGAAGGCGACCGTCAGGGCCGCGATCTCGGCGCACACACGCTCCGCCAGCGCCAGGGCGCGGGCCGTATCGGTCTCCGGCAGGAGCGCCACGAATTCATCGCCGCCCAAGCGGGCTGGCAGGTCGCTGGAGCGCAATTCTCGGCGTAGCGCGCCCGCGACAGCCACGAGGACCATATCGCCGCAGGCGTGACCATACGTATCATTGATGCTTTTGAACGCGTCGAGGTCAATCAGCAGCACGGCGAGCGGGCGCTCGTAGCGATGCGCCTCGTGTAGACGCGCTTCCAGCGCCTGCTCGAACCCACGCCTATTGGTTAATCCCGTCAGTGGATCGGTCGCCGCCTGTATGCGCAGCAGCGCGTGGGCCTGTCCGAGGGCGGTATGGGCCTGTTCCAGACGACGGCGCGTCGCGCTGTGCCAGCGCAGGCCCGCGATGAGCGCGACGAGCGGCAATGTGGCGACAAGGACGGCGATCGGTTTCCCGCTCACTATGGCGTTTACCAGCACGAGCGCCAGGACTGGCTCACAGGCCAAAGCCGGAAGCGCTTCGAACAACCTGTGCCACAGCGCCGCGCCAAGCGTGTCCCGTCGTGCGACGCTATGTACCGTATACAGCGCCCATGCGCCGCACACCAGCGTCCCTTCGGCGACGAAGAGGGCGGGCAGCGCATGGACGAGCGGGGTCACCGCGCCGCCGGGGACGAACGCGTGATAGAGTGTCCCCGCTAGAGCTGTCGCCAGTATCCCCACGGCAACGGATCGTCCCCATGACAGCAACGCCGGACGCTCGTCCCCGCGCGCGCTTGTCAGCGCCTCGCCCAGCGCGATCGTTAGCGCGGCGCCGGTCGTGGCCCAGTACGGGCCGTCGAGCGCGATGATCGTGAGCAGCGCCGTCGAGGACACGAGGGGCGGACCGCGGCGCGGGTCGTGCGGGCCGCCAGCCAGGGCCAGGGGGTAGAGCCGCGCGACAAGGGCCGCCAGCAGGAGGAAGGCTAGGCCGAGCGGTTCCCGTGGGGGAGAGAGGCGTAGGCCACAGAGCAGTGTGACGAGGCCGGCAGTCACGATGATGGCGGGGCCCGCGCCACGGCGCGCGACGCGTGCAATTGACAATAGCATCACCCTCATACCTCCATTGTAGAAATACCTATCGCGGCGCGTACGCTTTTATGCACAATGGGCCGCCGTGGCGTGGTGGAAAAACGTCACGCGAGGGATAACTCCCCTAGCGCATTATAGTACATTTGTCCTATAATATGGTCCTGATGGTCTTTCGCCACGCTTTCCTACAAAAAAGGAGTACCACGAGATGATGATCGCTACCGCGGGCCGGCGGCCAATCCGCCCCATGCCATGGAGCCGCCCCCTGATCCTCGCCGCGGTCCTGGCCGGCGCCGTGCTACAGCACGCGTTGGTGAGCCTACCGCTGGAGCCAGCCCCGGTCCCGCCACAACTGTCGGCGTCGCGCGCATCGTCTGGTCAGCCTCTAGCGGCGGCGCCGATGACGCCAGTACGAGCCATCACGGCGCCGCGTCTGGCGCCTGCGCGCGTCCCTGTGACGGACGTCAAGGGCGTGCGCTTGCAAGCGCACGCCCCCGCTCCGGCGTCGCCCACCACCGCTGCTCCATCCGTGACCCTAGCCTCCGCGGATTCCGCGCTCTCGGCCTCGATCTGGCGCGCTTTCAACGCGTACGCCCTGCCCTACCAGGCGGAGAGCGCGCTCATCGTCGAGGTGGGGCGGCAGTTCGGGCTCGACCCGGCCGTCCCCGCCGCCCTGTTCATGCACGAGGACGGCGACATCAACAACCGCGCCCTTTTCCCACAGCATATGAACTGGCTGCTCTACCACACGCGCAATCCGGGCAACATCAAGTGCATGTACGACCCGTGCTACGACGGCTTCCAGGTCTACCCCACCTACCGCGCCGGTATCCTCGACTGGTTCAGGCTCTACGACCACTACTACTACGACCTCGGTATCCACGACCTCGGTTCCTTCGTCGCGACGTATTGTCCGCCCAATGTCGACGGCAACGGCCCGCCTACGGTCTATCAGTCCGATATCATGGTCAAAGCCGTGCGCCTACGTAGTGGTTGGTAGCGCGTCGTTCGCCCCCTTCGCACAAACTTCACACATGTTTCACAAGGGGTTCATACACGCGGGATACCATACTACTAGATGCGTCGCGCGCCTTAGGCGCAAAAGTAGTAGGTCGTACAAAAGACGCATTGAAGCCTCAAGGATTCGTTTAAGGAGAGACTAGCCATGTCGACTCTTCGCTCGGCCGCCACGCGCGGTCTCATCGCCCTCCCACTGCTCGCCGGCGCCGTTGCCGTGCAGCCCGCGCTCGCCGCTCAACACACACCCACTCGTCATGTGGCCACGCATCACACCTACACAATTAAGGAAGTGAAAGGTAAGAGCACGAGCGGGTATGTCTTCTACCCGGCCGCGTTGACGGTCGCGCCCGGTGATACCGTTGTATGGGTCGACGACACCAAGGGCGTCCCCCACAATATTGTCGGCGTGGGGAATAAAGTTATCGATCGGGCTACCGTGAATGGCAGCTCCTATTCCCTCACGTTCCGGAATGTGGGCACGTATACGTATCAGTGCCAGATCCACCCCGGTATGGCTGGTGTGGTCAGAGTGCAGTCTCCCACCATCACATCAACCGCAGCCGCGCATCATACCTACACGGTGAAAGAAGTGAAAGGTAAGAGCGCGAGCGGGTATGTGTTCGCGCCAGCCGCGTTGACGATCAAGGTCGGTGACACCGTTGTGTGGGTCGACGACAGCGGGCAAACTCCCCACAACGTCGTCGGCGTGGGCAATAGTGTGATAAACCGCGCTGCCGTAAATGGCAAATCCTACTCTCTCACGTTCAAGAAAGCCGGTACATACAAATACTTGTGCCAGGTCCATCCAGGCATGGTCGGACAGATCACTGTCAAGTAATCGGGCGTGGACGACAACGCGGGGACTGGCGCATCGCGCCAGTCCCCGCGTTGTCGTCCACGCCCATGCTCAACGGGCCGGCAGCGTGTGCGTGGGCAAGCCCAACGCCAACTCGCACGCCTCGGCCAGCCCTTCGCTCAGCGTGGGGTGCGGGTGGATGGTCAGGGCGATGTCGTCGAGCGTGGCGCCCATCTCCAGAGCCAGCGCCGCCTCGCCGATCAGCTCACCCGCGTCGGGACCGGCGATATGCGCGCCGAGCAGTACGCCGCTGGCGCGGTCTGATACCACCACCGTCTGCCCGACGCCTTGGCCGCTGCCAGCGCCGAGGGTGAGGGCGCGCCCGCTCGCCGCCCACGGGAAGCGCGCCGTCACCGGGTCGTAGCCCGCCGCGCGCGCCGCCTCCTCGCCCAGACCGACCGAGGCCAGGTGCGGCTCGGCAAGCACGACCGCCGGCACGGCGACCGCGTCGAACGCGGCTGGTCGCCCGGCGATCACTTCGGCCGCGACCTTGCCCTGTCGGTAGGCGCGATGCGCCCACGCCGCGCCCGGTGTGACGTCGCCCACGGCGTAGATACCTGGGACTGAGCTTTGCTGCCGCTCGTCGACGAGGATGAAGCCCGCGTCGTGTTGGCGCATGCGCAGCAGGTCCAGCCCCAGTTCGTCGACGTGGGGCCGCCGTTCCGTCCCCGATACGACGACAACCTCGGCTGCGATGACCTCCGTGTCGCCGCTGCTCCCGGTATCGCCGCCGCGCCTTATGCGTAACCCCTCGTCGGTCAATTCCAGGGGGTGGGCGTCGCTTTGCCAAGCGATACCCAGCCGCTGCAGGCCGCGCAGGGCCAGTGGCGCGAGACTGGCGTCGACCTCGGGCAGCAGGTGGTGGCCCGCGCCCAGCAGCGTGACCGCGCTGCCGAGTTTGCGCAGGGCCACGGCGATCTCCACCGCGATGTAGTCACCGCCGACGACCGTGGCGGTGGCGGGCAGACGCTCCAGGCGCAGCGCGTCGACGGCGCGGAGGACGCGCGTCCCGTCGATGTGCAGCGGCGCGGCGGGGATGAGCGCGGCGCCGGTGGCGACGACGATGCCGCGGCGGGCCGTATAGCGCTCGTTGCCGTGTGAGGCGGCCACGCTCACCTGCGTCGGACCGGCCAACGCGGCGAGGCCGCGCACGACCGTTACGCCGTGCTTCTCCAGCAGCGTCGACACGCCGCGCGCCAGGCGATCCACGATGCCCTGCTGCCAGGCGTGCAGCGCGGCCATGTCGATGTCCAGTCCGGCCACGCGTAGGCCCATCGGCTCGGCCGTCCGCGCGCGGTAGGCGAGGTCGGCTGCCGCGGCCAGCGCCTTGGAGGGCATGCAGCCCTGGTGCAAGCAGACGCCGCCGGGCCGCTCGTCGCGCTCGACCAGCACCACGGATAGCCCCAACTCAGCCGCGCGGATGGCCGCGGTGTAGCCGCCCGGTCCGCCGCCGATCACCACCACGTCAGTGTCCATGTTGACTTCGCCGACGACCATC
>JAABUL010007095.1_pt1 | contig 12355 bp, 4 predicted proteins | sample 5559151 | NCBI WGS metagenome assembly JAABUL01 (sample SAMN10711876, study PRJNA513368) | rock metagenome | isolation source: Antarctica rocks | place: Antarctica: Victoria Land, Pudding Butte sud | reverse complement strand
TATTCTAATTGCAAAAGATAATTTCGACAAAACAAAATTATAAAATATATAATTAAAAATTATTAACTATTGTAATTGTTTTTAAGTAGTAAAGATACTATCTAAAAAATAGTATTTATTTTATTAAAATATAGTCGAATTATAATAATCTTAAAAAATTTATAGATTAAAAGAAATTAAACTTAAAACAAACTTGCTAAATACTTAAATTAGTTGTCTATAACTTTAAAATTTTCTATTATTTAAATAAAAAAAACTTAACAAATAAATTGTCAAAATATTGCGATTATAAAAAAATCTTATTGTTAAATACAAAATTGCTATTAATATTGCAAAACAAATTAATATTATTGTTTAACAAAAATTTGCTAATACAAAGTATACAAAAAATATTAAATAATTTAATTTTTATATTTTAAAAATAAACTAGTATTGTTATTTAACAAAAAGTTGCTAACACAAAACAAACAAAAAATATTAGATAATCTAACTTTTGTATTATAATTAGCAAAAATATTTATTAGTAATACAAAAATTTTGCAACTATAAAATAGAAAGAAAGTTTTTAAAAAATTAATATTTTTGTTTTAATTAGCTAATATTTAAATTGTTATTTTAAGAAAAGTAATTAGAAATATATCAAAAAAACTATATAAAAAAATTTAGAAATTAATAAGATTCTTAATAAAGAATTTTCAAATTAAAGATACTTAAATCGAAAAAATTTGTATTAAAATTAAAATATTTTTTTGTTGCAAATAAAAAATATAGATTTTAAATTAAAAAAATCTTGTTAGATACAATAAATTACTCTATATTTTAAAAAATATAATTATTAAAAAAAAAAAATTTGCAAAAATTATAACAACTTTTTAACAAAATATTTTAAAATCAAAAAAACTTTAAATTTATTTTAAAAAAAAATTTAATCTATTTATACTAAATAGATAAAAATATATATTAAAATATATAATATTTATTAATATATTAAAGTTTCTTATTATAAATTATATAATAAGTTTCGATTTTTATCTATTATAAAGAAATTATAAAAGAAAATTATTATAAACTTTGTAACAAACTTCTTATTAAGCAAATATTATAAAATTATATATAACTCGATTTTCGTAATAGTCGATTGCTATACAAAAATAGTTAAATATATATTTATAATTATTAGAATTAATATTGCAAAATTAACAAAAGTATTTTTCGATAAAAATTGTTTTATATTTCGAAATATTAACTAATATAGTAAATAATAGAAAATCTATTTTTACTAGTATTTTCTAATTTGCTATATATTTCTATATATAAATTAGAAAACAATTAAGTATTGTTTTTTATTTTTAAACAAATAATTTAATTAAGCAATAAAATTAAATTCTTAAATACTATTTTTGTATTTATATTAATACTAAATAGACAAAGTAAGCAAATTTATTATTAATAGCAAAATTTGTCTACAACAATAGCTATTATATTTTAGTTAAAATTTTGTTGTTCTATCTAATATACAATTATTATTCGAAGATTTATTATAAAGTTAAAAATAATTTTATTAAAAAAAAAATACTATTGACGCAAAAACGCATAAAACAAATTTATAATTTAAGAAAAATTTTAGCAAAATATCTTAAAAACGCTGTTGTATAATAGACAAAATACTATAATAAAAAATATAAATTAAAAAGTTTTGTTATAAAAAAATTAATTATACTTTTAATTAGAAATCTAAAGTAAAAGAAATTTAACAAAAAAATATTGTATAAGTATATTAAACTATTTAGAATTAAAAATAAAATTAAAATACAAATTTATTATTTTATTCTATTTAGTATCTATCAAATTTATAATATTTTTTATATTTTATTTCTAAAATTATATTCATATTGCGCTAACAATTAATAAACAAAACAAATATTGCAAATTTCGAAACTTGTTAACAACAAAATTTAATAAAAGATTAAAAAAATTCTAGATAAAATTAAATTAAAAAAACAAATATAGTATAAAGTTAAATAATTAAATTAAAATAAAAAATATAATTAATAATTAAAAAAGAGTTTCTAGATAATATTAATAAATTGCAAAAAAAATTTAAAAAACAAGTATATAGCAAACAAAAGCAAAAAAGATAGCACAATATATATTGCAACAACAACAATTATATTAATAATAATTTACTTAATAGAATATTGCGCAATTGTTATTGTATTGTTATTGTATAATTAAATTATATAGAAAAATCTCTTTATTTTGTTATATAAAATATTAGAAATAATAAAGTTGTCTCTTTTAATATAAATACTTAAAATATAATTTAAAAATAAAGGTACTTTATTATTATTTGTTAGTTAACAATATATTGCAACAACTTAACAAATTCTTAATATTTTATTAGACTTATTTTAAAACAACTAAAAAAAGCTCTTAAATTTATTCGAAAATAAATTGTTAAATTTTTTAAAATTAATTATAAATAAATTTTCGAAATTATTTGAAATACTTATATTCTTTTAAAAAAAACAAATTATAAAAAATCTATTTTGTATAATATTTTTTATTTTTGTTACAAACTTGTTCTTGCTATCTATATATATCTTTGTTTTGTTTATTTTTTAAAAAAATATAAATAAGCAAGATGCAAACAAAATAAAAATAAAAATTTATTATATTTTTATTTAATAATCTTATCGACAATTTGAAATTACAAAGAGATTTAATTTTAAAATTATAAAATTTTGTAAAAAAAGTTTTAAATTTGTTTAATTTAAATTAATAACAAACTTAAAAACAATTTATTTTAATTCTATTTTTTTGATTTTTATTAACAATTTATTTTTGTTTCTATTTTTATTTTGCTTTAAATTCTAAATATATATTAGTAAAATATTAAAAAGCAAACAAAAATATTTATTTTTAATATTTTTTTAAAAAATAAATTAATTAGCTATTGTATTTTAGTAAAAATTTTATTTTAAATTATTTTTGTTTTTGCAAATTTTTATTTAAGCTCGATTTAATACTTTTAAGCAAAAATTAAATTTTGCTTAAATTGTTAAATACAAAATTAAGTTCGTTTTGTTATTAATAGAATAAATTCTTTATTATATTGTTAACTCTTTATTGCGCAAACTATATTTTTTTATATATATTTTATTTGTCTAGTAATTGTATTTTTTATTTTAAGTTTTTTGCAATAATTAATAACAAAATTCTTTATACAATTTTAAAAGTATTTAACAAACTAATAAATATTAGTAATTGTTGTATTATAAATACGAGTAAAATTTATTACAATATAGCAATTTAATTTGTAATAAAAAATTCTGCAACAAATATAGATACTTCTTTTTTTGCAAATATATATATACTTATTTATATAAGTTATATACAAAAAATTATTATAAACTATAATATATTAGTATTGTAAACAATAAGATATTAAAATTGTTTACTTTTCTATTTTCTTAATTTTTTAAAAAATATAGTTAAAAAGACAAAAAAAAAGAAATAAAAAATATATTAATTTAAGATTTATACTATATATATAAGTTTTATATATTGTTGTTTTTGCAACAATTTATTTATAGCAATAAAACAATTGCAATTAAGAAAAATATAGAAAAGAAAAAAGAAAAGAAAAGAAAAATAACAATATTTATATTTATAGTTTATCTAGTGTCTATACAATACTAGTTTACTTTAAATTTTGTTTAAAATTTTAACAATAATAAACAATAAAACAATAATATATTATAGATTATTATTGTTGTTATTATATTGTTCTACAAATTGTATTAAATTAAAGTATAGATTTATTTCTATTAAATAGAAGATTTTTTTTCTTTTAATTTTTAAAGAGATTTAAAGGGATTTTTAACAAATTTTTGTAATACTAGCACTTAGTAGACGTCTTTATTTTAATAAAACTAATATAGTTTTTTATATTATTGAAAATTAGTGCTCTAAAAGAGAAGATAACTATAATATTATAGTGTCTTCGACGCGCTAGCGTTTTAAAATATAATAGAATATATAATTACAAATATCTATAAAAGTTTCGAATAGCATAACATTTTTTTTAATTAAATAGCAAAGAATAGACTCGCATATTATAACAAATATTAGATAAAGAGAAAATTTGTTTTTTGTTGTTTTTCAACAATTAGTTCTACTACTATCTACTCTATATAGTTGAGATATAGTAATTCAAGTCTATTATATTTTACGTTTTTTATATTTTAGTGCGTTAGCAAGAAGTAGACGCACTCGCATCTTATATATTGTATTAATTGTGCAATATATTTTATTCTTTATTTGTAAATTTTGCTCTTCTTAAATAAGAAATTACGTTAATTAACTTTTTAGTAGCTTTAAATATTTCAAATTGCTAGATCTTAAAACACTGTATTCTTTGTATATAATTTTAAGAAAAAATTATTGCGTTACTATCTTAGTAGAAAATTACTTTAATTCTTAATTTGTTTGCTAATTTTTTAATAAAGCTTTTTTGTACTCGATTTGTATTGTTTGCAAATTGCAACAAAAATATATAACTTTGTTTAAATTGTAGACAATCTCTATACTTTGCAAAATATACAAGTTGCGTTTACTAATAAACTAAAGTACTAAAAAAAAAGATCTTTATTATCAATTTTGTTAACAAGCAAGTTGTAAAAAATCTGCTATTGCAGTTTGTTTTTAAGCAAGAAATTAATATTATTAAGTTGTTAATTATTTTACGTAAAATATCGCAATATTGTATTTTTTTTGTTCTTTGTTTTTCTAAATTTCTTTTGCAATTTAATTTTCTTAAAATTAATTATCTTAAAGCTGTAACAATTTATATAATTAATAATATTACAAAGAAGATTTGTTTTCAATACTTAAAGAAAAAAGAATTTTTTTGTAATTGTATTGTTATATAACGCAAATATAATATCGACTTTCTTAAAAATAGATATACAAACTATATTATTAAAAATTACAAGTACTTCTTTGTCGAATTTGTCGAATTTGTCGAATTTGTTTAATTGATCGAACTAACTTAATTTGTTTAATCAATCGAAAATATTATAACAAAGAATTTCTAGTTCAAGACACTTATTAGTCTATTTATATATTTTCTTTTTTTAAGATATATTTTAAGTTCGATATTGTGCGAGAGTTAAATGCAATTTCTGAGCAAATAAATTTGATATTTGATAATTTGATAAATTTACTTATATATATAATTAAGACTTGCTAAATCTAGTTGTAATTTATAACTTTTTAAACTCTGTACTTTAGCTCTTCTTTCTAGATAGTCAATTAATTGTTCAATCAACTCTTATGCTTTCTTTGTTGTTTTTGAGATGTTGTAATCGAACACTTTGATTGTTTGTCTAATAAGTATTATCTTGCTCTCTTCTGCTCTCTTATGTATTACTTCAAGATATGTCGTACGTTGATACAACAATCTTATACATTGCTCAATAAAGAAATTATGCGAAGGCAATGTTCCAGTGCACGTTTCTATATTTGGACTTATTACTTCCCATATCACTGGCTGAACCTTATATGTTTCTCATATCAAACGTTTTCGTCCTTCCAATATCATCAAATAAGGGTTATCATGGCAATTTCAAAGACTTGGTGGTTGTGCGCCACTGATTATAAAGTATTCTCTTCGATGTTGTTGATATCCTTGGATCTAAAGCCTCCGTTGCGCTTGGTAGGGAACCAGACCACCGACCATGTCTACCAACTGTTATAGACACATGGGGCAATGCATTGTTCGTGTAACGAAGCGCCCTGTGGCTATCTCGTACAAAGGCGCTGGGTCAATGTGCCGAGTCTTTGGATGCTTGCATCGTTTGCACTGTATCAGGGCGTGAAGCTTGTCTCCAATTTCTGGATCCGGGTCTCTGAGGAGGTCGTGAAAACTGCTTTTCGCCTGGAGCCACCGAGCCGCCTGAGTCAATGCAATCAAGGTTCGCAAGCGTTTGCAAACCGTTTCACACTATTGGTGCACTATCAGTTTAAACCGTTTAGTGCAGTTTAGTTTGAGGTATCTGGCAAACCGTGCAGTTTGGTTTAGGAGGTCTACACCACGGTTTGCACCGATAGTTTATAGATATCTTGATATTCGACAATGCAACCCCAAAATAAGTATAAAAACATTATTGACGGGTTCAAAATGCTATTACCAGAGCAACCAACAATCGAATCAGTGTTTTTCCGACGACGAATCTTTTCACTATGACATTCTGTATCGTACAACATTATCCAAGATGCGCGATAAAGAGATCGATACATTTACGAAATCAAGCCTCTATTGCATTACTAAAGGTCTAAACTAGCGTACACTATCAGTTTAAACCGTGCAGTTTGGTTTAAGGCCTTAAACGCACGGTTTAGGGCGACGACAGGCAGTTCGGTTTGGTTTAAGGCCTAAAACGCACGGTTTGAACGGTTGCGACCCTTGAATGCAATGTAGTAAGTCTGATTCTGGATCAAATGTCCAAGCTTCAGCGCTTCCTTTTTCCGCCAAAGTGCGAGATCTTTGAACCTTTTCTGCTGTTGGAAGTAGGCGACTATTTCTGGATCACTTGAGTTTGAAAGCTTATATGCGCTCTGAGCCAATTCAGCTGCCTTTCAGGGGTCGACGTGGTCTTGATAGAAGTTATACACCTGGCGCAACGGCGATACACGATTTAAATGTATCCTAGGTTGGATGATATCAACTGTTTTCTGGGAGAGCTTTTTGCAGCACACTCTTTGGTAGTGTCTGAAATACCTGACAGCCAAAGTTTTCTGATAGATTGATCATGGCCACCTGGTATTGTTCTGGGACGTGGATATTCGAGAATCCTCCAAACAAAATGGAGAAATCGCCCCGACCCTCTTGATTCCAGATTCGATAATGAAGAGACTCCCGGCTTGGGATTGTCCTAAAAAGTTTATGTTCTTCGACACGATTTTGCACATCCATTCCAGCGCCAACATAGAGCCAGTAAATGCTTGGCTGCTCTAACTCGTAGATTACGTGCAGATAGACTCCTGCAGTATTGTACTCCTCAGCCTCTTTCCGGTCCAGACTGCTCAACGTTTCGAAGGTGAGCACACCCTTTTGGAACAACACCTTTATATCCTGAACTAACGCATGTAAAATATTGCTGCTGATATGTTCAACACCGTTGTTCAAGATGAGACTTTTGTAAATATTCTAAGGTCTGAGATCAAAGCTGAGGACCGCTCACTGGACAGGATATCCAATAGATGATTCAAAATGTCTTCCCGGAGCTGCACACTTGTGTACAGTGTCGTGTTGGCTTCTTGCCTACGTGAAACTAACGTTTCGATATTTCCGTCTCTTCTTCTGCTGTGAATCAAACCATCATTCTAATCGATGTTAGTCATTTATGCTTGTTATACGAATTTTGAAGTCTTTATCGTGGAGTTATTTAGCTATACTTCCACTAAATCGAGTATCATCAAGCGAAACTTCCTGTCTAGGCATGTCTAGAACCATGAGATGGTTTGCGGAAAGGTCTTCGTCGAGAGTACGCCACCGGACGAGGTCTGGATCGTCAGGTTCCAGACGCTTTACAACGTAAACCCTCGACTCTGGCAATCTGTGTTCTATGCGAAAGGCGCAATCGGGTATCTCCTCACCGTTAGGCAATAGTGGTCTCACTTTATCCAAAGAGATCTATGGGATGTCTGGTCCATGAGCCATGATTTGAGCACAGTGAAAAAGCAGGTAATAACTTTACGCTACACACGTACCCTGAAACAGATACACTTGTATCCATTGTGATGTGTATTAATAAATAAATTGCGAGAATGGAGCCTGTAGGATTAGGAAAGCCTTCAAGGACGGCTCCGGCTCTCCAACATACACTATTCTAGACGCAGACCATCAACTTCTGCAAGCCGAAAAGTGAATGGTATTTTGGTAGATCATGAGATAAGTTTGGGCATACTAAGGAGGTGGTTGATATGGATGAGATACAAGAAGTCATTAAGGGTTCCTCCGTACTTTACTAAGAGTAGGAGTTGGGCAGCAGCTCACCCGTTTAGGGGCGCAGCTCACGTAGGATCACCCATCGTCGCGCGACCGTAGGGCGGCGCTCACCCTAGGCCGATTGGGGGGTGATTATGGGGGGTACCTTTTTGATGTCTTGGCTTCGAGCCGGGCCGACAAATATCCGAAAAGCCGTTCTTGCCGTTGATCAATGTTCGAGTCTCTCGGATCAGTCAGGCATATCCAAGCATTTGTTATTCCTACGTCTTGTACCTCTCCATTCGCAACTGCTGAGCTATGGTAAGCCATGATTAGCTCCAAGGTAAGCCTCGTTTCAGGGCAGTGCGCTAGCTGTCGCTATACCCTTCTTAATGCCTTTGCCGCGTTCGCAAAAATACCCAAGACCCCAGTCGCTATACGATTCTCAGAAAGACCAAAGGTGGTCAAAGGAATTTCACATCGCTTTTTCGCGACTACTTCTCGCTGTCGATCGGATGTGGGCATACAACAGGACCATGACGACAGTACATTGGACCAACAAGCGCCGGAAAGCTCGGAGCAAGCGCCTGCAGATAATGAAGCTCCCAAAACCGCCTTCGAGCTTCCATGGTACCTCCAAGTCAGGACGCCGCAGAGGTTAATACGTCCCTTAGCGGAACGTCAAAGACTGCCCGACCTCCCGCCCGATCCTCCACCCTTACTGCAGCCAATGCTGGAACATATCTCCATTGAACTTGGTTTGGACGATCTATCTCTCTTGGATCTCCGCAGGCTCGACCCTCCACCAGCACTAGGTTCCAACTTATTGATGGTACTTGGCACAGCTCGGAGTGAGAAGCATCTGCATGTGTCCGCAGATAGATTCTGTAGATGGCTGCGAACCGAGCACAAGATCTCACCATACGCTGACGGTCTCCTTGGCCGCGGAGAGTTGAAGCTGAAGATGAGGAGAAAGGCTCGTCGAGCCAAAGTGCTAAGTAGGGTGGGCTCGTCGGAAACGGGCAATGGAGATGATGGGATACGAACCGGATGGGTCTGTGTGAATATCGGCAACGTAAAAGACGGCCAGACTGCTACAGAAGTCGATTCTTCGATAGAAGGATATGTCGGTTTTGGCACGGGAACGGAAGGGGTGAAGCTCGTGATTCAGATGCTCACAGGAGAGAAACGAGAAGAGTTGGAACTCGAACGACTTTGGGCACAGGCACTGGCAAGACAGGATAGAAGAAGAAAACGCATCTTCGGAGGCGAGAAAGGGGTGGCGGAACATCCAGGCGCAGAGGTGAATGTAGCTCCAATCGAAACAGATGTCCTGTCTGAACCTACCTCCCTTCCACCGTCAGGTCAATCTGAGAAGCCCAGCAGCCGCCCGCTTCAAATGCAGATACGCTCGTTCCACAGCAATGCCAGACCGTTCTCTACAAGTGGCCACAGCCGGATGAGTGTCGCTGCGAATGCTTCAGACTTAGAGCCTAGGATACTCTTGCCTGGTACTCAAGACAAGCAGGGCAGAGAAGCCTTACCGTCGTCTAATCCTTCTTCAAAGAAACAGAATTCGAGCGGGTTTGATGACAACATGCGACTTCTCTCTCTACTGTCTAAATTGAAATATTTGAAAGGACTACCTCGAGAAGATGCGGTCGAAGTATTGGGTTCAGGAGTGAACGACGTCGAATCCACATCGTTCCTGAAGTCCTTTTACGAGGTGTATCCCCTTTTTCCGGAATCGCAATTTTGGGAATGTCGCTTGTCTTTGATCTGCCACGCGATCAGTATCGGGCATCCTTCCTACACGAAGTTTAACCTTGTCACGATCTTCTCAGAGATGCAAGCTTCTGCCGTACATATCCCGGCCAGTGCATTCACCCTCGTCGTCCGCACCTTACTTCAGGAGACTTGGAGGCCTCAAACGAGCGATTCCCGCCCTTCACTCCCCATAACCTATATTCGACTCGCCGTGGACGTCCTTGAAGACATGTCTCTGCGAGGGGAGAACGTCATGACCGAAGAGATCATGACAAGCTTGCAAGTAGCGACCTACATCGCCTCTGATCCCGAGCCGGGCGACAAGATCCAGCTGCATACAGCTGCCCATGAACGCCTGAAAACACTGATGGATGATTACGGCTTTCCGAAGAGGAGCACTGAGTCTTACGGTCGAGTCATCCAGGCTTGTGCTGATGCGAACAAGTGGTACGGCGTGTGGCAGACCTGGGAGTCTATACCCGCCAATTTCCAACGTAGAGATGAAGAGCTTTATGCTTTGCTGTTCCGCTGCGTCGCGCGAAGAGGTCATCAAGCCAAGACAATGGCGGTCCTCCGACAGTCTATCGCGTCCATGAGCCGAGAAGAGCCGCCAGTGAAGCTTGAAGGAGAGATAGCGATGGCGGTCCTACCATGTTTGATCGTCGCTGATCCGAGGGTGGAGGATGATGTGCGAACAAGGCGGAACGAGCGCGGCGAATGGGTTCGTCTGTATCGCAAGTGTCAAGAAGCATTGAAAGCGAACCCTGGAGATCTCCCATCAGAGTAGACGAGGCCCCGAGCGCCTCGAGTATCTCAAAAACCTTACGCTATCGAGCAGCTTCTAAGACCGCAGCAGCTCTCGTGACAACCCTATCAGTCAGCGCCTGACCAATACCCATCCCAATTATACTTCAGACACTCATCCCCCCAAGCCCACCACCCCGCCGTCAAATTCCTCGCAAACACCTCCAGAGCTCTATACCGCCGCGCATCCGGCATCATCGGCTCCACCATCTCCTTGAGGTTCGGTTTCCTCGAATGCAAATCCGGAACCGCAACAGTCAGTCTCCTCCCCACCATCTTCTCCACCCGCTCTCCACTCGCAGCTCCTTTCCGCCCCAGCAGCAAAACCTCATACGGCTTCCTCCACACCCCGCCCAACTCCGTCACCGGCTCCCCTCTGCTCGTCACCTTCACCCACACCCACTCCTCAACCAGCTCCACATCCCATTTCGCAAACGCATCGAGCGCCGCGGTTCGCACGGCGGCTTTGTTCGTGATCCAGCATCCTACAAGCCCGGCGGGAGCGATATGCTGGTCTAGCATTCCTTCCAACGCCGTCATCGGATCCAGTCCACCATGCGATTCCGCGGTGCTATACTTCCCCGAGCGCCGCACCGAGCGATTCGCCCACGGGGGGTCCAGGAGCACGAAATCGAACTGCCCTGGCCCGGCGGAGGGGGTTCGCTCCGGGAGGAGGGTGAGCGCCGCGTGCGTGAATGCTGGAGCTGTGTGCGGGGTGATGCTCGAGAGCAGGAACGTAGAGCGGGGAGGGATAAGGTAGCGATACGGCTCGCGCTCCTGTTTATACGAAGCGATAAGATCGAGATAGCATGGCGAGCTGTGCGCGTTGTGGATCGGGCGGTGGTGCAGTGCGGTGAGGGTAGAACTGTGCTGGGCTTGGGCGGTGAGGTGCCAGGGGATGGGAGCTGGGTTGATGTGCAACGCTGCGGCGGGATGTAGATGCAGCTCTTCAATCGCGTCGCCGCCATTGCCAGCACCATTGGCTTGTGACTTCCCCCTCCGCTTCCGCTTCCGCTTCCTCCCCCCTCCCGCTTCATCCACGCCCGCCTTGACCCTCCGCTCTGAGCACCAAACCCCGTGATACTCTCTCCTCAAGCCCCTCAACTCATCGCCAACCCACTCCTCATCTACCCCGCTAACTCCACCCCCACCATTTCGCGCCCCATCAATCCCAGCCCCACCATGCCCACCCCCGCCACCCACCCGCTCCAGAACCCGCCGCCTCGCCTTCTCGCTCTTGGGCTCGGTGCTGGGGTATGGCTCTGAGGGCGCGGGGGTGGAGAAGAGGGTGCGGAAGGGGGGAAGTGGGGTGGGTGGTGGTGGTGGGATGGTGGCTGGTGGTGGGGCGGTGACTGGTAGTGGGGTGGTGTGAGGTGGGGAAGGAGGGGAAAGGTGCTGGGCGAGGGAGAGGGAGAGGGGGATGTCGATGAGAGTTGGGGAGGGGTGGAGGAGAGCGGTGGTGGGACGTGGGTCAGACATGCGGATAGGAACACGAGAACAAGGTGATAGCGGGGGAGAATTCATAGGAAGTCGGAGCACGTGGTTTCCACGTATTTGGATAGTGGAAAACAAACCTTCCAGAGCCTCAACAGAACACGCATGCATTCAGAACCCTAGCCCCCCCCTGTCGCGAAACCGTCTTTTCAGCACCCCTTTCCACCCAACTCACGCCTCCCCCTTCTCCGCCTTCCTGACCGCCGCCTCCAGCGCCTTCGCATTCGCGCCCACCACCTCCCCGACCTTCTCCCCATCCTTGAAGATCACAAACGTCGGCATCGCGCGCACGCCCAG
>JAABUL010007094.1_pt1 | contig 12356 bp, 3 predicted proteins | sample 5559151 | NCBI WGS metagenome assembly JAABUL01 (sample SAMN10711876, study PRJNA513368) | rock metagenome | isolation source: Antarctica rocks | place: Antarctica: Victoria Land, Pudding Butte sud | reverse complement strand
TGCTTCTTTAAAGAGTAGGTAGTAGTAGGTGTTTAGGTAAGATAACTCGAATGTACTATAAACGGTTATAGACCTTTTAGTAAGATTGTAACATAAGTTGAACACAAGTATATCAAAGACATCCTTAGTTCCTATATACTAAATGAGTGTTACTAGCTTACTAGACTCGCGACGAGCTAGTCGAGTAGTACTTACTATCTCGCTATCGAGTAGTCGAGTAGTGTTACGTAGCTCCTATATTGTCTCGCTCGCTTAGTATCGAGACATATACGTACCTATACGCCTTTCCTCTAATTACCTATGTTCTAGTATCTACCTATAACACTATCCCCCTTCTAGCTTAGCCGTCTCGGCTAAGCTAGATTACAAAAGGTAAGCGTATACCCTTCTTTCCCTACTATCCGTTATGTCTCGGTCCTTAATAAACCGTCTTCGTCTTACATCTGAAATATAACGACTTAGACGTCCCTCCGAATCTCCCTACGACCGTTGCTTCTTATTTAGTTATTACTATACTATTATGGATAGTTCTTTAAGAGCAAAGTGCTCTAAGTATATGCGCGTTAGGAAACCCTACGTAAACCTTTCCTAGAGTTCCCTCGATAAAACTCGGGAAGATTATTAGAAAAAGGTAGATAATAATAAAGATCTACTAGTAGAGGTTATAGCGCGGTTGATACGGAACAAGAAGATTCTTCGCTAGGCTACTAAGCGCGCTAAGAAGAAGGCTTAGTACTTAATGTCTACGATGGATGCTACTAGAGAGCTAGAGGATTTAGATCTATAGGAGGACTATCCTACCGCGGACGCGATAGTCGGTCTTTCGCCTACTATATAGTCTACTCTTAGGTAGCTTAATAATTTTATCGACTTCGGTTCCTCCTCTACTAGTACGGCTCCGGCGGAAGGTTCTTAGTAAGTCGACTAGGTGTTAGTTTAGTTCTTCGTAACTACTAGCGAAACTTAGTAAGTGTCGTTAACTCCGGTATTCTCTGTTTGTGCTAACTAGGGTTTCTTTAGTAATAGTCCCTAATTATTCCCTAGTAGGTATCTATGTAATGCGGTAGTTCCTACGAGTTATCCGCCTCTAGGTATCCTTGCTACTTTATAAGGTATTAGCCTCTATCCTAATCCCTTATTTCCTTAACCTCGAAGACGTCGTCTTCCTATAGTTCGAAGTAGAATGTAGTCTGTAGTAGGATTTCCGAATCGGCTAGTTCTAGTATAGATATGTAGAAGACTAGATGTACTCTTGCGTCCTTTAGGAGTTCGAGTCGGTAGTTGTTAGGTCCCTTGACCCTGTTGATTAAAAACGGTCCGACTTTAACATAGTCTAATTTCTTCGCCTTTCTCCTAGTCTTCAAATTTTTTGTAAGGAGGAAGACCTTATCCCCCTCCTTAAGCTAAGGTGCCGTTTTTAAATCCTTATGCCTTGTCTTAGTAAGGCTTTCTTACTAGTATAGTATTCCGGCCCTTACCTCTTCGTAGATTCTCTTAAACTATGTTACATCTATAATAGCGCGGTCTGCTTCTAGCCCTAGTTGTAGCGTTATAAACAGGTTTAGGTCCTTTCCAAAGTTTCTAAAGAATAGAGATATCTTAGTTGTTTCCGACACGTTGTTGTTAAGTGCGACCTAGGCTAACGGTAGGAGAGCTACCTAGTTGTTTTATACGTAGTTAACGTAGTGTCGTAGATATCCTTCTAGTGTTTAGTTCGATCGTTCGGTTTATCTATCCGTTTGTAGGTAGAACGCTATTAATAGCTTGTACCTTATACCTATAGCTAATACTAGAGTCTTCTAGTATTTTGACGTAAAGAGCTTATCTCTATCCGTAATAAATGTCGTAGGAACGCCGTAGTACCGAACGAGCCTATTAAGTACTAGGCAACCTAATTACTTAGCGTTAATAGTTTCGTTACATAGTACGAAGTGTAAGTACTTCGTTAGTCGGTCGACTATTATAAGTATAGAATCGTACTTGTTTCCTATTACCGGATCCTCTAACTTTAGGAGTTTAACGATAAAGTCTATTATTACTTCATTCTATAGTTAGTATAGCGGTTCTCTAAACTAGAGATTCCTATACTATACGTGTCGTAATACTTTGTTCTTGTTGTAGCTTTCGCATTTCTTAATATAGGCAGAAACCTTTTTCCTTATATTAGGGAAGACAAAGTTTCTCCTAATATGTTCTACGGTCCGTATAATCCTAGGATGTCCTAGAGCTAGTCCGTTATAGTAATCCTATATATACTCCTATTCCTTATCTAAAGGAACCTTAAGCTTCCTATATTATATCGGGAATTCTTCGTTATCGTCTCGTAACACTCGCATAACTATATTAAATTCTTACGGGTTCGTACTAAGCGATCCGTCTTAATTAACTTTCAGTATACGGTGTTGTTGCGGCTTATGTCCTTCTATGTAGTCGCTTCGTCTACTAAGTGCGTCGGCGCGCCTATTCTCTTTTCCGGGAGTATATACGATTTCGAATTTGTATTCTCCGAGTAGCTCTAACTATCGTGCTTACCGTCGGGTAAGAACCTTTGTTATCGTAAAGTATATTAGGTTCTTGTAATCGGAGTAGATTGTTAGTCCTATAGCTCCCTCGTAATACACTCTCTAGTGTCGTAATACTACGACGATTACGAGTAGTTCCTTATCGTAAATCTCATAATTTTGTTTAGTAGGTGTCATCTTTCTCGAGAAGTATGTAATTAGATGCCGAGTCCCGTCGAACTCTTATATAAGGCATACTCCTATCGCTAGGTCGGAGGCGTCGGTTTCGACTTATATCGGTTTTGTTAAGTCGAACATACGTAGCGTTAGTGCTTCGTAGCATGCTCTCTTAAGTCGTTCGAATACGTTTTTCTAATCTATATCCTATCTAAACGGGATGTCTTTCCGTATAAGGTTCGTAAGTAGTGTAGCTAGTTTCGTGTAGTCCTTAACGAACTTTCGGTTGTAGTTCGCTAGTCTAAGGAATAACTATACATCCTTAACGTTCTTAGGTGCTAGCTAGTCTGTAATCGAGATCGTCTTCTCGGGATCGATCTTAATTCTATTAGTTCCTATAATAAAGCTAAGGAAACTAACTTCCTTCCTAAAGAACTCGCACTTCTCGGGTATAGTCTTAAAGGTAGTCGTGCTTAGTCGTTCGAGTATAGCGGCTACGTCCTCGGCGTACTACTCTCGTAATCCTCTTATAAAGATGAGTATATCGTCGATGTAGGCGATAACGGTGATGTTAATAAGATCGCTAAGAACGTTATTAATTATCCTTTAGTATGTCGCTAGTACGTTAGTAAGCCCTATTAGCATAACTAAAAACTCGTAGAGTCTATTTCGCGTACGGAACGCTATCTTATACTCTTCGCCCTCTTTTATCCTAATTATGAAGAAGGCGTCTCGTAGGTCGATCTTAGAGTACTACTATACTCCGTAGAAGTAGTCGTTTATTCGTTCGATTAGTAGTATTAGGTAGCGATCCTTCTCGGTGATTTTGTTTAGATCGCGGTAGTCGATAACCTTCCGTCGTTTTCCTCCTTTCTTAGGTACAAAGAATACTAGTACCGCGAATAGTGATTTAGAAGGTCGTATTCGTATACTTCCTTCTATTTTCGTAGTCTATTCTCTATCCGCTTCGAGGTCTACTATAGAAAGCGGGTACATTAGCCGGTAAGGGGGCCTAGATCCTAGTATAAGTTTGATCTTATAGTCCTATTACGAGTGTTTAGGTAGGGCCTCGAGTCCTATCTCTTCCTAAAAGAGTCGCTTCTATCTCTTGAATTCTTTAGGGATTCCTAGAGGTACGTGATTTCCTCCTTTACTCTTACTTCGTAACCCGATTCGGCCTATATCGGTATCTGTAGAGTCCGAGCTAACCTTCTATAGCATCGTTAGCGGTTAGCGATTTATTTCGTTAATCTACCTTTCCTTATCTAGAGTCGAACGCTACCGGCTTCTAGGATAGATATTAGTAACGCATCTATATCTCTCAAACCTAAGTACTCTCTTAACCTAGTCGATATCTAGGTTGTACTTTTTAAGCTAAGGAGTGCCTAGCACGATATCGTGTCTAGCTATAGGCACGATATCTAAGACAACTTCCTTATAGTGTCCTTAGAAAGCGAGTAGTAGCGGCATTGTTTCGCTATCTACACTAGGTAGATTAGAGCCGTCGATAGCTCTTACCTCGTACCCTCCGTCTTTCTTCTTTTGGGTAGCTATCCCGAGTCGTCGTACAAGTCGTTCCGAGATAAACATTCCGCTAGCTCCGGAGTCTATTATAGTAGGGATCTCGTATCCGTCGATAATGCAATTTGTGCGGAAAACCGTTCCTATTGTTGCTTAAGTATTATATAGCTCCTTTCGGTCGCTCGTACCGATAGGGCCTATTCGTTTTTTAAATAGTAGTCTAGCGAATTAGAATCCTCGATGTAGATTTCCTAGTTAAGGAGTCTATTTCGAGGTCTAAACACAACTTTGCCTTGTGTTATTCGCGTCTATAATAATCCTCTTGTCGTAGTCTTAACGTAACCGAGGGTCATTCCTCGCTATACCGGTAGTAGCGGTCCTAGAGGTAGAAGTAGTAGTATTGCCTATTGTAGTATGTATTCGTTGCACTTCCGTTTCATTTCTTCGAGAGTAAGCGTCTCGTTCTAGTATTAGTTCTAGTACGTTAGGATTTCGCGGTATCGTTGATCTAGAAGTCGTACTTGTTCTCTTATTTACGAGCTAACAATTATCCCGTCGGGAAGTATGTAGTCCCCGTAGTCGAAGACTACACTTCCGATAGGTATCACTTCTCTAACGTATCCGTATCTACTATAGTCGGTGTCGACTAATCGGTAGTTCTAGAATATAGATCGTAGCTATCCTATTATCTTGTCGAATTCTATAGGATGTAGATGTCGTTTCCCGGCGATCTTTAGAAATACCTCCTCGTAACTTTATATAAGGTAGAGGGCTATTTTCATAATCGGCTATAGCCCTTCTACTAAGATGTTAAGTATTTCTAAGTCGTCTAGGTCTTCGTCGGTATCTTCGCTCTTAGAACTTTCTAGAGTAGTTTCGTTTTCGGCGTCGGAATCGGCAATCTCGGCGATTGCTTCTAGCGTCTGTTAGTCGTCTATTAAGAGTTCGTTATCTAGGTAGAGAGGAGAGATCTATCGGTCCTTAGTTCTATCCGAGTCGTAATAGTCTCTTTCAACCGCGATATAGTTCTGAATCTCTCTCTCTATTTCGTCTATTAGTAAGTCTAGTATTTTGTCGTCGTCTAGGTTCATTAGTAGGATCGGAGATTCATCCGATTCGTTACTTATCTCCTCGTCTAGAGATAGTAATATGTTTTCTTATAGTGTAGCGTCCTCTCGTCTGAACGGAGGTAGGGATCTTCCTCAGGCGTAGTTGCCGTTATCCCTTAACTACTATTATAGCTGTCGTTCTATAGCGTTGAACTCGCGTTGTAGTCGCGATGCTTATATTTGTGCTCTTATCTATTCCTATTGGTCTAGTAGCTAGTTTAGCTGGTTCTGCTGTTGCTGAGCTTAATTATATAGTCGTTGTAATATTTCCGTAAGTTAGCCTAGTCTAGCGCGGGCCTAGTAACCTCCTTACTACGCGCGTAGTTAGCGCCATTCTAGTCGGATGTTGTCGACGTCTTCCTATAGTTCCCGTCGTTCCACGTATAGGTCGTTTAGCTCGTCTTCGATTTCCTCGAGCTGTTCTTCTAACGTCATCCGTTCGAGCACGTTGATTTCTATTACTAGTCGTCCTTTCTCTTCGCGTTGTTCCAATACTTAGCGGTTGTTAGATATGTCTGTTTCGTAGAAGAATCGCTCCTTACGTACTTGCTCTGCTAGGAAGGCGATTCCTTCCCTAAAGCGTTATAACTTTTCCTATCTACTTTCCTTTAGTTAACGTTACTACTCCTAAGTTTCCTTATTGTCTAATATAGGAGTCGTCTCCTCAAGTACGTTGATTTCTATAGTAGGTTTGTGTTTCGGAAGCTAGGGGTATACAGCCTTCTTAAGCCGTTCGTACTCCTCCTTCTCCGAATCCGTCATAGGCTATCCGGTTCGATCCATTTCTTCTAGCTGGTCGAAATCCTCGGATACCTATTGGTTCTTTCCCAATCCTATATGCCACCTAAAGGGCGGGCATCGGCGATAGATAGCGTAATTTGGTTCCGCGATCTATAGCTCCGTGAGATTGTTATACCCTCCTCGATCGTTTGTCGAGGGCGTAGCCGTGTCTTGAGTCTTATCGGTAGGAGACTCATTTTCCTGTCTGATCATCGCGTTGATCTACTACTATGGCCGCACCTTTGGTCTACGGCAGTCACGTGCATAATGTCCTTTCTTGTGACAGTTATAGCACTCGTCGGTTTTTCCGTCTTTCTTACCCTAAGGCTTTCCTTTACCTCTAGCTTTCCTAAACGATCCCTTCTTAGGCACTCGTTAAGTGGCGTCGATTTCTATAGCGTTAGGGTCGCGTCGCTTGTTCCCTCCAGACTAGCTAGTCGGAACATAGCTAGTACGTCCGCGTCCTTGACCTATATGTCGCTTCTCTATAGCTCTCTCGTAGAGACGGTCGTCGATGTCGATCGACGATTTAATAAGCGTGTCCAAGTTCGTAGTTTCGTTCTTTCCCGTACGCACTAGTTCGTCTTTTACGTTATCCTTAAGACCTTTGTAGTACATAACGCACAAGGCATCATCGTCCTACTCGGTCTTATCGGAGTATTCCTTGAACTTGGCCGTGTACTAGGATGCTGATGTCCGTTAAACGATGTCCTAAACGATGCGGATTACAACCTTCTTCTCGTTGCTGAACCCGTAGATCGTTTTCATCTTATCGCAGAATCTGACGAAGTTAGAAAAGATTCCACTCTCGTCCTTCTGATGCATGATGAAGTCCTTAGTCCTTAGTCTCATCTAGTGCTAAGCTTCCCCTCGGAGATGCATCGTCGCGATAAGACATCTCTTCTTATAGGAAGCAACCCCGTCCAACTCAAAGTGGAGTAAGAGTTGGTTGATCTAGTCGTCTAGCTTGTTGCGGTCTCTATAGAAGAAGTCTACCTTGGTCTTACTGTCGGTCCTACGATCGGTCGTCGGAGCTACGCTTTCGTCTCTATAGCCTGAGCCTCGTACACTACTAGTAGTACTCATTCTGAGGGTGTTCAAAGTGTTGCGATCCTATAAGGTAGTAGTATCACGTGAGTGCTTCTTTAAAGAGTAGGTGGTAGTAGGTGTTTAGGTAAGATAACTCGAATGTACTATAAACGGTTGTAGACCTTTTAGTAAGATTGTAACATAAGTTGAACACAAGTATGTCAAAGACATCCTTAGTTCCTATATACTAAATGAGTGTTGCTAGCTCACTAGACTCGCGACGAGCTAGTCGAGCAGTGCTCACTGTCTCGCTGTCGAGCAGTCGAGTAGTATTACGTGGCTCCTACATTGTCTCGCTCGCTTAGTGTCGAGACATGCACGTACCTATACGCCTTTCCTCTAATTACCTGTGTTCTAGCATCTACCCGTAACACGATATCTATACCCTATAGAGTTCGATAAGATAATAGGATAGCTACGATCTATATTCTAGAACTATCGATTAGTCGATACTAACTATAGTAAATACGGATATATTAGAGAAATAGTACCTATTAGAAGTATAATCTTCGATAAGAGGGACTATATACTTCCTAATAGAATAATCGTTAACCTATAGATAAGAGAACGAGTACGGCTTCTAGATTAATAATACTATAAAATCCTAACGTACTAGGATTAATACTAGTACGAGGCTCTTACCTTCGAAGAAATAAAATAGAAGTATAACGAATATATACTATAGTAGGCGATACTACTACTTCTACCTCTAGGACCGCTACTATTAGTATAGCGAGGAATAACTCTTAGTTATATTAAGACGACGACGAAAGGATTATTATAGACGCGAATAATATAAGGTAAGGTTATATCTAGACCTCGAGATAGACCCCTTAACTAGGAAATCTATATCGAAGGTACTAATTCGCTAGACTACTATTTAAAAAACAAATAGGCCCTATTAGTATAAGTAACCGAAAGGAGCTATATAGCGCTTAAGTAATAATAGGAACGGTTTTCTATATAAATTATATTATTAATAGATACGAGATCCTTACTACAATAGACTCTAGAGCTAGTAGAATATTTATCTTAGAACGACTTATACGACGACTTAAGATAGCTACCTAAAAGAAGAAAGACGGAGGGTACGAAGTAAGAGCTATCGACGGCTCTAATCTACTTAGTATAGATAGCGAAATAATACTACTACTACTTACTTTCTAAGAATACTACGAGGAGGTTATCTTAGATATCGTACCTATAGCTAGATATAATATCGTACTAGGTACTCCTTAGCTTAAAAAGTATAACCTAGATATCGACTAGGTTAAGAGAGTACTTAGGTTTAAGAGATATAGATACGTTACTAATATCTACTCTAGAAGCCGGTAGCGTTTAACTCTAGATAAGGAAAGGTAGATTAACGAAATAAGTCGCTAACTACTAACGATACTATAGAAAGTTAGCTCGGACTCTATAGATACCGATATAGGCTAAACTAGGTTACGAGGTAAGAGTAAAGGAGGAAATTACGTACCTCTAGGAATCCCTAAAGAATTTAAGAAATAGAAGCGACTCTTTTAGAAAGAGATAGGACTCGAAGCCCTACCTAAATACTTATAATAGGACTATAAGATTAAACTTATACTAGGATCTAGGCCCCCTTACTAGCTAATATATCCGCTTTCTATAGTAGACCTTAAAGCGAATAGAGAATAGACTACGAAAATAGAAGGAGGTATATAAATACGACCTTCTAAATCCCTATTCGCGGTACTAGTATTCTTTATACCTAAGAAAGGAGGAAAACGATAAAAGGTTATTAACTACTATAATCTAAACGAAATTACTAAGAAGGATTACTACCTAATACTACTAATCGAATAAATAAACGACTACTTCTATAGAGTCTAGTAGTACTTTAAGATTAACCTATAAGACGCCTTCTTTATAATTAGAATAAAGGAGGGTAAAGAGTATAAAATAGCGTTCTATACGCGAAACGGACTCTATAAGTTTCTAGTTATACTAATAGGGCTTACTAACGTACTAGTAATATACTAGAGGATAATTAATAACGTTCTTAGCGACCTTATAGATATTACTATTATCGCCTATATCGATAATATACTTATTTTTATAAAAGGATCTCGAGAGTAGTACGCTAAGGACGTAGCTACTATCCTCGAACGACTAAGTACGACTACCTTTAAGACTATACCTAAGAAGTACGAGTTCTTTAAGAAGGAAGTTAGTTTCCTTAGATTCGTTATAGGAACTAACGGAATTAAGATCGATCCTAAGAAGATAACCTTAATTAAAGACTAGCTAATACCTAAGAACGTTAGGGATATACAATTATTCCTTAGACTTATAAATTATAACCGAAAGTTTATTAAGGACTATTTAAAGCTAGCTACGCTACTTACGAACCTTATATAGAAAGATATCTAGTTTATATAGAGTAAGGTCTAATAAGAATTATTCGAACGACTTAAGAAAGTATACTACGAAGCGCTAATACTACGTATATTTAACTTAATAAAACCTATATAGGTCGAAACCGACGCCTCTAACTTAGTAATAGAGGTATACCTTATATAAGAGTTTAACGGAACTCGGTATCTAATCGTATACTTCTCGAGAAAAATAATATCTACTAAATAAAACTATAAGATTTATAATAAGGAACTACTCGTAATCGTCGTAGTATTACGATACTAGAGAGTATACTATAAGGGAGCTATAGGACTAATAATCTACTCTAATTATAAAAACCTAATATACTTTATAATAATAAAAATTCTTATACGACGGTAAGTACGATAGTTAGAGCTACTTAGAGAATATAAATTCGAAATCGTATATACTCCTAGAAAAGAGAATAGGCGCGCCGACGTACTTAGTAGACGAAGCGACTATATAGAGGGATATAAGTCGTAATAATACTATATACTAAAGGTTAATTAGGACGGATTACTTAGTACGAACCTATAAGAGTTTAATATAGTTATACGAGTATTACGAGATAATAACGAAGAGTTTCCTATATAGCGTAGGAAACTTAAGGTTCCTCTAAATAAGGAATAAGAGTATATATAGGACTACTACGATAGACTAGCTCTAGGATATCCTAGGATTATACGAACTATAGAATATATTAGGAGGAACTTCGTCTTTCTAGATATAAGGAAGAAGGTTTCTACCTATATTAAGAAATACGAAAGCTATAATAAGAATAAAGTATTACGATATATATAGTACGGGAATCTCTAGTTTAGAGAACTACCGTACTAACTATAGGACGAAGTAACGATAAACTTTATCGTTAAACTTCTAAAGTTAGAGAATCCGGTAATAGGAAATAAGTACGATTTAATACTTATAATAGTTAACTAACTAACGAAATACTTATACTTCGTACTATATAACGAAACTATTAACGCTAAGTAATTAGGTTACCTAGTACTTAATAGGCTCGTTTAGTACTATAGCGTTCCTACGATATTTATTATAGATAGAGATAAGCTCTTTACGTTAAAGTACTAGAAGACCTTAGTATTAGCTATAGGTATAAAGTATAAGCTATTAATAGCTTTCTACCTATAAATAGATAGGTAAACTAAATAGTTAAACTAAATACTAGAAGGATATCTACGATACTACGTTAACTACGTATAGAATAACTAGGTAGCACTCCTACTATTAGCCTAGATTATACTTAATAATAATATATTAGAAATAACTAAGATATCTCTATTCTTTAGGAACTTTAGGAAGGACCTAAACCTATTTATAACGCTATAACTAGGGCTAGAAGTAGACTACGCTATTATAGATATAACGTAGTTTAAGAAAATCTATAAAGAAGTAAGGACCGAAACACTATACTAGTAAGAAAGCCTTACTAGGATAAGGTATAAGGGTTTAAAAATAATACCTTAGCTTAAGGAGGGGGATAAGGTCTTCCTCCTTATAAAAAATTTAAAGACTAGGAGAAAAGTAAAGAAATTAGATTATATAAAGGTTAGACTATTTTTAATTAGTAATATTAAAGGACTAAATAACTACTAGCTTAATTTACCTAAGAATATAAGAGTATATCCGGTATTCTATATATCTATATTAGAACTAGCGGACCTAGAGATTCCGCTATAAACTACCTTCTACTTTAAAGTATAGGAAGAAGACGTCTTTACTATAGAAAAACTCCTAGATAAGAAAGGTTAGAAATACTTAGTTAAGTAGTAAGGATATAGAGAGGAGGAAAATACCTAGGAAATAGAAAGTAATCTTAAATAAGCCTATTAGGAACTCCTTTATAGGTATTAATAGGACTACCTACTACGACTATAAGGACGACCTAAGGGACGCTAGGCTTCTCTAAAGCTACTAGCTATAATTCTTAGGCGGAGATTCGGTAGTCTTTAGAATTAGGGAAAAATCCTAAAAGGAGTCTAGATATCCTTCTAGCGCGCTCTATACGTAAGGGTCTAGATTTAGAGTAAGGTCTTCTAGAGGACCCTCGAATAATAAGAAATTAGTAGCTACCTCCTTAGCCTCCTATTCCTAAATACTATAGTCTTTAATAGTAATCCCCTCTATAGCGCGGTAATCTAATAGATTACGCTATTATCGTAAACGTTCCTTATAGGCTTAAGTAGTATATAGCGCCGTCTATAACTTCTCTAGTTCTACGAATAGGGAATCTTACGTTAATTAAGCATCCTTTATTCCTTAATTAAGCTTCTCTTTCTTAGAACGAAGACGCGAAAACTCTAACTAAGTAATCTAGACGTCGTACCTCTAGTTACGACCTAGATACTTACTATATTTACTAGAGCGTAAATAAACCTAATATACCTAATAATAGCGTATATAGGTACTATATTTTCGAACTATTACTTCTCTCTTAGAGGTAATAAATTCGGCTAGGCGTTTTTAACGGATAGTACTAAAAGGGTTCGACTCTTTTAGTATCGTAAGAAGATATACGAATAACGAATAACGAAATAAGGGAAATATAGCTATATAGCTCGGGACGAGCTAGGCTAGAAGGGGGATAGTATTACGAGTATAATATAGAATACGCAGGTTTAGAGTAGAATAAGAACTACTCTATCCTATAGCTTTAGCTAAGGTAATAGAGTAGCTAATTTACTCTATACTCTATACTTACCCTATAGAGTAGAGTAGGAGAGTACTATAGAGTAACTTATAATTACTTAGGTATATA
>JAABUL010007092.1_pt1 | contig 12358 bp, 10 predicted proteins | sample 5559151 | NCBI WGS metagenome assembly JAABUL01 (sample SAMN10711876, study PRJNA513368) | rock metagenome | isolation source: Antarctica rocks | place: Antarctica: Victoria Land, Pudding Butte sud | reverse complement strand
GATTCGCGGCTACATCTCCACGCTCCGCAAGCAGGAGATGCCCATCCTCTCCGCACTCGGTCAGGCTATCGCCGGCACCCCGCCCTTGCCGGTCACGACCTAGCCGTGCGGACCTAGCTAGTTACCGTATACCGCTAAAGGTGTGCAATCCCCAGCCAGCCATAGGCTAGCCACGGCCTCGTAGTGGGGCGTGAGCCTGTGGCTAAGTCGTATGGCATAAGTGCGATCGGCTATGCTCAAGACATGGCGCATGGCATAGTGCTGGCCTTGATCCTGGCGATTGTGTTACTCCTACTGCTCGTCGCGGTGGTCAACATCGCGCGGGCGCCGGGGCGGCCGGCGGTACGCGCGCGTCCCCACGGCGATCCGCGCGCGCTGGGTCTGCCCGCCGGGCGCATCGTCTACTCTGACGCCGACGGTGCGGCGCGGCCGCTCACGGCGCGGCGCTACCCGCTCACCGGCAAGCCCGACTATGTGGTGCTCACGTCCAGTGGCCGGCGCGTCCCCGTCGAGATTAAGTCCGGCCGCGCGCCGCGGGCGAAAGGTGGGGAACGCGCGCCGCGCCACGAGGATGTGTTACAGCTTGTGACCTACCTGATTATCCTCGATGACCTATATGACGAGCCGCCGCGTTATGGCCTGCTGCGCTACGCTGACGCTACGTTCGAGGTCCCCTACGCCGCTGGCCTGCGCGAGGAAGTGCTCGACCTGCTGGCTGAGATGCAGGCCCTCGACGAGGATTTGGACGAGACCGGGGAGGCGCCGCGCGGCGACCCAAGCCTCCAGAAGTGCCGCGCCTGCGCCTTCAAGGAGATCTGCGACGACGCTATGGTGTTGTTGCATCACCCCCGTTAATGTGGCGTGGAAATCGGCTCTCATTCGTGGAAGATCGCCTTCCCACGGGCGTTAACACCTGTTCCATGGCGCTTTGGGGCTACTCCTCCGCGTGCGTGAGTGTGTGGAGAGTCCGGAGAGGGGACAACGCCAAGGGGATGAGCGCGATCAGGGCGGCCAGGGCGCCGACTCCGAGCGTGACCTGCGGCCCCACCCCTGTCGCCAGGAGGCCGCCCGCAAGCGGACCCAGCGCCAAAGTGCTCCAGCTGATGAAGCGCGTCGCCGCCGCCGCGCGCCCTTGCATCGCTGTTGGCGTGACGGCCTGGCGTAGGCTTGCCTGGTTGATGTTGTAGACCACGACGCCGAAGGATTGCAGCAATTGCGCGGCAATCAGGGCTGGCAGCGGGAGGGCGCGCGGGGCCAGAGGCATGAGCGCGAACCCCACCGCCAGGAGGGCGACGGCGCCCAGCAGGGTGCGTCCGAGCCCCACGCGCGCGGCGAGGGGTCCCGCGAGGGCCGCGCCCGCGAGCAGGCTGAGATTGCCCAGGCTGAAGACGAGGCCGGTGGGGGCTCGGGGCGCCGGATCAGGGCCAGCAACAGCCCCGAGGCCAGGTAGCTCAGGATGTCGCCCACGATCGCCAGCGGCGCGCTCACCGCGGCAACCAGCGCCCCCGCGAGGCCGGGGCCGGCGACTTGCGCGGCGGAGCGGCTGGTCTGCAGGGCGGTGTTGCCCGCGACGAGCTGGTCCCGCTCGATCAGCGTCGGCAGGTAGGCCGGGGCGGCGATCTCCGCGCAGACGTCCAGGATGCCGACGAGGAAGAGGACCAGGTAGAGGAGCCACAGGGCGAGATGTCCAAGCACGAATGCGACGGGGAGCGCGAGGAGCACGAGGGCATGCCCCACATCGCTGCCAATCAGGATGGAGCGGCGTCGCTGCCGGTCAACCCACGCCCCCACGACCAAGCTGAGCACGAGGAAGGGCAGGAACTCGACGGTGCGCAGCGCGCCAACCTCGACGGGCGTGGCCCGCAGCGTGATGACGGCGACCAAACTATGCTGTCTCGGGGTCAGCGATCTGGCCCACGAACAGCATGGCGCCGCTGGTATGCTCGCGAATGGCGCAGAAGAAGGGGCGGTCGACGACCATGCTGAACTCTCGCATGACCGCAGTCGCTCCAACCACGCCGATGGACGTGACGGCGGCCGCGGTTGTGCCTTTCTCATCCACATGCATGACCGCTTTATGCGCGACCGCACTGATGTGTGCGTACGCGGGCGGTGGGGACGCGAACATGGCGGTGAAATCGGCCTCGTCCCGTATGAACGCGCGACCCATGCCCAGACGCGCCAGCGGACCGTTCAGGTTGGGCGTGGCGCTATAACTGACGGAGAACCTCGGCAGGGAGAGGGCGCCCTGGGCGTTGGCTAACCGGGACACCAGGCTGTCGAAGCCGGCCGCGGTCAGCCGCGCCTGGACCCGCGCCACGCTCGCGCCCATGGCGGGCAGCACGACGATCATGCCGGTTTTACCGGCGCCATAAGCAAGCTCGATAGCCTGATAGTCGGGCCCCTGGTAGTATGGGAAGCCGCTATGCCGCGTCATCAGTGGCACGCTCTTACGGGCGCCGCTCGCGTTAGTGAAGGGGTGGGGCGTGGTGAGCTTCCGCTCGAAGGGCGAAGTCCATTGCCCCTTGAAATAGATGGCGTTGATCAGGTACAGCAACGCGTAGGGATCGACGTGAGCGGGGACGATGCCGTCGATCATGCCGTTGGTATGCGCGCTGACCCACGCGTTAATCGTCGCGCCGGCGTGGGGCGCGCTGAAATCGAGGTTGGTCAGACGCGCCTGGTACGCCGCGCCGACGCGCCGCAAGAATGCTGGATCGAAGGTGACGCCGTCGCGCGCCCACAGCGAGTTGGCGATGTCCACACGCACGGCGGGGTCGGCGCCGGTCAGTAACGGCAGCAGCGTGGCGTATCCTGCGTTGACCTCATCCAGGCTCAAGCCGTTGAGCTTCAAGGCGGCGGCCATCTCCGCCGCGGTGGCGCCATGCGCGCCGTTGTAGGCCATGCTCAACGCGGTGGCGATGCTGAAGGGCGAGATGAAGACATTTGTCGTCCCCGCGCCGGGCGCGGTGACCAACCGGCCGAAGAGGTCGAACCCGAAGTCGCGCGTTCCGGTGACCAGTCGCCGCAACACCGCTGGCGAGGCGGCTGGCCGCGCCGCGCGTGGCGGCGCTCCAATGGGAGCGGCAAGCAAACCGGGCGCCATGCCCACGCCGAGACCGGGCAGGCTCAGGCCGGCGAGCCCGGCCAGGATCGCGCCTTTGCGGCTGTAGACTGGGCTGCCGGCGCCCCGACCTGTAGCCGGGGCTTGCAGCGGGCGCTCGGATGTCTTAGGCGCCGTCGGTCGATCTAGCATGTCGAGATCCTCTATCGTCGTCCGTCGTCGTTGGCATGGCGCGGTTGGCGTTTGGGTCCTGCATCCCGATAGTATCACCGCCTGTGCCAGAGGGGCGGGGCGCCCTTTAGTAGCTATGACGAGTCGTGGCGCCGAAAGGTAACAAATACCCACCCTCGTCGCCACGCATCTATTCTGGACCTACGCCGTACGATAGTACAGCAGCGCGAGCAGCTGAAGGCGCCACGAAGACGGCTGGGGCGAGGGCCAGCGCGTCGGCGACGGCCTGTTCCGGCGTCCAGCCCTCTCCCTCCGCCCACGCCGCCGCGAAGGCCTTCTCGCCCAGCGCCGCGCGCACACTCGCGACGGCGCGGCCGTAGTGCTGCGCGCTCAGGGGCTCTTTGGGGCGGGCGTCGAGGGCGACGCGCAGGGCCGCCGCCGCGCCCAGGAGCCGCGCGGCCCGGCGCGCTTGTCCGCCCGTGCCGGCCACTTCGGCAAGACCGTCGAGCGAGGCGGCGATGCCCTGCATGTTCCCCAGGCCGTGCTTGAGGGTCAGGCTCTCCGCGAAGAGGGGCACCGCCCGCTCCAGGTCGCCCTGCTCAAGGGCCACCACACCTAGGTTGTGGAGCGAGGTGGCGATACCACGGGTGTCGCCCAGGGTGCGTTTCAGGGCCAGGCTTTCCGCGTACAGCGCCATCGCGCGCGCGTTGTCGCCCGCGCGTTGCGCCACGAGCCCCAGGTTGTTGAGGACCACGGCGACCCGCGGCGCCTGGCCCCGCGCGCGATACACGGCCAGGCTCTCCTCCTGCAGCGCCTGCGCACGCACGGGATCGTGCTCGAGATAGGCCACCACGCCCAGTCCGTTGAGCGCCCCCGCGATCCCCTCCGCGTCTTCGGTCTGCCGGCTCAGCGCCAGCGCGTCCTCGCCCAGCGCCGTGGCCCGCCGGTAGTCGCCCTGGTCGCGCGCGAGCACGCTCGCCCCCCTGAGCGCTTTGACGCGCGCGGCGGCATCCGACAGGGCCGTGGTCCCGCCGCGCGCCGGGGGCCGGGCCAGCGCCGCGTCCAGCCAGGCGCGCCCCTCGCTGAGATAGCCCCGCACGCGCCAGAAGCGCCACAACGCCCCCGCCAGGCGCAGCCCGAGTGCCGCGCACCCGCGCGGATCATACGGAAGCGCGCTCTGGGCGCTCGTGTCGTCGTCGACCAGCGCCCAGGCCAGCGCCGCGCGCAGGTTATCGTGCTCGACGCTCAGCCGTGCCAACCACGCACCCTGCTCCGGCCCCGTCAGCGCCGGTTCCGCTGCCTCCGCCAGCGCGAGATAGTACCGGACGTGCCGCCTCTGGACGATCTCCTGCGCGCCCCCCTCGGCCAGACGGGCCAGCGCATACGCGCGCACGGTGACCAGCATCCGGAAGCGGGGTGTGGGGCCAGACGTGACCTCCAGCAGGCCCTGGTCCGCCAGGGACGCCAGGCGTCCCAGCATCAGGTCCGTCTGCTGGTCCCCGGCGGTGTGATCGACGGCCGCCTCAGGCGCGGAGGGGCCGTCGGCGGAGCCCGCGTCGCCCGGAGCGTGGACCGCGGCCGCCGCGTCGGCGTCGAAGGGGCCGGCGAAGACGCCCAGGCAGGCGAAGAGGGCACCCTCCGCGGGCGTGAGCAGCGCATAGCTCCAGTCGAGCGCCGCGCGCATTGTCCGTTGGCGCTCCGGCCGGTCGCGCGGACCATCGGTGAGGAGGGCCAACCGCGCGCCCAGGCGCGGCAGCAACGCTTCGGGGGGGAAGAGCTTGATCCGCGCGGCGGCCAACTCAATGGCCAGCGGCAGGCCGTCGAGGGCCGCGCAGATGGCCGCGACCGCCGCGAGCGCCGCGCCGGTGGGGGCGAACCCCGGCGACACGGCCCCTGCCCGCGCGACGAAGAGCTGCACGGCCTCGCTCCGCGTCGGGTCGGATGGCTCACCGGCGCCGTCCATGGGCAGCGGCAACGGCGGCACACGGATCTCCTGCTCACCGTAGAGGCGCAGCGGGACGCGGCTGGTCGCCAGGACGTGCAGGTGCGGGGCGGCGGCGAGCAGCCGCCCCAGCAGCGGCGCCTCCTCCAGCAGGTGTTCCAGATTATCGACCACCAGGAGCAGGTGGCGGGCGCGCAGCGCCTCGCTGAGCTGGGCCTCGGGCGAGGCGGCGCGGTGCGCGGGCAGGCCCAGCGCCTCGATGAGCCTGAGCGGGAGGAGGGCGGCATCGCGCAGGGGCGCCAGATCGACGAAGGCCACGCCGTCGGCGAACTGGACGCCGCGCACAGCCTCATGCGCCACCTGCAAGGCGAGGCGCGTCTTGCCGGTCCCGCCGACGCCGGTGAGGGTCACCAGGCGGGCGGCGGCCAGCGCGGCGTGGACGGCGGCGCGCTCCTCCACCCGGCCGATCAGGGGCATGGCCGGCTCGGGCAAGGGGAGCGGCAGCAGACTGGGCCGCGACCGCGGCGGGCCCGGCACAGCGGGCGTGGCCGGCGCGGGCGCCGAGAGGACAGAGGAGGCCGGGGAGACGGGCTGGGCGCCGGCCGGCGCGGCCTCAGCGGGGGCGAGGTCGGCGAGCGGGGGGACGGCCCACGCGGACGCGGGGAGGGCATGCGGCGGCACGGACATCAGCGCCAGCAGGGCGTGCGCCTCAACCCGCGTGGTCAGCGCCCCCCAGGCCGCCAGCGTGCGGATGATCGCCACCACGTCGGCCTGGGTCAACGTGGCGCCGTCGCGCCCGTGCAGCTTGTGGCTGAGCACGTTGGGGTGCAGCCCGATGGCGCGGGCCAACTCCTGCTGCGTGCGCCCTAGGGCGCGGCGGTGCGCCCGCACCAGGTCTCGAAAGTGTGCCAGCTCCCGCATCAGCGTGTCCCCGCCCTGGCCGCATCTGTGCCGCATCTTTCCCGCACTTGTGCCGCACGAAAAGGCTAGGCGACGGCCCTACGTCCAGTATATGCTAGTCCCAGGTCGCGCGGCTAGCCCCGGCCGCGAGCGCGGGGGAGCATGGAGTGGACCAACAACCGGATGGAGCGCCAAACAGGAGGGTGTCAATGGATGTGGAGGCGACGGTGTCCGCGCCTATCGCGGCGGTATTCGGCCACCTGGCCGCGGCGGAGCATCTGGGGGACTGGCTCGTCGGGGTGGTGGGCGGAGCGTGGCGGCCGGGCGACGGCGCGGCATTCGCGCTGACGCTGCGCGACGGCGGGGACGAGGCCACGGCCACGGGCGACATGGTGGCCTACGAGCCACCGTGGCAGGTGGCCTACCGCCTGTGCGTGGGGCCACGCCAGCGCGTGATTTGGATCACCTGCATGGCCCACGGCGGCGGGACCCGTGTGCATGTCCACCAGGGCGGCGTCGGCCGGCCACTGGCCGTCGACCTGACGGGCCTAGCGCGGGCCGGCGCGGCGTCCGGCGCCCCCGGCGATCCAGGGGGCCGAGGAGGCGCCTGACGCGAGCCCGGCGCCGTGCCGGGGGTAAGGGCGGGGCTGTTCGTAGCGGCGCGCAGTCCGGGTCCGCGGTATTCGGCCCGCGCGCCGCGGATGCACGACAAATAGGAGCAACAAAAGGAGAAATGATCATGAGTGTGAGCTATCATCAACTGGATTATCGGAGAGGACGCTGGGCGCGGCGCGCGCGGCGGCTGGGCCTGCTGGCCGCGCTGGCGCTGACCAGCATGGGATTGGCCCAGGCGGGCGGTCGCCCGACGATACCGGCCTACGCGGCGGCCGCGGCCGCCGGCGCGCCGGCGCCGCCTCCCGTGCTGTTCGGCTGCGACTCATCGCACACGTCGGGGGTGGTCCCGCAGTACTACCAGGCCCGTCAGGCGTCTCCCAACTGCATGTGATCGTGAACGGCGCCTCCGGTGGAGGCGACCTCAGCACGCGCCCAGCCCTGGGCGCTCAGGTATCGGCGGACCTCACCGTTCAGCCGGGCGAGTCCTTTGAGGTGGAAGCCGGCTGCACCACCAGCGACACGACGGGCGGCGTGGGTTTCAGCACTGGCGGCCAGGGCGGCGGCACCGGCGCCAGCCTGAACTTCTTCGGCGAGCCTGGCGGCGGCGGCGGCGGATCGACGGCTATCCTGTATAACGCCACCGCCACGCCCATCCTGGTCGCCGGAGGCGGCGGCGGGATAGGCGGCGGTTCGGGCAGCGCTGACTCGACCTACGGCGGCGCGGGCGGCAGGGAGGGAAATGACGGCCACACCGGCCACGGATCCTCCTGCCATGCCGGCCACGGCCGCGGCGGCGCCCACTGGAACGCGCCCGGACCAGACGGCCAGAACGGCTATGGCACCAACGGCGCGGGCGGCGGCGGCGGCGGTGGCGGCGGCTACCCCAATGGGGGCAGCGGCGGCCGCGGCGGGAGCGCGTTTGGGTGCGGCGGCGGCGGCGGCGGCGGCGGCCAGTCATACGCCGCGGCAGATTCGTGGACGACGAATGTCAGATTCACCACCAACGGCGCCCCCTCGGGCGACGGGTCAGTGCTCATCGTGCCTGTGCTGGCGGGAGAGAGTGCGCCGCGGATGACCACGGCCGCCTGCAACGGGTCCGGCGCGGGATTCACCACGCCCCAGGATGTCTATCAACTGCAGGCCTTCGCTATCGGCGCCTCCGGCGGTGATGGAAGCGCGGTCGGGACCACGGTCCCAGGCGGCCGCGGCGCGGAGGTTCAGGCTACGATCGCCACCACGGCGGGGACACAATACACCATGGTGGCCGGCTGCACCGCCTCCGGCCAATTTGGCGGCTCCGGCTATGGCCGTGGCGGCGATGGCGGCGCCGGCAGCGGCGGTGCCGCCGCGGACCCAGGCGGGGCCGGCGGTGGCGGCGGCAGCGCCCTCCTGCTCGGGTCCCAGCCGATCGTCGTCGCGGGCGGGGGCGGCGGCGGCGGCGGCCAGAACAGCGCCACACCTGGATCCGGCGGCGCCGGTAGCCTGACCGGCGACCGCGGCGGCGACAGCGCCGACGGCAGCAGCGGGGGCGCGGGCGGCGCCGCGGGCGGCAATGACGGCACTAACGGGTTTGACGGCGGTCGCTGCACCTTGGCCGGCGGCGCGGGCGGCGGCGGGGGCGGGGGCGGCTACCGCGGCGGTGATGGCGGCCGCAGCCACTGCAACGTGTCCGGCGGCGGCGGCGGCGGCGGCTCGTCCTTCGCCGCGCCGGCGGCCACGAACGTCGCGGTTGGGGACGGAGTGGCACGCGGCGCGGGCGTGGTGATCATTGAGTGGACGACGGGACGCGCGCCGAGCGCGCCCACGCAGGCGCAGGCCACGGGCTCCGCGCTGCAGGCGAGCGTGAGCTTCGCCGCGCCGGCGGACGATGGCGGCTTACCCATCACCTCCTACACCGTCACGTCCAGCCCCGATGGCATCACCGTCACGGGGACGGGTAGCCCCATCGTCGTCACCGGCCTGAACCGGCAGGTGCGGTACACCTTCACGGTGCATGCGACCAACGCCGCCGGCGACAGCCCGGAGTCGGCGCCGGCGAATGCGGTCCAGACCGTCTTCGTCCCCGACCGGCCGGCGATCGTCTCGACCGTCGGCGGCGATGGCAGCGCGACGGTGACCTTCACCCCGCCGGTCAGCGATGGCGGCCGGCCGATCACCCGGTACACGGCCATCGCGCGTCCGGGCGCGGCGGTCAGCGGCCCGGGCATCACCGCCAGCGGCACGGGCAGCCCGCTCACCATCGGCGGCCTGACCAACGGGACGCTCTATGCGATCAGTGTGTACGCCACGAACGCGCTGGGGAACGGGCCGGAAGCGGTGTCCTACGTCGTCGAACCGCTCGGCCTCCCGAGCGCGCCCACCGGAGTCGGCGCGGCGGTCAGCCCGCTCGGCATGAGCGTCGCGTTCACGCCGCCGCGCGCGACCGGCGGCGCGCCCATCACGGGATACACCGTGACGTCGAGTCCCGGCGGCATCACGGCCACTGGCACGACCAGCCCCATCGTCGTCCGTGGATTGACCAACGGCGTGAGCTACACCTTCACGGCGCATGCGACCACTAGCGCGGGCAACGGGCCGGAGTCCGCGCCCTCGAATGCGGTGACCTGGGTGAACTCCACGGCGCTCAGCCCACCCTTGTACCCCAGCGCCGCGGCCGGCAACCAGCAGGCGACGGTGTCGTTCCTACCGCCGCTCGACGATGGCGGCAGCCCCGTCACCTCGTACACCGTGACGTCGAGTCCCGGCGGCATCACGGCCACCGGCACGACCAGCCCCATCGTCGTCCGTGGATTGACCAACGGCGTGAGCTACACCTTCTCGGTGATCGCCGCCACTGCCAAGGGGACCAGCCAGCCGTCGCAGTCGAACGCGGTGACGCCGAGCGCGAGCTATGGTCCACCCAATGACGACTTCGCCAATGCGCAGCCCATCTCCGGCACGTCCGGAGCGGTGACCGGCGCCAACGTCAGCGCCACCAAGGAGTCCGGCGAACCCGACCACGACGGCGACCCCGGCGGCGCGTCGGTTTGGTACGTCTGGACCGCCCCGGCCAACGTCGGCGGATCGGTGACGTTCGACACCTGCGGCAGCGACTTCTCCACGCTGCTGGCCGCCTACCAGGGCGACGCGGTCGGCAACCTGAGCCAGGTCTCCACGCTCCTGCCGGGGAACGCGCCGGGGTGCAGCGCCGGAGGGCGCACTGTCCGGTTCGACGTCCCGTACTCCGGCGGCACGTTCTACATCGCGGTCGACGGCGCGTCCAGCCCCTCCGGCCCGGCCGAGGGCAACATCGTCCTGCACTGGACACAGAGCGTATGACGCGGACCTGACGGCGCCGCGCGGCCCGCCCTTCAGCTTCACGATTAGCACGTACGTCCCGCGCGGCGCGTACACGGTCGCGCTGACGGCGCCGGACACCGCCGGCGACACGTCCAGCGGCTCCGCGTCCCTGACCGTCGTCTAGCGGATACGTCCGCCCCCCGGTGGACGACAGACGAACGACACGCGGCCCCCAGCATCGTACTGATGCCGGGGGCCGCGCTGTTCGCGGGCGGCCAGGTTCTCCAGGCGACTGCCTACATCCTGGATGTCCAGTTCACCCCGCGCGATCTGGCCATCTACCAGACGCTCGCCCCCCCTCGGCTCTGGGACCCGCCAACGTTTCACAGCCCCTGAGCAGCAAGGAGCCCTGGGTTGACTGCTACCCTGCACGTTGTATCCTGTAGATATGATGGCGATACCCGGTCAGGGCGCGGCGCCGCCGGACCCTTTCGCGAAACCATGCCCATCGTCGCCCGACCCGGCGCGTGGCCGATGAACAGGCGCACAGCGCATACAGGAGGAGAACCGATGACCCCGCGCCGGATCACGCGTTTGCTGGTCGTCGTCATCGTGCTCGCGCTTGGCGGCCTGGCCGCTGCCATCGTCATCGGCGTTGGCGGCCTCGTCGCCGTCGCCGTGCTCACGATCGGCGGCCTGACAGGCCACGAAGGCGCCGCGTCGCCGACTACGCCGGCGCCAGCGGCCACGCCGCCGCCTGCGGCCGTGGCGCCGGCGATGGCTCCGGCCACCCTACGATCCGCCACGACGCGGGGCGCGACGCCCAATGACGTGGTAACGGAGCGGGCCTTCGCGGTGGCGAGCCGCTCGGTCGTCTATGTCGCCAACATCGGGATCGGCTCCGGCTCCGGCGTCGTCTACGACACGACCGGCGACATCGTCACTAACGCCCACGTCGTCGCCGGCGCCCAGAGCTTGAGTGTGACCCTCGCCACGGGCAAGAGCTACGCCGCCCGCCTCGTCGGGACCGACACCGCCGATGACCTCGCCATCGTGCACATCGACGCCACGGGGCTCCCGGCCGCGCGCTTCGCCGCGTCCGGGACGTACCGCGTGGCGCAGATGGCGCTCGCCATCGGCAACCCGCTTGGCCTCAAGCAGAGCGTGACCGCTGGCCTTGTCAGCGCGCTCGACCGCACCGTGCAGGAGGGCAACGGCGCCTACTTGCCCAACGCCATCCAGACCTCGGCCCCGATCAACCCCGGCAACTCAGGCGGCGCGCTGGTCACGCTCGATGGCGTGGTCATCGGCATTCCGACGCTGGAGGCGACCGACCCACAGAACAACAACGGCGGGGCGGCGCAGGGCATCGGCTTCGCCGTGCCCAGCAGCCGGGTGACCTACATCGCGCGGCAGCTCATCGCTACCGGGAGCGTCGCGCATACGGGGCGGGCCTACCTGGGCGTCGGCGCGACCGACGCGCGGCAGAGCCAGGCGCAGGGCTCCTTCGGGAACGGCAGCAATGCGCCGTCGATCGTGGGCGCGATCGTGCAGACCGTGAGCGGCCCCGCGGCGCAAGCGGGCGTGCAGCAGGGCGACGTCATCACGGCCTTCAACGGCGCGCCGGTCTCCGGCCAGGATGACCTGCTCACGGCGCTGGCGCACCAGAAGCCGGGCGACACGGTTACGCTGACGCTCGACCGCAACGGTGGCTCGGTCACCATCCGCGTCCAGTTGGGCGAACTCCCCGCGTCGTAGGGCTAGCCTGCATTCGGCGCCGTGGGCCTGCGACTGCGGTCGCATGGCAGACCACGGACACTGCGGTGTCGGGGCGACTGCGTCAGAGCGCCACGTCGAAGGGCGACACCCGACCGCGGTCGGCGTTGGTCTGCCATCGGGGTCCCCACCGCAGTGGGGAGGCAGTCGCAGGTTTCCATAACTCACGAGCCTTGGTAGCGCTACAAGCAGGCCAGATTCTTGGCTGGAAGCGTGACCTTGGGGGTCGCGACGGACAACGCCGTCCGTGCGCTACTTTGCTCGTAGTGCGACAGTGTGGCCCCGAACGCGCCCGGCACGCCCCACTTGACGACGATACGCCCCCGCCCCGTCGTATACCACACGTCGAGCGGCGCTTGCGCACCCTCGAGAAAGCGCACATGTACCGTCGCGACCTTGCCCAGGATCGTGGCGAGCGTCTCGTGTCCCAGGATACGGTACGAGGCCGTCGCCGTCGGCCGCTTGCCGTAGGGGTCGATGACGTTATAGGTGACCGGACCCGTCGCGTCGGGCGCGATCGTGCGCAGCAAGTCCTGCATCATGCCATAGGCCGCCGTCCGCGCGGGGGCGAGTAGGCCCTTGGCGACCGTACAACCCTGCCGCGGAACACC
>JAABUL010007091.1_pt1 | contig 12359 bp, 10 predicted proteins | sample 5559151 | NCBI WGS metagenome assembly JAABUL01 (sample SAMN10711876, study PRJNA513368) | rock metagenome | isolation source: Antarctica rocks | place: Antarctica: Victoria Land, Pudding Butte sud | reverse complement strand
TACGCCAGGTGCTGTCCCGGGCGGCGGGCGGCATCGTCTTCGCGACCATCCAGAAGTTCGCCCCCGAGGCGAACGGCGACCTCCACCCGGTGCTGACCGACCGGCGCAACGTCGTGGTCGTCGCCGACGAGGCGCACCGCTCGCAGTACGGCTTCGCTGACGGCTACGCCAAGCACCTGCGCGACGCCCTGCCCAACGCGACCTACCTCGGCTTCACCGGGACGCCGATCGAGTCCACCGACCGCTCGACCCGCAGTGTGTTCGGCGACTACATCGACGTCTATGACCTCACCCGCGCCGTCGAGGACGGCGCCACCGTGCGCATCTACTACGAGTCACGGCTGGCGAAGGTCTCGCTGCCCACGGAGGCGTACGACGCGCTCGACGCCCTGGCGGACGAGATCACCGAAGGGGCGGAGGAGAGCGAGGCAACCCGGGCCAAGACCAAGTGGGCAAGGCTGGAGGCAATCGTCGGCGCCGGCGACCGACTCGACATGGTCGCGGCCGACCTGGTCGAGCACTGGTCGCACCGGCCCCGACCGGGCAAGGCGATGATCGTCGCGATCAGCCGGCGGATCGCCGTCGAGCTCTACGACCGGCTCGTCGCGCTGCGCCCGGATTGGCACAACGACGACCCGGCCCGGGGCGTCGTCAAGGTCGTGATGACCGGCTCGGCAGCCGACCCGCCCCGCTACCAGCCGCACCTGCACTCAGGCGAGGTCCGCAAGGCGCTGAAGGCGCGGGCGAAAGACCCGGACGACCCGCTGGAGATCGTGATTGTCCGGGACATGTGGCTGACCGGCTTCGACGCACCTGCGATGCACACCATGTACGTCGACAAGCCCATGCAGGGCGCCGGGCTCATGCAGGCCATCGCCCGGGTCAACCGCACGTTTCGCGACAAGCCCGGTGGCTTGATCGTGGACTACCTCGGCATTGCGACCCATCTGCGCCAGGCGCTCGCGGAGTATTCGCCCACCGACCGCGAGCAGGCCGGCGTGCCCATCGAGCAGATGGTGGCCGCGATGCTCGAGAAGCACGACATCGTCCGCAGCCTGCTGCACGGGGTCGCGTACGACGCGGACCCGCAGCTGCCCGCGGCGCAGCGGATGGCGGCGTACGCGACCGTCCTTGACGTCGTCATGAGCGACCCGGACCGCAAGACTCGCTATCTGGACCAGGTCCTGGCGTTGACGAAGGCCTTCGCGTTGTGCGCGAGCCGGGACGAGGCGCTGGCCATCCGTAACGACGTACGCCTGTTCGCCGACGTTCGCGCGGCCATCCTGAAGATCGAGAACCCGGACGCCGGTCGCGCCAGCAGCAAGGCCGGCGTTGAGCTGGAGACCGCCATCGGCCAGCTCGTCGACGAGGCGGTGGTCGCCGACGCCGTCATCGACGTCTACGCCCTGGCCGGCATCGAGACCCCCGAGCTGTCGATCCTGTCGGACGAGTTCCTCGACGGCATCGCCCACAAGGACAAGCCGAACCTGCAGATGGGCATGCTCCGCAAGCTGCTGTCGGACGAGATCCGGACCGTGCAGCGGACCAACCTGGTGCAGGCCCGGCGCTTCTCCGAGCAGCTCGACGACGCCATCAACCGCTACACCAACCGGGCCCTGACGACGGCCGAGATCATCGCCGAGCTGGTGAAGCTCGCCAAGCAGATGCGCGACGCCGCCCGGCGCCACGAGCAGCTCGGGCTGTCGGTGGCCGAGGCGGCGCTCTACGACGCGATCGTGCAGAACGACGCCGCCGTGCTGCAGATGGGCGACGCCACGTTGAAGCGGATCGCCGTCGATCTCGTCTGGGCAGTGCAGCAGAGCGTGACGATCGACTGGAGCGTCAAGGAGTCGGTGCGCGCGGCCATGCGGGCCAAGATCCGGCGGCTGCTGGCCAAGTACGACTACCCGCCGGACCAGGAGGACAAGGCCGTCGAGCTCATTCTCGAACAGGCCGAGCTGTTCGCGACACACGGGTAGGGCGCGACATGACGGTGTCAGAGCCTTCGTACGCACCCCTGTCGGCAGACCACTACGCCAGGTTGGCCGCAATCGTCTCGATCGCCCATGCCGACCTGCGGGAGATCCGTCCGGACCTGTCGGAGGGTGATGATGAGGTGCGTTCGCGCCCCTCAGCTAGTCACTCGAGGTAGGGACACATAGGCATTTGGCCCAAGCGTCCGCGGTGCGCCCCGGGGTGCTCCAGGATGCCGGCGGACCTGCCGAGACCTCCATCAGCTCCGCTCTGCCGGAGCACCACAGGACCGGAGACTCATGGGGTTCCACCCGCACGAGCACGACCGGCTCGAGTCGCTGCGGTCCTACGATTTGCTCGACACCGCACCGGAGGCCGCGTACGACGACCTCACCCACTTGGCCGCCCAGCTGTGCAAGGCGCCCGTCGCGCTGATCACCCTGGTCGACGTGGACCGTCAGTGGTTCAAGTCGGCCTACGGCATCGCTGCCGCAGAGACCCCCCGGGAGTATTCCTTCTGCAGCGACGTGGTCGCCGACGAGCAGATGCTCGTCGTGTCGGACGCGACGGAGGAGCCTCGCTACCGGGACAACCCCCTGGTGACCGGACCACCGGGGATCCGTGCCTACGCCGGCGTGCCGCTGGTCGGGCGCGACGGGCTGCCCGTCGGCGCGTTGTGTGTCATCGACCGCCGACCCCGGCATTTCTCCGCTCGCCAGCTGGACGGCTTGCATCTGCTGGCCGGACAGGTGGTAACGCAGATGGAGCTCCGCCGAGTCGACCGCGCGGCGGGGCTGGCAGGGGGAGCGCTGCTCGGGGAGGCGACGGACCCGGTCCGGCTCCGGCTCGCGCTCGACCGCGGCGAGCTCCGTCCGCACTTCCAGCCGATGGTCGAGCTCGCGACGGGCCTGACCTGCGGCTTCGAGTCCCTGCTGCGTTGGCACCACCCCGCGCACGGCGTGCTGCTGCCCGGGCTCTTCCTGCCCGCCGTCGAGTCCAGCAGCCTGGTGCTGCCGGTCGGCCGGCACGTGCTGGACCGGAGCCTGGCCGCCCTCGCGGAGCTGCGGAGCGACCCGGCACTGCCGGGGTCCCTGGGCGTGGCCGTCAACGTCTCCGCACTGCAGCTCCAGCAGCCGGGGCTCGCCGAGTCGGTGCTGACCTGTCTCGAGCGGCACGCCGTCCCGCCGACGCTGCTCACCCTGGAGATCACGGAGACGGCGTCCCTGCTCGATACCGTGGCCGCCCGGCGCGAGCTGGAGGCCCTGCGGGAGGCGGGCGTCCTCCTCGCCCTTGACGACTACGGCGTCGGCTGGTCGGGCCTCGGACGGCTCCTCGAGCTGCCCCTCACCACACTCAAACTCGACCGCAGCCTGGTCGCCGGGCTGCCGGGCGACCCGCGCTGCTCGGCCGTGGCCACCTCGACGCTCGACCTCGCCGCCAGCATCGGACTCGAGGTCGTCTGCGAGGGGATCGAGACCGAGGAGCAGCGCACCAGCCTCCTCGGCATGGGTGCGGTCCGCGGGCAGGGATGGCTGTTCGCCCGCGCCCTGCCACTGGAGGCGCTGCACCTGCACCTACGGACCCAGCACGCCCCACCGGTCCCCGTGTCCGCCGAGGGAGCCGCCGCCGACCGCAGCGCGATGAGAGGTGTGCTGCCGTGCGCGAGGCCGGCCGGGGTCCCCCGGCCGAGGGCGGAGCCCGGCATCCCCAGCCGGCCGCCCACGACGGAGGCCCTGCTCGACGCCCTGCCCGACGCCACCGCAGTGCTGGACCGCGCCGGTGTGATCCGAGCCGTCAACCACACCTGGCGGATGTTCGCGGTTGACAACGGGGGAAGCGAGCGGACCACGGGCGTCGGGGTCGACTACCTGGGCGTCTGCGACCGCGCGGCAGCCGACGGCAGCGTCGACGCAGGCGCCGCCGCAGCGGCCGTCAGGTCCGTCCTGGAGGGTGAGACCGTCGAGCGCGAGCTCGAGTACCCCTGCCCCAGCCCTGCGGTCGGCCGCTGGTTCCTGATGCGCGCCACCTCCCTGGCCGGCGAGCGGCCGGGGGCGATGGTCTCCCACGTCAACACCACCCGCCGCCGGGCGGCCGAGCAGGACCTGATGCGCCGGGCCTCTCAGGACCCCCTGACTGGCCTGGACAACCGGGCGCAGCTGCGCAGACGGCTGGCGATCGCGCTCGCGGCCCGCGCCACGGACGGCCGCGGGCAGCGGGAGGTGGGCGTGCTCGCGCTCGACCTGGACGGCTTCAAGGCGGTGAACGACACCTACGGCCACGCAGCCGGCGACGAGGTGCTGCTCGAGGTGGGCCGTCGGCTGCGCACCGTGGTCCGACCCGACGACGCCGTCGCCCGACCGGGCGGCGACGAGTTCGCCGTCGTCGCGGCGGGCGTGTCCGGCCACGAGCTGTTCGGGCTGGAGCGGCGGGTGCTCTCCGCCCTGCGGCGACCCCACCGGGTGCACGGAGACCTCGTCGTCGTCGGCGCGAGCGTCGGAGCGCACCTCGCGGCGACCGACGACGACGTCGCCTCGACGCTGCACGCGGCGGACCGGAAGATGTACGCCGCGAAGCGCAGCTCACAGCGCCAGGACGGCGGTAAGAGGGGAGCCGCGGCGGCCTCAGCCCGATGGAACGTCGCGTCCGTCGTGGTGGTAGACGAAGATGGTCGTGACTGATCCCCAGCGAGGTGAGTGCAGCTCGGACAGCTAGCGACGTCCAACGGACCACTCGTCGTGCTGCTCGGCGAGCACTGCGCCGAGGAGGCGAGCCGCGCAGAGCGGGTCGGCAAGATCCCGAGGACACGGTTCGCAGGCGAACCTCCTTGTTCAGCCGTCCCTGCGGTTGTTGCTGCGGATCTTCCTCCAGTGCTCGACCCGGGAACCTGGTGAACGCGAGCAGATCCTCGCGGGCGTCTGGAGCTGGCGCCTCCATGGCCACCCTGATCCTGGGCGCCGTGTCGGAGGGAGGAGTGTTGTGGCGGGTCCGAGCAGGTACTCAGAGGAGTTCCGCGCGCGCGTCCGCCCCCGCGCGGCGTCACTCGTCGACTGCTTCACCGACGCCAATCCACGGGACCCGGAGCACGGCCGTCCTGTCGGCTGCGGCACCGGGCCGAAGACCTGCAAGGCATCAGCGCGGCGGGTCCGGAACCGTGCCAGCACCGTCACGTTCGCCCCTCGTGCAGGCGCGCTGCCGCCGCCTGATGTCGCGGCGCTGCGATCCGCTTCGCCGGCGCGTGAGGCTGAGCCGAGGGACCTCCGCTGACGCAGCCCGGTCGCCCAGGCCGGGGGGTGACGCCCAGGCGGACCGAGATGCGCGGCAGGCGGCTGGTCCGGCGAGGTCGCCTTGGTGGCTGCACTCCATCGGGTGATCAGGTTCCCGCTGCGCCTGTACGACATTGGGCATGTGGAGGACGCGGCATCGGACCGTTGGAGGCAGGCGCGAGAGGTCCTTCGCGCCCACCCCTCGGCGCAGTTGACCGCGCTCAACGAGGTGGGGCTGTTCGTGCCGCTGCCGCCGGGCATGGACGGCGCCGGCCACGAGCAGCTGCTCGCTGCTTCGGGCAGAGAGGCGGTCGAGCCGGTGGATCACACGCTGGTCACGGAGGCCTGGGCGCGCCTGCTCAGCGACGGTTACGCCACAACGCAGGTGCGGTGCCGCCGCTATCCGGAGCACCTGACGAGGATCGAGCTCTTCGACGTGCGACCCGCGTTCGGCGTGTTCGCCGCCGTGACGTACGCGACTGCCGTCCGCGAGCGCGCTGCCGCGCCGGAGGGCCCTACCGGCGACGCCTGGCCTCGGCTCGGCCAAGTGCGCAAGGACCTGCGCGCAGTGATCACGCATGCCGACCAAGCTGCGGAGCGGATGCTGGGCTACCCCCCGGGCGGGCTCGTCGGGGTCGAGTCGCGCGAGCTGGTGCACCCTGACGACCAGGACCTCGCGGTGCAGTCCTGGCTCGAGTTGAGCAGCCGACCGGGCGGCATGGAACGAGTACGGCTCCGCGAGCGCAGGGCGGACGGCAGCTGGCTGTGGGTGGAGGTCATCAACCACAACCGGCTGCAGGACCCGGCGTACGGCTGTGTGGTCGCCGACGTGGTCGACGTCTCCCAGGAGATGGCGTTCCGAGAGGATGTGCGGACCCAGGAGCGGCTGCTGCGACGGCTCACAGAGGCGTTGCCGGTCGGGGTTGTCCAGCTGCTGCCTACCGGCGAGGTGGCGTACTCCAACGAGCGCGTGCATCAGATCTTGGGGACTCCTGCGCGGTCCTCCCTCGACAGGCTGCTCGACCCCCTGTGTCCGGGCGACAAGGCCCGGGTCCTGTCCTCGTTCACGACCGCCGTGCTGGTGGGTGTCGACGACGACCTGCACGTCGGGGTCCCCGCTGGCGCCGCTGACCGGAACCTCGAGGTCGCCCTGCGCCCCCTGATCGACGACGCGGGCGCCGTGGAAGGGGTGCTGGTCTGCCTGACCGACGTCACGGAGGACATGCGGCTGCGCGCCGAGCTCGAGCAGCGGGCCACCTACGACGTGCTCACCGGCTGCCTGAACCGTGGCGCGGTGCTCCGACGGCTCGACGAGGAGCTGCGCACAATGGCCGCGGGGCGCGGTTGCGTCGTGCTGTTCCTCGACCTCGACGGGTTCAAGCACGTCAACGACACCCGCGGGCACGCCGCCGGGGACGACGTGCTGCGTGAGGTCGCCGCCGTCCTTCGCTCCGCGTCGCGCGCCGGTGACGCCGTGGGACGGCTCGGCGGCGACGAGTTCGTCCTGATCTGCCCTCGGATCGGGTCGGCCGACGAGGCGCTGGCGCTGGCGGTGGACGTCCAGTCCCGACTGCGCCGCTCACAGCCATGCGATCTGCCCAGCTGGGGGGCCAGCACCGGTGTCACCTGGGCGAACGACCCGTCGCTCTCCGCGGAGGCCGTGCTCGGTCGTGCCGACGCCGCCATGTACGACGCCAAGCAGGAACGTCGCCAGCGCGTCGTCCTCTGGCGCGGCCCCTCGGCTGATGCCGCTGTTGCGCGGCCGCGGAGCGAGCCCGCGGACACGACGCTGCCGCGGTGACGAACCGGCGCACGGCTTCCCGACGCGGAAGGGACGCTGACGTCCCTTCTCGGGCAGAACTTGCCGGGTCCGGGCCCAGGTGACCAGGAATGGCAGGGTCGGGGAGGCCGGCGAAGGGCAGGCCGAGAGACCAGGCGTGTCCGTCGAGGCAGCCGGTGTGCTGCGCGCGGCGCAGTGCCGCGGCTACGCAGCGGCCCGTGGCCGGGCGGCCGGCCCGGTGCTTGGTCAGCAGCGGATGATCAGGCCGGTCGGGTCGCGCTGATCGCCCCGTCGACGCACGGGACGACGCCGTGCACCGTGCGGGCTGGCGTCCCGAACACCAGGTACTACAACCTTCGGCGATGTCCTGCGGCTGAACGTTCGTCGCCAGACTCGGAGCCCTCAGCTGCCTGGTTGTAGCAGGGCAAGCCGTTCGCACAGCTTATCGGCGACTGCGGTCAGCGTCGCCAGCTCCGTCGCATCCAGATGGTCGATCATCGCGGAGCGAACGTCGGCCACATGCTGCGGGGCGGCGGCTTCGATGCGCTCTCTGCCCAGCGGAGTGAGAGCGACGACTGCGCTTCGCCGGTCGACGAGGCAGCGCTCGCGCGTCACGAGTCGCGAGTCTCCATCCGGCCTAGGTGCTGGGATAGACGACTCTTCTCCCAGCGCAGCAGCTGGGTGAGCGCGGAGGACCGCAGTCGAGCGTCTGGTGCCTCCGAGAGGTGAGCCAGGACCCGGTAGTCGGCGCGCGAGATGCCGAACCGGGCGCCCTCCCGTGCGAAGAGCCGGGCCGCGGCCGCCCCGATGCCGCGGCTGGCGCGGGTGATGAATACGATCTTGTTGGTCAGCAGGCCGATGGGGTTGGTGTCGCTGTCGTTCGTCATGACGAGAGTCACAGCCGGCCTCCCGGCCGGATGCATGCACAGGCTGTACCAGGATCCGCCGCCGCGCAGCGTGCAGACTTGGCCTGTGACAAGAGGAACTTGGGGCGTTCCTCCGGAGCCACCACCGAGGGGCAAGCAGGTCCTGGGGATCTGGGTGCAGAACATGAGGGCACGAAGTTCTGGGCCGTGGTCTGCGTGGAACTGGCCAACTATCGCTCTGTCCCAGAGGCAGAAGTAATAGCAGGTCACTCGCCGCTCGGTCTTGGCCCAGGTGAAATGCGGGCACCACCATCGACCGCGTCCCCGGTGCTCGCCGACATCACCCGCTGGAACTCGGTCGCCACCCCGACCGCGGCCACCCCCGACCGGCCGCTCCCAGCCTGCCTCGCCAGATACGGGCGCATCACGTCCAGCTTCCGGTCACCCTTGGCGAGCCGGACCACCGGCACCCATTGACCTTCGCGAACACCCCGACCGCGGTCCGGAACTGCTCACCCATCTTGACCACCGGCGACGGCGACGGGATGCCGCGCCCCCGGTCCTTCAGGAACTGCACCACCTGCCCGCCGATGGGCACCGTGGGCAGGGTAGCCGTCGAGATAGATCCGGTTCTGGCTGTAGGTCACGGCCGGTGGCGGTCATGGCACCGCTTCAGGAGATCACGCGATAGCGCAGGTGCGTCACGTCGGGGCCCTCGAGCCTGCGGACGGGGTCGAGCTCGACGTGCTCCGCCGGGAGGTGGTCAAACAGGCGCCGCCCCTGCCCGAGCAGCACCGGGACGACGTGCAGCTCCATCTCGTCGAGCTCGCCGGCTCGCAGCAGTGCCTGCGCCGCCCCGGCTCCGTGCACCATCACGTCGTCGTCACCCGCCGCCGCCCGGGTCTGTGCGGCGCATTCTCGCGGATCCGTGAGGTACCGGACAGTGCCCGGAGGCGGGTCGCTCGGGATGGCGTGCGTCAGCACGAGGACCGGGACACGGTCATGGTGGTCACCGACCCAGCGGTGGGCGTGCTCGTACGTCCTTCGACCCGAGATGACGGCGCGGGTCGCCGTCTGCTCGCGGAACACCTGCCCGCTCGGTCCTGGATCGTCGCGGTGGTCGAGCCAGTTGAATAGGCGGAACCCGCCGCCGCCCATGGGAGCGTCCATCCCGTCCTGCGGTCCCGCGACGTAGCCGTCGAGCGACATGGTCATGTAGAGCCGGATCGCCATCGCTCAGCCCTCCGAGCGGACGCGGTAGCGCAGGTGCGTGACACCCGGGCCGTCGACGGCACGCAGCAGCTCGAGCTCAACGCGGTCGGGCGGCAGGTTGTCGAAGAGCAGGCGGCCCTGCCCGAGCAGGACCGGGACCAGGTGGAGCTGCATCTCGTCGAGGACGCCGGCGGTGAGCGCCAGCTGAGCGGTGGCCGCCCCATGGACCAGAACGTCCTTCGCGGCCGCCGCGTCCTTGGCCATATGCACCGCGCTCCGCACGTCGCTGACGTACGTCACCCCGGGCCATCGCAGCTCGGTCTCGGGCTCGTGGCGGCTCAGCACGAAGATGGGCGCATCGTCGTGGTGGTCGCCGCCCCAGCCGCCCGCGAGCTCGAAGGTGCGTCGACCGACGACCAATGCACCCGTGGACATGGCCTCGTCCATGACCTGCCGGTTCACGCCCGTCAGGTGGTCGGGGGCTTGTGGCCGATCGGGGTCGCCGCCGGGCAGGAACCACTCGTGCAGGCGGTGCCCGCCGTCACCGAGCCCGTTGCCCGGCCCCTCGTGGGGTCCGGCGACGAACCCGTCGACGGACATCGACATGTACAGCACTGATGCAGACATGGTGCTCTCCTCCCAGCTCAGCTCGTGAGCGATCCGTCGAAGTCGTTGGCCGCGTGGGCCCCGTCGCAGAAGGGCTTGATAGCCGACAGCCCACAACGGCACAGATGCACCTCGGACTGCGGGGTCTTGAGGATCCGGCCGTCGAAGTCCTGCACCTGGCCAGGGCTGATGATCATGTAGGTGCCGTGCTCGATCGTGGTGACCGTGGTGGTCGCGGTGTCGCTCGTGTCGGGCATGACGTCTCTCCTGTCGTGGTTGGCTGGTCATGAAGACGTCGCAGGACCGCGAAAGGAATCGGTAGTCGGCACATGCACGACGCGGACATCGACGAGGCGATGCGCCGCTACCGGCGCGAACTGCACGTTCACTGCTACCGCATGCTTGGCTCGTTCGACGACGCCGAGGACCACGTCCAGGAGGTCTTCCTGCGAGCCTGGCGGTCACGGGACAGCTTCGAGGGCCGCGCCGGCGCCCGCACGTGGCTCTACCGGATCGCGACCAACGCTTGCCTCGACACGCTGCGCCGACAGCGGCCTCGCATGGTGCCCGACCCGTCGCCCGGCTCCACCGGCCCGTCGGTCGCCACCATGCCATGGCTGCAGCCCTACCCGGACGCGATGCTCGAGGAGCTGGTCAGCGACCAGCCCGGCCCCGAGGCGCTGGCGATGATGCGGGAGTCGCTGTCACTGGCCTACCTGACAGTGATCCAGATATTGCCGCCGCGACAGCGGGCGGTGCTGATCCTGCGGGACGTGCTCGACTGGGCCGCCCGCGAGGTGGCCACGCTGATCGACGTCAGCGTCCCGGCGGTCAAGAGCGCACTACAACGCGCGCGGGCCACCGTTCGGGAACACCAGGTCGACCAGGAGTTCGCAGTGGATGCCGACCAGCGCCGACTACTGCGGGGATTTATCGCTGCGCACGAGGATGCCGACCCCGAAGCCCTGATCGCGCTGCTGCGCCACGACGTCCGACTGGCCATCTCGCCGCAGGTCGGCGAGTGGAACGGCCACGACGAGGTGGCCGCCGCGCTCCGTGGAGGCATGAACTCCCTGGGGACATGGCGAGTGCTCCCCACCTCGGCCAACGGACAACCTGCAGCCGTGGGCTACCTGCGCCGCCCGGGCGAGACCGCCTTCCTGCCCTTCGTGATCTCGGTCCTCGACATCCGCCAAGGCAGGCTGACCGAGATCGCCGCCTTCGAGGCACCGCACCTCGTCGCGGCCTTCGGCCTGCCCGACGCGCTCTGACCGGCCCGGCCAGGTGCCCCACGATCTTGCTGGCCCCGACCGCAGCGGGATGGCATGCCCAGACGGAAGGGAGCCGGCTGCGCCGTGCGGCACCCGCGTCCTCGGCAGCCGGGACGGCGGGACGTCGTGGACCTCCCTCGACGTCCCGCAGGTCGGCCAGTACGACGACTCGGTCCGCCTGCTCGGCCATGAGGACGGGACGCTTACCGTCGCGGTCTGCTGACCCACGACGCACTCTGGTCGGGCACCACGGACCTGCGGGCCTGGACGCGGCAACCTCTCCCGCGTCGATGCTGCAATAAAAGGGGGCACCCTGGTCGCGTAAGGTGCGGCTGCGGTCGGCGGACGTGGCTGACCGGCTCCCGTCGCAGTCGCCGACAGCCATCGGAGTGGACACGTGGACCCCGATGTGGCCGTCCAGGCGCGAGGCCTGGGGAAGCGGTTCGGGCACGTCACCGCGGTCGCGAATGTCGACCTGACCGTGCCGCGTGGCTGTTTCTTCGGTTTGGTCGGACCGAATGGCGCCGGTAAGACCACCGCCCTGTCGATCATGACGGGCCTGCTGCGGCCGGATCGCGGGACGGTGCAGGTCGAGGGCGTCGATGTGTGGGGTGATCCGCTGCAGGCGAAGCGGCTGATGGGGGTGGTCCCGGAAGGGCTGCGACTGTTCGAGCGGCTGTCCGGACGCGAGCTGCTGTCCTACACCGGGCGCTTGCGTGGGCTTCCCGGGACGGAGGTCGAGGGGCGCAGCGCTGAGCTCCTCGGCGTATTCGGCCTGGGGCCCGCAGCCGACCAGCTGGTCGTGGACTACAGCACCGGCATGCGCAAGAAGATGGCGTTGGCGTGCGCGTTGCTGCACAACCCGTCGGTGCTGTTCCTCGATGAGCCGTTCGAGGCCGTGGACCCGGTGTCTGCCAGGACCGTGCGCGCCGTCCTGACCCGCTACACCGCACGCGGGAACACCGTCGTGTTCTCAAGCCACGTGATGGAGCTGGTCGAGCGGCTCTGCGATGAAGTCGCCGTCATCGCGGGCGGGCAGGTGGTCGCCGCCGGCGACATCGCAGCGCTGCGCGGGGACCGCAGCCTGGAGGACGTGTTCGTGGACCTCGTCGGGGCGCGCGGCTGGGGGGAGGGGGCGTTGGAGTGGTTGGGGTCGCGTTAGCCCTGCGGCTAACCCTGCTGCGCAATGGGCTGCGCGCGGGCAGCGGCTCGGCCCAGCGCCAGATCGGGTTCGTGCTCGGCGCTGTCGCGGGCGCCGCCGTCGCTGTGCTGGGGTTCTCTCTACTCGCCGCGACCCGCGGGCAACCGGGCACCGCCACGCATACGGGCGTCGTGGTGTTCACCGTGATTGCGGTCGGCTGGGTCGTCCTTCCCATCCTGACGTTCG
>JAABUL010007090.1_pt1 | contig 12361 bp, 1 predicted proteins | sample 5559151 | NCBI WGS metagenome assembly JAABUL01 (sample SAMN10711876, study PRJNA513368) | rock metagenome | isolation source: Antarctica rocks | place: Antarctica: Victoria Land, Pudding Butte sud | reverse complement strand
ATTATTTTTTCTTGTTCTTTAAACTAGATAGATTGTTATTAAAGTTAAATTTTTTTTGTTATATTTTGTATTTGAATCGAATTTTTTTTTGTTATTTTTATTTATATTGTTTGTCGATTTAAATTTCTTATTTAGATCTCTTTTATTATAGTTGTTAGTTTCTTCTTTATTTGTTTTGCTCTTAGTTAATTAAACAACAATTTTTTTCTACTTTTTCTTTATTTTAATTTAAGTTTCGATCAACTATAAGTTGTTTAATTCCCAAATAAAAATATCGCAAAATCAAATTTTAAAAATAGAATTTTTTTTTTAACAATATTAACAAAACAAATAGTCTAATTGTTTATTTTTGACTTTTTTTTTTCGAATTTAAAAATAATAGTCGAGTTACTTTGTTCGAATACATTTTTGTTTAATTATATAATTTTTTTTGTAGAATTGCTAGAGTAGTCGATCGACAACTAAACAATAGTTTTAAATGTTTTTTTTTAAAACAACTTGTTCTTATTAGTTACTTAATCTTTATATAAGAGACAAATATAATATAGATTTTTGTTATATTTTTTCTTTTTTATTAGATAGTAAATATCTTTAGTTTAGTTGTAATAATATTTTGTTTAATCTTAATAAATAATACAACTTTTGCAATTCTTTTTATCTATATAATAAAAGTCTTTCAAAATATAATCAAACAATACGCGCGTTGCTTTCAAGAAGTTGTTGCTATTAAAGTTAACAAATTATTAATTTTTTTGTATATTAATATCGAACAATTTAAGCGCAACGTTTATAAAATAGTTATCGAAACAAATTTTAATTTAAAATATAGTATGCAACTTTTAATCTTCAAAAGTATTAATTTTTAATTTTATAACAAACTAATATTTCTTAAATATTTCATATTTATATTTCGATATAGTTTTTAACTTTTCGCACAAGTTTAATTTCTTAATATTAAATATACAATAAATTTTAATATATTACAATTTCTCTAATTTAGAAGATTTACAATTTTTTTCAATACTAATATTGCGCTTGTTTCTCTTAATTTTCTTCGAAAAAATGTTTGATTTCTTTTTAATTTTAACGCGTTTTTTTCTTTTTGTGTTAAATAATTCTTTAAACAATTAATTCTTTTTAATTAATTCTTTTTTTTGCAATAGATTAACGCATAAGTTTGTATATTCTTAATTTAGTTTATATAAGTTTTATCTTTATATTAATATTATTATTTTTTATTAAAATTTTGCTATCTACAATTTTTTCTTTTTTATTTATTTTATTGTCGATATTTATATATTTAACTCTATTTTTAATTATATTGTTCTAATTAATATATAAGTTTTTGCTAGACAAATTTATAATAATAGTATCTAATCTTTTAATTAACAATATTGTCGAAAATAATAAAGATATTGTTATTTATATCAATATTGTTTGTTATTTTTGCACTAAAGATAACAAGATTAAAAATTAAAAATAAAAAGCAAAAGCAAAAGCAAAAAAAGCAATTAAGTAAATAAAAAAAAAATTGTATTCGATTATTGTTCATAAAATAAATTAATTTATAGCTAAGTTTTAAATATTCGAAAATTGTATTAATAAAGATTAAGTATTGCTTTGTTTATTTAATAAATAAATTAATATTAATATATTTATAAATCTTGCTTTATGCTTTTGTTACAATATATAAAAGTAGAAAAATAAACAATTTAATATATTTAATTGCAATCTAAATTTATAGCAAATTAAAATAAAAAAAAACAACAATTCTAGTAAATTAAGCTTTACTTGATATTTGTATTGTATAAAGTTAAAAAGTTGTTTATAAATATTTAGTCAAATCTAATTTTCTAATAATTTTAACTTAATTTTAAATAATATTTTTTTTAGCATTAAATAAAGATAGCATTTAATAGATTAGAATATTTGAGTTTGTCTTTTTTTTTAATTGTGCAAAAATATATTAATATCTATTTATTTAGTTTTATTTGCTATAGCTTATTATTATATAAATGCAATAATTTACAATATAATTAAACTTAATATATTATATAATCTCTTTCTTGTTGCGCATTATTAAGTGTTAAAAGAAAGAAAAAAGTTTTTTAAATTAATTGTTCTAATAGTTGTTAGCAATAGCGTTACAATTAAATTTAATACGTTCGACAAAATTGTTATTAAACAACTTATTATTATAAATTAATTATCTTTTCTTAAAAGCAACTTTTACAAATTAATTTTGTTTTTTTCTTGCAATACTTTTCGATTATTTTAATTGTTTTTACGTTATATTAAATATAGATTAAATAAATCGCAATTTATATAAATTATCTTAGTTTTAGTTTTTGATTAATTTTGCTAAAATTAACAATACAATTAGTAATTTAATAAGTATTTAAATTCTATATAGTTTAGCTTTATTGCTAATATAAATCTCTAAAAACAATAAAATATATATATTTTTAATATACTAATTCTACAACGCAATCGAACTCTCGAAGAGACAATTCTATATTGTGTATATTTGTCTATAATATATATTAATTACTATTATTTTTATATATATTTTTGATTGTATTAATTTTTGTTTGTTTTATATTTATTAATTGTCTAAATATAAATTCGAATTAAAATTTTTATTTGCGAAAGTTAAGTTGTTATATTTGCTATTTAAATATAGATTTAAATTGAAATTTTTATTTGCAAAAATCGAGTTACTATATTTGTTATCTAAATATAGATTCGAATTAAAATTTTTATTTGCAAAAGTCGAGTTATTATATTTGTTATCTAAATATAGATTTAAATTGAAATTTTTATTTGTAAAAATTAAATTGCTATATTTGTTGTCTAAATATAGATTTAAATTAAGATTTTTATTTGCAAAAATTAAGTTATTATATTTGTTATCTAAATACAAATTTGAATTGAAATTTTTATTTATAAAAGTCGAGTTGCTATATTTGTTGTCTAAATATAAATAAATTTTTGAACAATTAAAATTGCAATCTATTTTTATATTTTTTTTGTTTGTCGACAAAATTTGTTGATTTTTTTTCGATTTGCAAAATATATTAATATTAAATATTTGTAATTAATTTTACTTCGAATATATATATTATAAACAATTTTCTTTTTCTTTTAATATATCTTTTTTTTATTTTTTGTTGTTTATATATATAGACAAATTAGAGCGCAAATATGTTCTACAAAACAATTTTGTAAATTTTAAACAAATAGAAAGATCGAACGTTTATAGATTGTTCGAATTAAATTTTTAAAATCTTTAATATATTTTATTGCGTTCGAATTGAATTTTTAAAATTTCTAAAATAATTTGTTGCATTCGAATTAAATTTTTAAGATTTTTAAAATAGTTTGTTGCGTTCGAATTAAATTTTCAAAATCTCTAAAATAGTTTGTTGCGTTCGAATTAAATCTTTCAAATTTTTAACAAAAAAAACAAAATAGAAGTCGAAAACAATAAAGCTTGTTTTGTTTTGTTAACTTATTTAATCGAAATAAATTAAGAAAAAAGTATTGCTTAAACAAATTTTAAATATTAATAGCAATCGACAATATTAATAAGTTAATAAATTATTAAGCAAAGCTTAAAAAAGAATAGCAAATACAAAACTAATAATAAATAATATATTTTTAAACTCGAAAACAATTAATTGCAAACTCTTAAACGCATTTAAAAAACACTAAATAAAATTAGTATTTGCGCTTTGCTATTAAAATATATTAATAGTATTTTATATTAATAATATTGTAACTAAAAATTTAATATACAAATTAATTGCGAAAAATAATCGAGTTATATATTGTATATATATTGTTTTTTTAATATAAAATATCTCTATATTGTTTATTTTAAACTATCGAGAAAATTGCAAAAGCAATTATGCAAATCGAGATATATTTATTTATAAATATACTAACTTAATAATAACTAGTTGTAAATATATATTAGCTATCGAAAAAACAAAAAGAATCTAAAAAAGAATTATATTTTTTTTTATAACAAACAACAAATTATTGCTATTTCTACGTTATTAAGAAAAAAAATAAAGAGCAAATAGTAATATAAAACAAAAAGAGTTGTAGAAATTCTTAAATATTTAACGCAAGCTTAGATTTTGTTTTATTTCTTTTTATAGACAATATACAAAATTGCGCTATATTTATTAATATTAACTTTTGTTTAACTAGCACGTTAATAGCTTATTAACTATAAAGTAATAAGACAACTCGCAACTAAAGAGCGCAAATTGCTCGCAATTGTTGTCGACAATTTAAAATTATATATAATTGCGCAAGTCTATTCTTCAATACAATATAATATTGTATAAAATTTGTTTTCTTAATTTTAATACTTTTAGTAATTTTATATTTGTTGTCTAAAATAAAAATTCGAAGCTTCGAATATTGTTAATTTAAATTAAAAATTGCAAATAATGCAAGAGTTAATAGCTTAAGCTAAAAAATATATACTATAATATATAATTTTTGTTTGTAGTAAAAAATATTAATATTTAACAACAATTATTTAATCGAAACAAATTTAAGAGTAAGCAAAAATTTGTCGCATTACAATAAAAATATAAATTGTATATTAAGATTTAGTCTTCGAAATAAAAGAATTAAAGACAAATATTTTATAAAAACTTAACAATATTTTTATATAATAATATAGCAATATTTTTAATTGCAATATCGTTACGCGACGTTGCTTAAATTCTATAAAATATTTTCCAAATATTAAATTAAACAAGTTATATTTGCAATAAGTTTTGTATTTAAGAATAAATTTAACAACTAAAATATATTAATAGATTTAATTTTTAGCTTTATACTTCGCGATTAATATTTGTATTTAACAAAGTTAAATAATATTATCTTGTTACTTTTAATATTCTTAATTAACAAAGACTTTTAACAACAAGTTAATAATAAAATAGAGTATCAAAAGTTGCAAAACAAAATATAAAAAAAAACAAAAAACTAATTCGATTACTTAACTTAAATATTTGACAAAAAAATTATATTTAACAAAGAAAAAAATAGATTTAATAATAATTGCTATATAGCAATCTAAATACAAAATTAAAAATATTAAAATTTAATCTAATCTATTGTATTAATAACGTTATAAGTATTGCTATAAATATTTGTTCGTAATTAAATAGACAAAACAACGTTGCGCAAAATTAATTTAGCTTAATTTTTTTTTTTGCTATTTCGTCAATTTAGAAATAAATACAATCTTCTCTTAATATATTCGAGAGTATATAGACTCGAAGAATTTTTTGTTATATTAAAATTTGCGTATTATAGTCTTTGTTTCTATTAAGTTTTTATTGACTATTAAAAAGCTAATATTAAATTTTGTTTTATTATTTCTCTTGCAAAATTTCAACTACTAAAATAATTTTTTTAACAATATTTATTTTGTTTATTTATTATTTTTAGAGATTTTAATTTCGCTTTTAAGTGTCTATTAATTTTGTAGAATTAAATTTAAAAAAGTAAAAAATATTACAAATCTAATATTAAGTTATAAATTAACAATTGTTAAGTATCTAACTTTGTTAAAGTAGCGTTGCGATAAATTCGCAAAACAATATAGCAAATTTCTCGATTATATCTATAAGAATTTGATTAAAAAAAAAGAGTTCTCTCTTTTAATAAATTTACAAAAATTTACAATTATATTCTATTGCGACTAGCTCTAAGCAATAAATAAATTGCAATTCGAACTAGATAAATTAATAAAAAATAAAGTTTTTAAGAAATATTAGAAACTCTTAGAGATTATAGATTGAAAAACTTTAATCGATTTCGAAAAAATTAAGACAACAATAATTAAATATATTTTTTGCTAATTAAAATTTATTGTTAGCATTAATTGTTTTAAATATTAAAATAATTGCAACAAAAATATATTTAAAACTTAGCTCTTAATAATATCGAAACTATATTATCTATTTTATTTCGACAAATCGAATAATTTTTAGTCGATTTTTGTTCTCTATTTTTACAATAACAATATTTGTCAAAAAGTTGTTAATTTGCTATATTTTATTAATTTAACTATATTTTATCGCACAATTTAATATTATATAAAAAAGTTAATAGCTAAAACTAGAAAACAAATTAGATTAATAAAAAAGTTTTTAATTATAGTTTTAATATATAATAATTTCGATCATATAAAAGATAAAAGAGATAAAAGAGTTAATAAAATAAAGCAATTCAAGTTTATTATAACAATTCTTATATTTGAATTTTACAAATCTAGCTTAATTTTGCTAAAAAAAAATATATAAAATTCTCGATTTTATTTGTTTTCGATTTAATTACTTGTAATAAAAATCGAGAATATTAAACTCGATATAGACGTAAATAATAATTTATACAATTAGTATTGTTTAACTAACAAAACAAATTTAACTACAATATATTAAGATTGCTATACAAAATCTTTTTATAAACTTAAAATACAAGAAATTAAAAAATTAATTTTTTTAATCGACATTTATACTATCTATTCAATTGCTAAAATCTTATTAAATTAAGTATTATTCTATAAAGTCGATTTTCAAAAATAAAAGCACAACAATTAACAATAATAATATTATTAACAAATTTTATTCTATATAGATTAGATTTGAAAGCAATAATTTGTAGTTCGACAATAATATACAAATTTGCGCAAATAATCTAAAGACTTATAAAAGAATAAAGTTAACAATTGTTTTACAAAAATATATATTTAAACTCTTCTTCGATAGCTTTAACTAATTAATATTAATAATTAAGTTATAATATCTAAGCTTCAATATAGTGCAATTAATTTATTATATTTACTTCGATAACATGTATTTTAAAAATAGATTAAGTCTTTAATATACAACTAACAAATAACAATATAAGTATATTGTTTAGCTTAACAACTTTTAAAATATCAAAAAACTAATTTTACAAAACTATAAATCTTGCGTAATTAACGTTATAATACGTTTGATTTATTAGAAGAAATACAATTTTAAAATTATTAACAATACTTTAACGTAATTCAAATCTTATATTAAGAGATTTACTAAATTCTAAATAAAACTATTTCGATATATAAAAAATTAGTTTTATAAATTATTATTTGCGCAATTAACTATTGCAATTCTATTAATTTTCGATTAAGAGTTTCGAAACTATTAAAACTTTTGCAACTATACAAAATTATATATAATATTTTGCTATATTATTAAACACGCGAATATCGAACTTTTAAAATATATTTTTAGAAAAATTGTAATTGTTTTTTAGACAAAAACAACAAGCACGTTAAACTATACTTAAATATTATTGTATATACTTTATATAATTAATATATTAACAATATCGAAGAAATTGCAAGATACAATATTAATTAATAGTTTAGTAAATTTTTAAAATCGAGAAAACTTTAATTTCGAAATAGATTAATTACTAAAATTACTAAACTTAAATTTAAAAATATTTTAAAAAGAACGTTTAATATTTTCTTAAAATAGCAACAAGTTACTTAAAAATTAAATACTTACAAGTCTATATTTGTTAAAGCTCAATTTATTTGTAAAAAAATTGTTTAAAATTGTTAAATTAAACAAATATTTAAAAAAGAATAGTTTAAAAAATATATAAAATATAGTATTGCATCTAGTAGAAATATTATTAATTAAAAAGTTTATTAATCGATACTTTAAATTTTTTATTATAAATCTATATATAGCAAATATTGTTAAATTAAGCAAGAACAACGCTAAATACAATTGTCGATATTATATAGAACTTTTTGTTATAACAAAAAATATAAACAATAACAAAATTCTAAAAATTAAGTACGCAAACAACAATAACAAATCTAAATTCGAGAAAACTCTAAATTTAAACAAAAGCTCTTAATTTCTTTTAATTTCCAATATATTACTATTGCAAATATCTAACAATATAAAATATATACTTTAGTTTTTCTTGCAATCTTTTAAATTTATATTTGTACAACTTTGTCTATTGCGATTGTCGCATTTACTTCTACTAAAATTTGTCAAATTGTTAAAATTGCGTTGCGCGCATTTAATAATTAGACTAAGTTTATAATTGTTTAAATAGTTTAATTTCTTTTTTTGTTTCTTAATTTTTTGTTTTTTTCCAACAACAATAGATTTCTATTAATATTCTTTAAAATCTTTTTTAACAACTTTTGTTTTCTAATTCTAGATATTTTCGAGAATATTTCTAAAAAATTTCTATTTTACTTGTCTTTTAATATTTGTTAATTTTTAGCTTTTAACGCAATATTTCTTTTTACTCTTTAATTAACAAAACTTGTATTCGACAATTTTGTATTTATTTTTTATCTATTTTTCTTTTTTTGTTTTTTGTTATTTTTTGTTAAAGATTTGTAATTAATCTTAATTAGATAGAAGATTTGTTGCTACTCGAAAATTATAATTGTTTTATTTATCGATTTTTTGTTTATTTTGTATTTGCTATACAATCTTATTGCAATTATCTTATTTAATTTAATATTTAATTGCTAATCTTGTTTTAAGATTGTAAATATCTTAATATTGTATTGTTTTGCGTTATCTTATATATTTTTTATAATTTTCTTAAGAGTTGCTTTATTAATTATATATTTGCTTTAAACTATTAGATTTTTTAATATCTTATTAGATATAATTAAGCTTCAATAGAATTTAAAATAAGAATTAAAAAATATTGTACAAACTTTTTGTATTTTTCAACTTTTTAACTACTTTTTAAATTAGATTTTCTTTTTTAACATTTAAATATTCTAAATATTAATTCTATTATAAAAAACAATAAATATTTGTTTTTTTAAATTGCAATTCGAGCAATATAGTTTAGACTAAATTTTGTTTTACTTTGCAAAACTTATATTACTAATTATCTTGTTATTAAAGTATAGCAATTTGATTCTTCGATAACAATTGTTTAAAATATTAATTAGTTTCTATATACTTTTTTTAAAATTGCAACAATATATAGTATCTAATTTATTTATTAATGCAATTCTGTTGTTTCTATTAATATTTTGCTCTAATTGCGAGATATTTCTATCGAGACTTACTACTTAATTATTGATATTATTTTTTTCTTCAAATACTTTGTTGTTAATATTATTTACTTTTTCGATAATTACAATAGAATTAATATTAATATTTTTAAGATTAATTAATGTTTTAAAAATTCGAAGTTTTATATATTACTTTAAATATAATATTATAAAATATATTTATTTTTTAATATATCGATTTACGTATTTAAGATACTAATATATTTAATTAATATTTCTAAATACAAGTTATTAAATAACTTGTTTAATATTTAAATTGTTTATTTTTATTCTATAGATTTCGATACAAATTAGAATTCTAAAAAATAAATATAAATATTATCTTTTTTTAAAGATACGTTAAATATATTTCTTGTTACTTTTAATTATTAACGCTATTAAGAAAAGTATCTATTGTATAGCTTTCTTTAAATACTTAAAATTTCTTATTTATTGTCGAAAGAACTTGCAAGCTTAAAGTATCAAATTAATACTATTTATATATATTATTGTTTTTAATATATCGAATACACTTTTTAAGATATTTGATAAAAAAAATTGAAAATTTAATATATTTTTAATTGTCTTTTTTATCTTAATAAATTGCAAAAATATCTTAGAACAATTTAATAATATTTGCAATACTATAATTTGCTTGTCAAATTTATATTAACTTCGAATGATTTTCTCGATCTTGTTGTTTAAAATAGCAAATATTCTTAATGTTGAAATTTCGATCAACAATTGTATTTAAAATATATTAAGATTTGTATATTTAATTTTAAATTTTTGTTACTTTTCGATTAAATAAAGCTTATTAATAGTTAATATATATAATTTAAAAAAAAAACTTGTATTTTAATATCTTGTTATTAAAGTATTAATTAATAGCAATTTTCGAGTTAATAAATACTAGAACAAAATTAGTTTAGTTATTTTTTTTTTGTTTTAATATTAATAGTATAATTAATTATATATAAAGATATTCAATTTTATTTTATCTTGTATCTTCGAATTGTTGTTATTATTGTTTAATATTAACAATTTATATTTTAAAATATTATTTAACTTTTTATACTAATTATTCTTTAAAGCTAACAACAATATAATAATTAATATAGTTTTTAAAATATCGAATATAAATAACGTTATCTAAAATAGCAAGCTTTTTTCGAAATTAGTTTTTGCTATAACAATTAAGTTGTCAATTATTGTTTGCGTTAATTTATTAATTTGTTTTTATTTTGTTTCAAAGTTAAAACAATTTTGCACAACTATTTTAATATATTTTTAACTTATTTGTATTTTTTTAATACTTTTGTTACTTCTAGATGCATTTATTGTTCTTACGTCGATTTATAAAATATTTAATATATAACAACAATAACAATTAAGTAAATTTAAGTATTTGTAAAACTATCAATTAATCGATCGTTTAAATTGTAAAATTGTAAGAAGTTTCGAATATAAAGTACAAAATCTAGTCGAGTTTAGAAATTGTATAATAAATATTAAATTTTTCGATTTTTTTGATTATTACAACTTGAAGACACCAATAAGAACGCATTAAATATAATACGTATTTAATTCTAGTATTATTAGATAGAGTATAGATAAAAGTAGCAAATTAAACAACAATAATACTTACAATAATTATAATTAATATTGTATTGCGCAATAAAATTGATTAACAATATTCTTAAATTGTAAAAAAACAATTTTAATATATTTACTAGCAAGAAAGTCGATTTCTTCTTAAATTAAATTATGTTGTTCTTAGATTTGCTGCAAAAAAAATCTAAAAATCTGTTAAAATATTCTTTATATCGAATTTGAACGTGTTCAGGCGTACTAAAATCTAGTCCAAATCATCGCGCATAAGCTACCGTCTAGCTTCAACCCTAGCGTCGCCCTAACTTAAGCGAGTGTTTAGGGCTCACTTTAGGGTTCAAGATTTTTTCTGCAGCAGGTCTGAGTACTGAGGCAACACCGGAGTGCGTAGAGATTATCTGTTGGCATTGCAAGCGCACATCAAAGCCAAAGAGAAGTATGCTCTTTTGACTAAGCAAATTGAGAATTTATCTATGTTGGACTCTCAGGACGATCTCTTAAAATCTGACCATGACACGTCAGCAGCCGTGTCAACTTATCTAGACCTTTTCGAGGCTCGGCAAAAGCATGAGAAGCTCACAATTCTTCAAGACTACGTTGATAAGCTGGCGAAGAAAAACGCAGCTCAACCAGAATATTTCACTCTGGAATCCATCAATGATGAAGTTGGTCCCGCACCAGAGCCAACATTCACGCCCGAGACCAACAACTTTGGTTCTGCGTTTCACGATGCGAATATACAAGCGCTGACCACTCGTCTGGAAAAGGCACTCCTGAGGGCTAATTGCGGTTTGCAGAGGGAAAGAACGTTGTTGGCCGAAGCGAAGGAAAAGTATCAGAACACTGCCACATCCGAACCCTCGAGCCACGCGAGAATTCATGCTTTGACTCGAACTCGGGATGAGCTCGTATCGTGGCTTGAGGAGCAACTAGTCAAAGTCAATGAAGCAGAGGACAGATCCGAAGCAGAAGCCCCGTCCATCACGGCAGACGAGATCATCAATGTGGAACAGCGAAAGGTAGCGATCGACAAACTTTACAAAGACTACCTCAATATCCGCAAATCATTAGTAATTCTGGCTTCGAAGCCGAGAACCGTCCATTCTCTCGAAAAGTTAAGCATACAGGAAGGCCAGGAGCGCAACACCCCAGAACCCACGCAACCCGAACCAAAGTCCGAAGCGTCCACACTCCTCCCCTACCTAACCAAGCATTTGATCCCAGCCGCAGACGCTCAAGCCGCGCTCTTCCACCAACAAATTAACATCTCACGGGCTGCATCCGATCAAACCAAAGCCACAGACCGCATGCTCCAGAAACTAGCAGACGAAAGTCATCTTCTCGCTAACCACCCTATACCGGCAACACAACCGCGCTCCCAAAACGCAAGGACAGAACCAAAGCTGCTTCCTTCTTCTGCATTCGGTGTCATGCCCGGCACCAAGGAGGGAGCAGATATCGTTGAGAAGGCCCAGGCGTGGGCGTTTGCGGCTAATGCTGCCAGGACGGCACAGAATGAGGCAATTGGGCGGAAATTGCGGGGTGGGGAGGAACATGCGGCGGCTGCGAAGAGTACGCTTGGGGAGATGGAGAATCTACTTGGTGGGGATGTGGAGGGGGAAG
>JAABUL010007089.1_pt1 | contig 12361 bp, 10 predicted proteins | sample 5559151 | NCBI WGS metagenome assembly JAABUL01 (sample SAMN10711876, study PRJNA513368) | rock metagenome | isolation source: Antarctica rocks | place: Antarctica: Victoria Land, Pudding Butte sud | reverse complement strand
TAAGTAAGGTAAAGTAAATAAGTCGATACCATGGAAATAATTCCGCAAATTCCGCACATGCCAAGTCCCGTGGTCCTCTCCACGCTCGCTTCTTACAGTACACTCTCGGCATACAGCTAAGCGCCAGAGCCAGCTGATGAGTAGGGAGTGATCATGACAGATAAAACATTGACTTGAGATTTAGATAAGCCAGACCTCGGGGCCGCTGGTCCTCGATTACTGCGACCTCTATCCGGAGCCACGAGACAACTTCGTGAGCACAGAAATGCTGGCTTGTGGACGGAGTTGTTTACACCAATGCCGTTACATAACTGCAGATATGGAGATCAGACCAGAGACTGAGACAGTATGGGTTGGTCAACCGGTTGTCGCAACAATATGTAGCGTGGGATGGTCATCCATCTTGCTCGAGTCACTCGGCTTGCTTCGCTTTATGAGTTTTTGTTCTTGTTCTTCTCGATTTAGCTTCGTGGAACATGAATTGGATAATTCCTGATCTGCTTCCCTGAACGCAATGCTACTCGGACCCTCTTCCGACTGGTGTCCTTTTAATCACAGCAGCACCTGCGCATGTGAGTTTTCTCCTTGCGATAGGCGAGTAGTACTCCGATTATAGAAACGCAACATCGGTAAGTCTAAACATGTCGTGCTCATTCGTTCATGGGGCTTGAAAAGTCTCAACCCTGACGATGAATCGGCGTGCTGCTGGTGGTCTTTATGTTCATGTTCTACGTCCGGAGAGTGCTTGCGCTGGTAGCGCTCCCACAAGCAAGCTTGGTGCAGGGGTCTTCACCCTCTTCTGCAGAGTAAGTGTTGATATCAATCGTTCCGTATCTCGACATTTGGCACGCGAAACAGGAAGTACTCTTGGGCATAACTTAGAGATCCGGACACGAATACGTGTCTGGAATAGCAGCTCTTGCAAATTCAAGGAACCTTGTGATGGAAGTTGACACTGAGCAGTGACTTTCTTGTCAACGGCGATCTCACACTCACGACTCGTTTTGACGGCTTACTCGTGAAATACATTGAAAAGCCACAGCCCATTATATCAGGTTCGTCTTCTTCGAAGCTCTTGTCACTTCATAGGGTCTGCATCGTTACTCACAAGACACATCTTCCGGGCCGCCATTTTATATCAGCTGCTATCCGCCTCAGAACACTGCCATGAAGAAGGAGATTGATTCTGACATGTGCGGGCAGGCACGTATTCAACAGAGCAAATTGGACTCGGTTTCATAGCGGCAATGAGAAGAGAAGCCATGTTGGATTGTGAGCAACGTGTGGCGGTCTTCACGTCGACTTACAACGATTATCCCGGTCCGAATTCGAGAGAAATGATCATCACCATGCATGCCAATACCTTGACTGCAGGGCCCTAGCATTTGCGTTGCAACCTGATGTGGGCACTGAAGACGTTACCAATGCAATTGATATGAGATCAGCACCACACAGGAACACGGTTTTCGAAAGGTGTCGCAGCCCTTTCCGAGCCCAACCCATTGACCTTTACTACGGACTGTTTGGTGATTCGTTATCTATAAATCTGTTGGATTTGACAACCAACGAGACCATACTGTCGGGCGAGATGGCCGTACAAGATAGTCAGGCCTTGAGTTTGATCCCGAATACAACGACCTCCTTGAACATACTAGGGTCCTCCAATGCGGAAAATTTCCTTTTGATCAAATTTGTTGGAGACCCGCTCCCACAATCCGGGGTTTTCTACACAGCTCTCGAGAGCTTCATGGATTCGCGCAAAGAGACGTTGATAGCGCGATCAACGAGGTCAGCTCCACCTCTTCGAATTTTCCGGCTTGGTTCTTTGGCGAATCATACCCACAGCTAACCCCGGGTTTCACTTTTACGACGCTTCACATGATCTTGATTGCAGAAGCGGTTGCTAAGGAATGTGCGGTCAAAGGACTCTACAAGGAACTGATCTGGGATTTCTTCGCGGATGGGAAATGGGCCGCTGGGGGATGTCTGACGAAGCCAGATGTATCAAGGGTATCTTGTGCAGGACTGAGGCCCTGATAGGTGGACTTCAGGGCAACACTAGGGTTCCGTACGCTTCGCATGAATAGATTGGACATCAACCATGACAGGCTGGAATACCACAAGAAATATCATTCCATTGATATTCGCTTCTAACAACAGCCAGACCGCCGTACATATTGAAGCTTGTGACCTCTCATTCTATTACTTGGTGTGACTCGGACGTAGTGAGCGATGACGGGGCTCTACATACTACCAACGCAGAATAATTTCGCAAAACCCTCTGCATGAATATTCATTGAGCTCTGTCACAAACATGGTCGTCCGAAAAATGCAGTATCGCACTAGGCCGTGCCTTTTGTGCTTGAATCACCAGAGATGATTTATATAAATCAACGCAAATACCACATGTGAAACGGTTCTTCGCCCCCATAACCTCCACCACTACGACCGGATTTGGTTCAACAGTGCAATTCCTCTCAATGTATGAATCTGGGCGGGACTGATATGGCAGTCAGTCACGAGTGATTTGATGGGCCAGGTGACGTTTGACATTGGTTTCTGGATACACAAGAAGAGAAATGTCTCGACCGTGCAAAAGCTGAAATAGTTACAGATGCTGCAGAGTGAATATTTCTAGGGCTTCCAGAGAAACTGCCCGGGCAGTTCAGCAATACCAATTCGCATCCCATAATCGTACTGATAATCGTTGGCCCGAAGCTGATGACGAAGGCCGAGTAGACTGAAGATATAATAGCTAATCCGATTACCAGCTTCTCACGTAGGGAAACTATCTACCTTGTGGATGGAAGGATTGGTCGCAGTATGAAACGTTGCTACGCAGAGGTACTGGAAGTATGTTGTACCGTATACTTTAGCTTACCGATCTCCATAGCGTACCACTGGGAAAGACGTTCTATCATTAATTTTCATTGGTCTAATCTCTCTAATCAATATCGGCACTAAACCTGCGCCAGGCATACGTATCCCGAAAGAAATCTTTGAGCCAACGCTGCGCACTTTTTCCAGCCGTCAGCACCAGGGTATTTCCAGTACTCCTACCGCCATGCTCATTTTTCGATACCAGTCCACCAGAAAAGGTTCTCACCCAAGGCCAGCCGGCTATGTTGTCTGAGGGTTCGCACCCGGCATTGAGTACACACCATTCTGAAAGCTTGGCACTGGCTGTCCTCCATTCATCGGCTGTAGGTTTACATTGAATTGGTTATTCGATGGCGGTAAGTGTTGGCTCTCGGGCGTACTTTCTGGTGGCGGTGGTTTAGGTGGTAGATGTGATGGAGTACCCCACTTGGACAAAGAACTTTGGACAGGCGAATGTGTTGTATTAGACTGTGCTGAGCTCTTCCGTATCCCATAAGGTTTTGACTCGTGGCCAAAGCCATATAATGGTGGTACCTGCATCGATGCCGCCTGTGGATAGATCGGCGCTTGCTGGCCGCAGGCTGGGAAGTTGTTGCTACCCTGATATGCCATGGCGGGACTTCGACTCATGGAGTTATTGGGACTGTTGCCCGGCTGCAGCATCTGGGAAGGAACAGAACCGCCATTAGGTACGAAAGCTCGTGTTTGCGGGTTGAATGATAGGCTTTTGTAACTGCCCGGTAGCGGATGTTGGGCCTTTGCCCCTTGCATACCAGGTTGCACCGGCAATTGACCGTATTGATATGGTATCGATTGTGCGCCTGCCATGAGGACCTGGTTATGAATCTGCGGTGGACAATATTGCTGTTGCTCTCTGGTCTGTTGAGTTGGGTAAACGTAGCCGTTCTGTGTCCATTGTTGATCAACCATCTGTGACTGTGGCCTGGCAAATTGACCGTTGTTGTTCAGGGCAGGCGACGAGAGAGGTGATTGTTGGCCCATACCTATTACTTGTGGTATTTGTGGATAGAAGGGTTGTGGCACCTGCTGGTTGTAGGTTGCGGTATTTTGTACGTCATACCCGCTCATCATCGGACTGCTGTTAATTGAAGTAGGAAAAGCTTGCGGAGTTGCCATGGGCTGGAAACCCTGCTGGTAACTCTGTTGTAACATTGCCGAACCCATAGGCCCAGATTGGCTCGGGACACCATTAGCTTGCATGGCATACGGACTGTAATAGGTTGAAGTATCTCCAATCGGCTCATAATTGGGGACAGGATACTGCATCTGGGGGTAGTAAGCATTGTATTGCGATCGAGCTGTAAACCCATCGTCGTTGTTCTTGTGCTTCTTCCTTTTCTTCTCATTCCGGGAGCTAGTCCGAGATAGTTCGTTCACTGGCTCAAGGCTATCGGCATTTTCACTCTCAGGGCCAAAAATCCGTTCCCTTGTCTCTTTGTATTTTGCTTCTCGTTCTTCTCTCGTCATCGCAGATTTATCTTTTGCCATATTGGAGTCTGTAGGAGAGACGACACCAGTACCTTGTTGACTATCATATCCGGTTTCCGAACCAGCTTTCGAGGGGGCGGTCGACCCCTCAGCAGTATTGCTGTCCGACCCAGTAATTTGTCCATCCTTGCCCAACCCTGCGCGACGCATGATCTTCATGGCTGGCTGGGAGGACGTCAGGGAATCAACAGGTGTTGGGGCGGTAGCAAGGGTGCTTAATGGGGTAGGTCTACATAAATGGATTAGCAGCCAAATGGTACAGCCAAGTGGCAGGGCCAAAGCTTACAGTCGACAATATGGCGTGCGGTGTAATCGCACGGAGCTCACAGCATTGTCGACGAAATGGGTCAGCGCATAGTAATCCGCCAACTTGTGCGCTAGCAGCCGACAAAAAGAGTTGCAAGGCGGTAAGTCTATCATCGGTTCCCTAGAGATAATAGTCAATATTATATGACGGAGCCGGCAGAGTAATAAGACAACTAACGTTGAATCCCTGACGAACGTTATTACTTCATGCTCAAGCCGTAACAGGAACAGACGATCTTTGGGTGATTCAAGCGCCTCGAACAATTTCTCATCCGGCTCTTGATACTGATAATCGAATGAGGGTCCGTTGGCGGTAACAAGTTGAGGAGGAGGTAAGTGAACGGGTGCAGGTAGTGCAGATGCGAGTGGAGAACGGGTCATTTGCGGTCCCTCCTCCTCAATCCCTGCAATCAATCTTCGCCCAAGAGGATATATTCGGTGAGATCCAGAGCCGATGTTTTCGGTAATCTCATAGAACTGATCTCGGAACGCTCTGCTTCCAGCTTCGGAACCTACGCGTGAGTTCTGCGCTCCGGATGCAGGCCCTGAGCCGAAATCATCCTCCTCACCAGCTTTGACACTGGCGCTATCGTCCGGTCGAAGAGATTCTTTTTCCTCTAGTGCAAAAGCCGTACCAGACGTAGTACTCTTACCGTCAAGACTTGCGGGCTTGGTGGATGATGAAGATACTTGGGTTTGTGCATCGTCAAAATTGAGTCCAGCTCGGCTTATATTACTCTTCTGTTGGTCATCCAATGGACTCAATACCAACGGCGGATCCTTTACGGCGAGTCGCGACATGGAGCTTCGAAGCTCTCGATGCAGCTGTTGAGCAGAGGGGCTCTCAATTGGAATGGCCTTGTCGGGACGAGTTGGTGAAGATGCAAGGGAAGGTGCCTCGTTCTCATGTTTCTTGGTAGGTTGGCTTTTTGATAAAGGAGGAGCCATTGCTGCGATCTGTGATGGCTTGGTGAGCGACTTGAGCGCGGGGCAGGAAATTCGCGCAACGAGGCTACTCACGCTTGCAAAAGATGGTTTTGACACCGTCATTTTCGTGTCCTGACTTGCCATAATGCACACGGCGGAGATGAAAGACCCAGAGCTAGAACCGTGATGCGCCGAACCCACGTAAAGGAGTGTAGAAGTTGGATTTGTAGGATGCAAAAGATTAAGGAGAAAAAGGCATATCAGAAAGGTCCGAGGATATTGAAAAGGGTCTCTTGGGCATTATGAAAGCTCGCCATATGGGCTGACAGAGCGTCCGGGAGGATCGGGTATCGATATGTCGTTGTTGCTTGAGCTTGGTCCTGTGGATCACACGAGTAAAAGTCGTACTGCCGCCCCAAGCCTTTGAGGTCCTTCGCCCGTATCCAGAGGCAGCTTGAACGGTCAGTCACTTGTTATCCCAACCTTGGGAGGGATATCGATCCAGACTGATAGGAGAAAGGTGTCGGATAAAACCTAGGCAGAGGCTGTCACAACTGGAGTGGCTTGAGTCGAAAAGTGGGATGAGGTCCTTAGCGTAGTGCCAAGCCACTCTTAACCTTTTCTGAACCTGATAGACACTGCCCGTCCCGAGATGGAGGCTCTGCTTACAGAACTCTACCATTAACTTCACATAAATCTCATAACGCTGTAACTTCTTGATTGAGTACTGTACATGTGGTATACTACATTTGCACTTCGTCTACTAAGCCCATGAGCAATCACGAACTTTGCACCGCCTCTACATACATTCATCCGCCTGACTCACTCGTATATGAATGTGAAAGTTTCTACTCCCAGCATATTGCATCGACTCTCTCTCTCGTTCAATGAACCGCTACCGCGAGCCTACTGCTGCATCGTCAAAGGCTACTCCGCAAACGCTGTGCCAGAAATGTCTCAAGAAAGATAGGTTGACTGATTCCAATCCTACTCCGTTAGCTGACAGTCAAGCACGGCACTACAGCTATGAATGCAAGGCTCCGGCTCAGGAAAGGCCGTACATCTCACGACCCTCACGGACTCAACAGCTGGCAAATCCGAAGCTTGTGCCGAAATTAACCAGCGACGTTCCCAATGATCTACTACGGAAGTAAGGAGCCGTAGTAGCATGTGCAGTTGAGCAATGCTAACGGACTGCGTAGAAAAGGCATTGCCGACGAAGAGCTCGCCAGGAAGGAAGCGGATCGGGGTCGCAAACGTAAATTGGATAAGGATGACCTAATGGACGGCTCGAGGAAGCGTTCGAGATCTGTCTCTTCGTATTCAACCAACTCCGTCTCCACATTATCTACCAATCTGTCTCGCTCACCCTCGCCGAAGCGTGCGGGCGATGATCACACGGGCCATAGTCAGCTGTTGTCGCAACTAGAAGTGGACCGCAAGAGAAGGCGAAGTCGTAGCAGCTCCATGTCATACACCTCAGACTCGTCACACGGGGGCAGACGGAGAGATCGTCCTCGAGATTCATTCAGTAACAGTCTTCGGAAGCAGACCCAACAGCAAGAACAGAGGGGAACTGGTGCTCAGCGGAGAAGACACGCAAGGCCTAGGTCGATGTCCTACGTAGCGGAGTCGTCCCCTGAAAAAGGTCGTTCGAGACCTTCACACAATCAAGACCGCAGTAAGAGGCGTCGACATTCTTCCAGGAGCCCCATTGATCGTGGAAGAGATAGCTTTAGCAACAGAGGCAGCCGGCGAACTAGAAGCCCTAGTGAAAGTAGGGATAGAAGTCAAGTCATTCGGAACAGGAAGTCGATGACCCCTGGACTTTCGAGGCGAGATGATGGGCAACGTCCCGCAAGTGACCGTGGCGAAAGCTACTACTCGAGAGACAATGATCGGTATGGTAGCAGTGCTCGAGATCAACAAGAGGACATCCGGGGGACTCGGCCCCTGGCGGATGCTCCCCCTTCACGAAAAGAGCGAAGCCTTAGTCCTTTCAGCAAGCGGCTAGCTCTTACGCAGGCAATGAACATGGGTCGTTGATATTAGCGTTGGCGTTTAGGGCGAGCCCATGATACAGATGAGGCAGGGAAATGCTGGTTTCTTATCAACTTGTCGATACCATTGTCATTGTAATAGACTTCGTATGCAGTGATTCAACGATATCGACACAAGTTGCTGGGGGTGCTTCGACCTTCTCAACTTCATTCCAACTTCTACCGCAACAAACGTTCTCAACGTTCTCCACGTTCATCCTCGAATATGCTCCAACCGTATTGACAGAGCAAGGAGTTATCGAGCGGACGTCCCCAAGATTAGAAGCCGGTATGGTAGGCATCTTATAATCTCTTCCACGTTCAAGCCTCTCATACGACTCACCAAGGAAATATACCTCAGATTTGTTTATTCTGAAGCACTGAGTTTGTCGCTTTGAGGGCTGGTAAGATAGAAAGCTGGCTTGTCCCAAGACAAGCTGTCTTCCCACAGTATCAGATTAGTTGCATCTCCACGCTGAAATGCAGCGGCTCATAGACTCCAAGTCACGACTAATTTATCCTCCAGAATCTCATCGAAAGCATTTTAAGGGATGTCCTCATCCTCATCCCGCTCCCTCCTCTCATCCTCCTGCTCTTCTCTTTCCCTCACATGCATGCCCTCAATTAATTCGACCCCGCCCATTCCTAGGTTCTCTTCATCGATTTCTCCGCTCCCGTTAGCTTTTTCCTTCTCCTTCTTTTTCTGTCCCTCAATCCTCTCCCTCACCAGTCTTGCAATTGCATTCTCCGTCCTCGCATTCAGCACTTCCATCTTTCTGGCTACATCCCGCTTTAGATCCCAATTCGGCTTTCTGGGTTGCAACTGGAAAAGATCGATTGGTTTCTCTTCCTTTCCTTCCTTTTCTTGATTGTCTTTTGTCTCTAAAGCTATCGCCGCCGCCCTCCCCTCCAGAGTTTCCGCATTCTCATCGGGGGCATTCTCGAAACCAAGTCTTGGGCCTCGGGTATCGGGATCGTAGTTGCGCCCAGAAAGGTACTGAGTCGCAGATTCGGGCGTAGGGTTTTGGGAGCTTTCTGTGGGGACAGAGATGGCAGGCTCTGATATATCTATCTCGTCCGAGTCGGTTGGGGGTTGTTTGCGTTTCAGAGATTTGAGTTTTGCAAGGCGGGCTTTACGCTCTGTGGCTGCTGCATCGAGAGAGGCATGGGAGGCCATGGCGCATAGAGACGCACCGGAATTGGGGTCAAGCCTGATGTGACTCGAATAGCAGTGGAACTTGCACACCAGCGAGTGTCATTTTTATCGAAGCCTCGGGAAAGCGTAGCTCCCATTGGCTACCAAAACCAATTACTAAGCTTGCGAAATCCCGGGCAGTGTTTGGTTCAATCAACTCAATCTTGATAGCTGCACCTCGATGATTACGAGGCTGAGTGTTTGGTTGCTTCATTCACTGCCCTAATGATGGGCCCCTGAGAAGCTCATATTTCCATGCTTAGCTGCCTTGCGCATGCCTCACGATGCCTGCGGCAAGCCCATCGCTCTTTGCGACCATATGTTCCTCCTGTAGCCTCCAACTACTCTTCCAAAGCTGTTTCACCTACCTTGACCACAGAACAGCAGCTACCTACCGGATGGGGTTCGAAACGCCAGGACCCCGAGTCTACTCAGGCAAAGGTCATAGCATCAACAGAAGAAACTCAGGAACCGGCAGTAAGAAGTACTCAACCCTCAGTACTCCTTGCATCCACTCCACCGTCGATCTCGGCGCGAGCGTTGAGGCAACGTCTTCGACGAGCTAGACGATCACAACAGCGGCGGCCATTGGACTCAGTCAATCAGCGACGTGTTCGAAGGTCCAGAAGCGACACACTTCGCTATGTGGGAAGAGAGCGGCCCCGAGCTGTATCTAGTTCGGAAGCTCTACTTCATCAAAATTGGTCTCTTTTACAGAAGAAAGCAAACCAGCGAGTAGAGTACCTAGATACTCAATCACACAATCAAGGAACAAACACTAGGTCCCTCCAGAAATACTTGAATTCTCCTCGTTTGGTCTCGCTCGGGTCGTGGGCACCCAGTCCAGAGGTTCCGTTGAAGGATGCAGAGCCCCATGAATCCCATCAAACAATAGATGAGATCGACTTGTCATGGTCCACAAAATTCATGCGCCTAGAAGCGGGCCCCCGCCTTAAAGTAAGAAAAACGAGAAAGGTTGGGCAATTCCTGGAAAGATATGCCGATCTTCTGCATCGATCCTGGATGTATGCACCCAAGCAGGATCGAATCAATCGGTGGCAGGAAGCAATGCTCTGGGCTATGCAGAAGAGCCCGCTGCGGGCATTGGCGATGCTTCTTGCAACTTTCAAAAGCCGAGCATTCATGCCTCCCAGACATATGGTTCAAGATTGTTTGCAGCTTCTCGCACGACACTTTCTCTTCAATGTCTCTGAAGCAGATCTTACTGCAAAACGCACCATCTGGCGATTGACATGCAAATTCATCGATGGTGCTTCCCCCGAGGAGTTGCGGTCCTATGCCATCTCACAGGAGGTAGTGCAACTTCTACTCAAGCACTGCAACAACATCCTAGCGTTGTCGCTCTACAAGAGACTGGTGTCTAACAGGGCGGATCTGCATGTTAACACCATGCTGCACTTTTTGGCAAGATTTGTAGATATGGGAATGCTTCACAAATCCATGGAACTCCTTGAAGTAATTACTAGCAGATTGGTTGGAATCCGCAGCAGCTTTGCCACTGGTGTCGATCTGTCCCGAGCACAGATACAAGCCGGTTGCGTGAAACTGCTACGGTCTCAGTGGGGACTTGAAGAGCCATATTCAGTCCAATCGAAGATATTAACTCAGATGTTGGAAATGGGAATTAGGCCGGACACTGCAATGTATAATGCCGTTCTCTTGAACATGATCGAGGGACGTGATTTCGAAACTGCATGGCAAACTTATGATATAGCAAAGCAAAGCTGTCACTTTGCCACTGATGCGATCACTTATGGCATTCTAGCCAAAGGAGCAAAGCTTAGCGGAGAATCCAATATATTAGAAAAGGTGCTTCGGGACGTGAACGAGGATCCAAGCATGCTTCTCGGGGATCCTCGTCTTATGAGCAGTATCCTCGACGCTATCTGCCATCTTTCACCAGAACACAGCTTTTCTGCCATGCTGGACTACTACAAGCAACACCTTGATCTCCGACCGCTGCAAGAGCTGGGGCTTTGTGGCCTGGAAACTCAAGCGCCCAACCACGCCGATGTCGCCGAAAGGTGGCCTACAAAATACATCCTTGGACAGATGATACTTGTATGCAATAAAATTCATACATCCCCTGATGCGCTCGTTCACCGCTACAATATCTATCATGAGCTCGTGCAACGACAACACCCTCTAATTGCTCCCCTCGCTCAAGACGACTACGTCGCCAACTCGTTCCTCATGGCCTTCGGCAGACGCTCCGAAACTCTGCAATACTGTACCACTGTAGTGAAGCAGATGCTCTCGCCCCCTTCGTCGGCAGACTCACCTCCACACGCCTCTCCGACAGTACGCACGTGGTCTATCCTTCTCTCCGTCTACTTGCGCCACGGACAAAGCCATGCAGCCGAGAAGGTTCTCACACTAATGCGTGCACGCGGTCTTCAACCTGACAAGGTCACCTGGAACAACATTATCGGTGGCTACGCTGCGATGCAAGATGTTGCAGGGGCAGTTGACGGGATGAGACGGATGGAGGCTGAAGGACTCCAATCCGACGCGAGGACGCTGAAGGAGCTGGGTCGGCTGCGAGATCGTACGACTCTTTTAGGTCTGTTGGAGGAGAGTCTGGCGAGTCCCACAAGCGTAGAACTCAAAAAGCTGGCGAAACCAGAAGAGGTGGAGGCAATGGCTGAAGGATGGGATGCAAATGTGAGTAGCAGAGACTGGGAGATTCAGAGATATCTTCAAGGCTTCAATGAGCGACATATATAAAAATTTGTGGAGTACATGCTTAGATTTTGTTGCGTACAACTATACCCTACGTGCGTTGCTTATTATGTATGAAAAGCAAATCGCCTGGTACAAGTCTTGAGCAGTGTGCCCGAATCAAACACTGTGGCCAATATTGTAGATTCACATATTCGATGACCATACAATTGCCTCATAGATATGTGCATCTTTGACTAACATGCCCGAGCGCGTCATTTCACCCACTAAAGGTAATTGATTAATGTAACACTCATCATTATCGCTGTGTTATCGAGCATTGCCACTGGAAACATATGGAACCAAGGGCGTATTGCTCTTGGAGCAGTTGAATTGACCCATAGTACGTGAAAATCAGGTTAAGATATGATTCGCATGTGCCCCAAGAAGGTATCTACCCTACTGGCAAGCTGCAATCTGGTTCCCACACCAGGGAATCATACTTTCTCAAAGTCGGAGGATTTCCGGTGGCTGCTTGTTGATGCATCGCTTCGTGATGGTTCTCCAGAGCTGTCTCCATCATCCGCGTCACGGTAGGGCCTAGCCCCCTCCGATAAGTTCTGTCAAACAATACTTGATCTTAAGGCTATGATTTCGTTGTAGAAGCTATAATTGGACCTTAGAGAGCCTCGTACACGGAAATAATCTGTAGCTAGCCCAGTTGTAGTGCGGCTATCGAACGTAGCTAAGATATCAAGGATTGTACTGGGGTCGAATCTGCTTGGCTGGCCCGGTTAATCGGTAGGCTGGCCAGCCTTAAGGT
>JAABUL010007085.1_pt1 | contig 12365 bp, 22 predicted proteins | sample 5559151 | NCBI WGS metagenome assembly JAABUL01 (sample SAMN10711876, study PRJNA513368) | rock metagenome | isolation source: Antarctica rocks | place: Antarctica: Victoria Land, Pudding Butte sud | reverse complement strand
GTCGAACTTGTTTCTGTAGTACATTAAGCCCATCCGAGCATCAGAGCGGGCGTCTCGTTGACTGTTTGTCTCGGTGTTCCAGGTCACAAGGCGGTGGAGGTTGGCCTGTGCCTCCCGTTTCGTCTGATAGATCAATACAGTGGCTTGAATTTCTTCGAGCCGCTGCATGCGGGTGATCACCTCGGCTCCCACCTGCTCCTGACGAGTGTCCCTTCTCTCGGCCTGTTGCTCCCGTCTGTCCCGCCTACGATTCTCTGCAACCAAAGCTTGATCGACCGTCTTTGCTTCGGCGTTGAGGTCGTACACGAGTTCCCAGGGTGCGAAATGCTCTGGCATCTGTTTACAGATGTAGACTGCGAAGCGGAAGTCCGTCGGAGTAACCATGAACCATTTCTCGTGGACATGATGGCCGTCGTTGAGAAGTGTCTCCTCGGTCCCTTCTTGAGCATTGAAATCCTCAACCCAGTCGAAAGCTCTTCCTCGATGTCATCTTTAGACCAACCGCCTGCGCCGTGGATCGCGATACTGCATGGGTTGGTCGGGATCAGAACATCTTGAGTGGGAACGAAGTGGACGTCGTAGCCTTCGAACACCCAAGTTTGATGCTTTTCGTCGATAAACTGTTCCGAGGCCGGGTGAAGGAATCTAACGTGTCGTTCGTGAACGTACGAGTTCTCCTTCGTGTAATCGAAGCGTCCCCAATCTCGAAGTACCAGATGGCCCATATCCTGACACATTCTTCTCACCCACGCGCTGGCTTTGGTCTCCTTGAGATCGTCCCGCTCCACTCCTGCTGGTTTCGAGAAGACGAAATCGCCCTGAGCACGCCTGTCCAAATCCTTACCGCAGCTCCTGAACCCCTCCGCTTTCAGCTCGATAAGGGCCATTATCACTGCATCCATCGCTTCGAGTTTCTTCGTAACATGAAGCTTGCCTAGCGGCGAGAAATTTATTTTGGCGGTAGACTGGAACTTGTTGGTGTTGCTAGTTTGCAAGTCCGGCTCGCCCTCATGGATGTCGAAGTGGCCGATCTCGATATAGCCCTCGTCTCCATTATCGAACTTCTTCCCTCGTTTGTTGATATTGTCAAAGATCCGCTTCAGCTTGGCTCGGGCAGCATCGGATCGATTGTGAGGGAGGCCAAAAACGCGAACTTCAATGGGCGACCGATTGAAAGCAGCGCCGGGTACCTTAATAGTACTGTCCGTCTCGACAGGAGCGAAATCATCGTCAATAGACGACTTCTCATGCAAGGAGACCTTGGCACGCTCGATCGGCTTCATGACGGCCGCCTCGACCCAGTTGAACTTTGGCGGGGATATGACGACCTCGGGATCGCTGTCGACCGCTAGTAGAGCCGCCGTCTTGGTCGCAGGCGCGGTTTGGATGCTTCCCCTGAGAAGCTAGCGAAGCGGATGCGGCGTTCCGAGCTTTTTTCGGGTTGGTCACTTTGAACTTCATCTTCGTTTGTGCGGTCGGTAAGGAGTCGACATGCATCGGCTAATTGGTTGCCATGCTTCTGCAGAGGTTCGTACTGTTTATCAGTGAGTATTTCGTCGCAGGCCGATTGATGCTCACTATGTCTTCGCCTGGTGGAAGCGATGGAGGCGAGATTATGATGAGGTAGGTAGCTTCTAACGGCGATTGACGTTCGAACTGTGAGAAGTATAGTAGTGAGATGTCAACGATCACTGGGAAATCGCGGATAGAAGGCGACGAAGCCAGGTTCCGCTCTGATCGGGGTTTCGGGGAGGGCATGTGCTTGTGGAGCATGCGATGATAGGCTGCGCAGTCGTCCTCAATCAGCTTGACGAGGTGGTGAAGGGGAATGTGATGACGTAATACATTTCTATCAAGGAGGCAGCCGAGAGAGGATTTCGCCGACATTTTTATGCGGAAAGGGGTGACACACAATCCGTTGATGGTACTTGGTTCCTTCCGGGGTTTGGACCGGAGTGGAGCGCACGCAAAGGAGAAGAGCTGGGGCATAAGCGAGCAAGGGGAATTTTCCCAAGTCCAGGCTGATCGGCCACGTGGCATCGGGTTGTGATCAGTAAAGCGGTGATGCTCACTCAGCAGATGGGACGAGGGTGCGATGAGGGGACGTGAAGCAGGGAGAGCGCCGATGGCATGAGAGGAGGGAGGCCATGAAGTCATCCTCGGCGATGGCAGTCGGAGCGGGACCGTAGGTCGAGGTGAAATTAGTAGCTGGGCGAGCGTAGTCTGAGAAGCTGGATTTCGGCTTGCTTTTGGTGTCTGCTTTAGCTTTCACCGTAGCTTTCGCCCGTTTCAGCTTTCCCGCTGCCATCATACTTCAGCTTGAAGACTCCCAAAAAATAGGCAAGGGCGACTCACTTTTCCGCAACTCCTCATCCTCCCCATCAAAGTCATCCTCATCATCGCTCTCGTCCTCACCGTCTTCCGCCCCGTCCCAATCCTCCACACCATTATCGAAATATCCTCTCCCGTCGTCGTCGATGATGAAGTCGTCTCGCTCAATGCCGGGTGCCGACAATCGAGCGGTATTGGTCGTCTGTAAACTCGTCATAGAGCTCGGCTTCGTTTGGGCTGCAACATCCTATCAGCACTCCCCAGCTGGGACTCGGAACACCACTAGGGATGGCAAGATGGACACTCGAATCTGAAGCTGAGAAGCTCAAGGTACGGTGCCAGATTTCGCCCTTCCCTTCACTACGTGAGATGAACACCTTCCACTGCCCCAGCTGCCCACCCTTCGCTCGAGCTTCTCTCGGCGCTGCGAATCGATCACTCCTGCCCTCAGGCTTCCGTGTCCCGATCATGATGATTCCACAAGATGCAGGAGCGTCGTTCTGGTAAGATAAGGAAATAATTTGGAAGGCAAAGAAATCAGGAAATGTCGCGTCGCAAACACGCGTGGAAATTGGTCACGTGATCCGCCGAATCATTCCGTAATTCCTGGAGAGTTGCATCTTTGCTTTACTATGCCATCGCCGCTTGATCAGCCTGAGCTACCTACGCCGATTTAGACACCACAGTCAGACCTGGTACCTACTCAACCACTCGCGACAGAGAGTTCCGATACCGGGGCTATCACGGCGGCGGAGGAGGCAAGAGGTGCTCCAGACGGACAAGGGGAAGAGGTGCATACTCTGGATATTGGGGAAGGGAACATCGTGAAGCTTGATAAGCTGGGGCCGATGATCATCAACTCTGATGGGGTGAGTCCCATGTATTCGAACGCCTAGGTCGAAGGTAGGGTTGGTGTTGGGCGAATGAGATTATGAAAAGACCCTAGAGAGGTTGTAAAGGACAGTCATGAAGGAGAGGGTAACGAGGCTAGAAGTCGTCCTTGCACTTTCTTTCCCGCCTCTCGCATCCCCGAAGCAATCACGCCATATCACCGGCACTTCTCGTCATCGGGGAAGTGTCGCAGGAGATATGGCAAGGACTTTTAAGCCGGATCAGCGTTCCTCAGATTAAAGCATTCAGGTGTGCGGCAGGTGGCCGTAGCGATGGAAACGCCAGCGGATGGTCGGTCTCGCTGATGCACCCTCAGACCCTCTCCCGGATCCACAATTGGCAAGACCTCCACCCGATCGAACAAGAACGAACCGCCCGTCTCCTCGTCAAGAAGCGGAATCTGGTGCGACTCCGACAGCTCGACGCGGAGAATCCTGCCTCGTCCGGCGAGGAGGAGCGGTTGACAGCGCTACAAGGCGGTTCGTGAGGTCGGGAGGAAGTTTGTACTGTACTATACTGCATGACATCACGACAATACCCTATCATCGCTTCCCGAGTATCCCGCTCGGTCCATGTTCCTGCCACCCACAGCTTTCGCCCGCATCACAAGGAGTGCAGGCGTCATGTCACGATTGCTCACCTTGGCATAACAATTCCGACAATACACCATCCCGTCCCTGTCCGACACTTCGAAGGATCGAGCGTCGTCTTGCAGCTCGTACATCTCAAGCACCCTCTATGCCACTATCAAAACCAGCCCATCAGTCACTACCCTCCATTCCAACTCGAGTAAAGGGACCAGTCGGGGAGGGGGACCTACTTGTGGTTGACCGCAAACACCTGTTCCGCAGCATAAACCCGTTTCTCACACCCACAACACATTTCCTCCCCCACCATCGGTCTCTCCCCAACTTTACTCCATGAACTATCTCCTCTCCGTGAGAGGCCCCGATCGTCCAGCGCCTCGGCGCGACCGGCGTAGGGGATAGTGATGGGTCTGTCGGCGCGGAAGTTCGGGCGGGTGGTCGAAGTGCTCGGATCGGGACTGCCTGTACCCCTATACACCGGCATCTCGGGAGTCGAAGGCGGTTTGGACAGGTTGGGTGGGGTATAGTATTCGGTTGGTGGGGGAGGGGACGGGGGGAGGCGAGCGGTTTGGGGGGGAGAGGCGGGAGGGGGCGAGAGGGGGTTTTCGCGGGGGAGGAGGCGGTGGATGAGGGATGGACATTGGCGTGGCGCAGATCGTGGGTGCCGAATAGTTGGGTGTAGCATCGGGAGCAGTACGTAAGTGGACCAAAAACTGGATTTGAGCTTAAAATGTGTAATTGGGTGGAAGACGGTACGAGGGAGTCATGCTCGACGAGCCCACCGGGATCATGGCGTGTACCGCAGTTCTCGCATTTCAGACACGGTTTATGGTAGATCTGCTCAAGTCAGCGTGGTTTGCAAGTATGTCTTGGAAGGATGGAAGGATGGGCTTAATCGGAGAGCACGACGGACCTTTCGAGCGGGACCCATGACTTGCTCGGCGTTATAGACTGCTCCGCCGCAGCTCGCTTTCGACTTCAAGCTTTGCGCCCTGCATCATGAATCAGCTGTGATTGCCATCTCTGGATGATTCACCCACCTTCCAGAGCGTCCGCATACCCTGCTCCGCAGCTTGCTCTTCAAGCTTCCGCATAGCCTCGGGACTCAGTCCAGCACCTTCCGCGGCTTGTAATCTGACGAAGACCGCTTTGAGCTTGAGAGCGGATCGCAGTGTCGACACACTGGAGGAGACATCAGCAGCAGGTCTGCGAGAAGGCGAGGGAAAATATACGTGTCGGTCACCACGTTGAAGCTGTTCTTAGCGCCGTGGAACCAGCCGAGCGGAGCAAATTGCGATGAGGCCTGACATCGCTCTCAGTCTTACTCGTTGTCGACTGTCTGATAACTTACAGCATGTTGTACAGACTTCGCTTGGAAAGCCCGACCAATAGCGTTCAATAGCTCGACTCCATAGCTTTCGTCCTTCAAGTCCCTGTGCAACGGTCAGCATTGCGTCCATCAGACCCACACCGCTTACTCTGCCTCGAGCCTGAGCTTCTCCCGGAACGACGTAGCCACAGCTTTATCCTCCGGCCCCTTGGCTGCTTCTGTAAAGATCGACAGCTTGTTCTTGAGGTTCTCAGCCAGCTTCTCCACTCTCGCCCTCCTGATTCTCGCTTTCTGCACCGAGCTTCAGCGTCGTGCTACCTGGGAGGATTGGCGATCTCACCTCCTCCTGCTTGGCCCGATCCCGCATCATCTTCCGCTGCATAGCGTCGGGGGTCAGCATCGGTCGACCCGTCGGACCAATAATCATCTCCCCTTCCTCTTCGTGTTGCTGCTGGAACGCTTCCTTCATGTCCTTCCCTGTGATCCCTCGTCAGCATATACAGTATGTGGGTTGAGAGCGACATGCCGATGGAGATTTGTCCAATGAAGTCGTCGAACCGGTCCCCGCCGAACATCTTCCCAAACACCTCCTCAAGATCCTGGAACCCGCCGGCCGGCTCGGCGACACCTCCACCGTTCTTCTCGCCAAACTCGTTGTACTTGTGTCGTAACTGAGCGGAGAGGACCTGATAGGCTATGGAGATTTGCTTGAATTACATCGGATAATCAGTATGACATGCTTGTCTCTTAATCTCTTCGGCGTCTGGATCATCTTGGTTCTTGTCGGGATGCAACTATACAAGTGGTCAGTGTAGACAACTATCTCGCATCTCGGCTGAGATATAGGCGGTAAGCTTCAACCGACCTTGATCGCCAATCGCCAATCGCCTATAGGCCTTCCTGACATCCTCAAGGGTACACTGACTTTCCAAACCCAATACGTCATAATACGCTATATCAAGCGGGTTCTTATCTCTCCCGATGCCACGACCCCCTCCCCCTCGAAAAGTGCTTGTGCCTGCGCTGGTGCCGGTGCCGGTTGGACGGGAGCTGGAGGATGATCCTGCTGAGGGCTTGGGTTGGGGGGTGGGAGAATAGGGTTTTGCATCTGAACTCCCAGTCAGACTTAGGGATAGCAGCGAGTATTTTTTGCGTACGAAGAGCAGCGGACGCGTAGAGAACCGATGAATGATGGAGGGATGATGTATTCCTGTTGAACTCGACATCTACGGTAGGCGACGGAATTCAGCTCAGCTCATGTGTGGTCCATCGGAGACGGCGATGTAGAGAAGGCGAAGAAGGTTCTAGGCGGTCTCAGGTATATTTTTCATGTGGACCATCAGAATCATGAAGTAAGGGAATCAGTGTTTGGACTTGACATGTATGGGTTGATTGCTCAATTTGACCAGCTCTGCGATGGAACAATTTTCCTAAGCGGGTCACCCAGTAGGCTCCTTCGACACGGAGTCTCGCTGAGTGCACAATCAGACCCCGTGCGCTGCCATGCAGCGCCAGATTGGCCATCCTTGTCAATCAAGACGTCTCTCGTTAATCATTTCATGCGATATTGGGCTCCCGAAATGGCAAAGAATTCACCTTATCCCATCCTCTGCATACTCGTACTCCACGTATTCCGGCTGCCACCTTTTCGCCTCCGCCCACTCGCGTCTTCCCTCGTTCGGTATGTCCGCTCGGGCAACTCCTTCTGCAACCGCTTGGTCGATGACAGCCAAGGCGACCTCGAAGTTGACCTCGGCGGCATCTGTCTGCCATCAGATATTGTGATATACCAGCAGAATAGCACTCACTCCCGAAAGGAGGCAAGAGAGACTGATCAGGGTCTTTGAGAGCAGGTGCAAGTTCCGAGAGTCGCTTCGCGCCGGCAACAATCATCTTGTCCGTCATCTTTTTGCTTTGAGACAGGATAGTACCGAGCCCGAGCCCGGGATAGATCAGGGCCTGATCCGGTTGTCAGCAAATGATCCGTCGTCTAAATGTCATGAAATCCGAGAGAACACTCACGTTATTACACTCAGCGATCATATATTTCTTGTCGGTACCAGGCGTATCAACTGGCGGGAAAGGCGAACCGGTCGCCATGAGCGCTTTGCCATTACTCCATTGGTTGGCGTCCTTCGGACTGGCCGTCGATCAATACGGCGAGATACCAGCCATAGTTGAATCTCACTCTACCTCGCAGAGCCGTGTTGGATTGCTCAGCTGCGCTACCAGTCAGCATCGATGCGTGCAATTGCGCAAGATACGCACTGGGAAGATGATCGGCCTATCCACATGTTTTGACATTTCCTTGACCACCTCTTCTGTGAAAGCACCACCATGCGTACTCGTTCCGATGAGCACCGTCGGCTTGACTCTCTTCACCACCTCGAGCAGTCCAATCTGCCCATCGTTCCAATCATCTTCCTGACGAATGAAGTTCTGCTCAATCTCGCCTCTGATCTGATTGGCAAGCGACTTTTGGATGAGGCCGTTCTTGTCTATCAGCCAAAATCGTTTCGCAGCTTTGTCCTCAGAAAGCGAAGACGAGGACAGTCGCATGGCATCGCGGAGTTGACGGGCGATGCCGAGACCGGCGGAACCGGATCCGTAGATGATGATTCGCTGGTCCTCGATCTAGCCCATGTTAGCAATCAACCGAATTAAAGGATGTAAGCTGACCTTGCTTTTCGTCACGGTGATTGCTGCCTGGAGCGCTGCGAGCTGATCGCAATCGCTTCAGAACGCTCAGGGAAGGGCAAAGAGACAGCTTACAGCTACGGCACCTGTGCCTTGTATGTCATCGTTGAACTGTATGCACTCCTCGTCAGCACTCCTTCCGGCGTCCTGGTGATGCGAGGCGGACAATGGAGTGCTGATCCCTTCGGTATTCGTTCTCGATCAGCGCTTATTGCTCAGAAGCTCAAGGCTCTTCGCTTATCATGCCTCACCGATACCGTTCCAAAATCTTTTGAGCGTTGCTAACTCCCTATAAATCATGTTCAGCGCCGATGCAAGACTCCGTCCAATGCTAGCGCTCACAAAGTCCTCAAAATGCAGCAAGCACTTCGGCTGGTGTTTCTTCACTAATCCGACGAACTTCTCCAAGAAGTCGTCGTAGCGCTTGCCACGGATACGATCTTTCCGGCAACCCTGATTGTCTCGCCGTCAGCAATAGGACGTACTCGGGACTGATGCTTGCGATGTAGAGCTCGTCCTTCAGAAGCGCCTCATTGTCCGTCCCGACGTCCAGTACCACAGCCAGTTCTTTTGATGGGCTACGAACGCTGTTTAGCTGCAACACTTGAGGCGATCGTTGTCATCTCATAATAATGAGACTCACTCGACGCCCGCTGCGAGAGTGTAAATCACCGCCTTGGCAGCTGAAATGCCAATCCCGCCGGATCCCTGTTCCATGTTTAGCAGTTCCCCCAATCTGCCTGTGTAGTTATTCACCTGATCACCAATTCCTAGGATCGCCTCGGCATCCGAAACAACTATCTTATCGGACCGTCATTGACTTTCGACATTGGTAATAGACACGGCTTACGAGGTCCAGTTGCCTCCCCTCACACGCATCCAAGAAATCCACCTCCATCTTGTCCATATCCGGCGGGGAGAGGTACAGCCCCTCGCTCCTCCTGAACAGGTGCGAGTACTCGCTGATGGCATCTGCTTCGGTAGGTGTGTAAATGACTGGAAACATGGCCTCGAGGTTCTTGGAGAGAAGTGCGTAGAAGAGGGTCCAGTTTTGGGCTGTGAGGGACACGAAGGGATGAAGGTGTCAGCAAGAGCATTATTGGAGAAATCCAAAGGAGTTCATAACGAAATACGACAAGGTCAATAAAATAGTGCAGCGAGGTAAGGCTAATGTCACTGAAGGAACGCATCGAGGTGAGGCGGGTACGAGTCAACGAGCCAATGGCAGTAGGACGATGCGAGTGGTATGACCCACATTTCATGCTCTGCAGAAACGAATTCTTCCGGATATCGGTCTCTCGATCATTATACTGCTGAAGAGCCCTCTCGACCTGCTGTTCCAGCGTGTCGACCCTACATCTCGCCATCAGGTTTCCAAACCTCCTCGCATGACTGCGACCTCACGTGTATGGCAGCCGTCCTCGAACACCGAACTCATCCCGTTCGTTCCTGGAAAAGGCGGTTCCTTTGTTGAAACGAGGGTTGTTGAGAATAGCTCCGCCGCGGAGAGCGACTTTCACCGGTTTCGGTGCAGTAGACATACTTCTTAGGCTTGAGCGGAGCTGGCATCGACGACACGCATATGAAGAGGAATGCCTGAGAGATTTGACCAGGTTTCATCTGAAACTCTGTGGGAGTACGACACGTCAGACAAAGCACGTGGGAAATGTCTTCATCCAGCGGCATTGGTAAGTTAAGCCGCTGCTGTACTATAGTGCGCAAAGAGAGGACATTTGAGAGATACGACCGAGAGACATACATTCCTGCGGATCAAGATTTTGTATCATCTCCTTTTCTTCGCCGAACATGCCCGAGTTTCAGCGAATGCAGGATATACTGCCTCACTCACCTTTTGCGCCCTTCGTCTGGAACCTTCATCTTTCCCCCTTTGAGCGGTGTTTCCTCCTTGCCCCCTTTACCTGCTTTCTGCCCACTGGACTCGGCCGGTCCCGCTGCAGCCTCGTCCTCGCATTTCGGGCAGAACCATTCTCCGCCAGGGATGTTCTCAAGCGGCGGATCCAGGCAACCGAGATGGTATGCCTCGTCACACTGGCTATCTCAGCTTGACCGGTTGACGGTCAGCTCACCTTTTCGCATTCGAGAGGAGCATCTTCTCGGTCGTCTTCGCACACGAGGCACTTGGACGAGGACGCGATGTGGACTGGATGTCGGGGAATATCGGATAGTTTGGCATTGGGTCGAGCTAGGAACAGGTGAAGAAGGAGCCGCCAGCGACGCTAATAGAGCCAGTCAAATGTGACCTTAGAAGCTGGGACTCACTCGATGACATCGACGTCCGCAAGATGCATTATCTGTTGAGCTTTTGTGGCACTCTTCATATCTGGGCCCAGACCCAGTTCTGCACGCGGAGATGAGTCGGCCGCGTGCCGTGGGTATGAAGGTTCACGTACCGCCATACAGCTAAAAACGCTCAATGTGAGTCAATGGGAAAGGCTTGAGATCATGCAATACTTACTACACCTCGACCGAAACCGACCGTCATCACTCCTCCAGCCGAGTCTGGCTTTGTGATGACGTGTGTACACCCGCCGCATGAAGCTTTTAGTACAGGACAACTGATGAATGCAATTGAGCTCCGTCAGTGTGAGCGGTCCTCCGGGGATCGGCGAGGCCTACTGTCTTGATTAGTTCTGGATGACCGAGAAGCATTAGCGTACAACGCAATACCTTGGGAGACTCACTTGAACGAGGTGTATGGTTGTCCGGTTGATCCTACGTCGTCGCATCAGCCACCGTCTTCATGACGGATGAATGCTCTGGCGGACTCACCATCACTCGTAAGCTTCCACTTCCCGGCCATATAGTACATATTTTGGCGGTCGATCTCAACCGAGTCTGCCGCGCCAGGCCCCATGAGCGATCCTCACACATCTTTGATTGGGTTGCGCTACTGACCTACTCGTTGGTCCACAAAGTATACTCTTCCCTCGCGTGAGCTCGTTCTTGCCCGAAAACTGAGAACAGCGGTACGATCAGCACGCGCAAGGGTGCGATTTCCCGAGACTGACCGAGGGTACGATTGTTGCGACCAAGCTACACTTCCTTAGTCTCGGATATCCGACGCCCGTGAACACGCTTACCGATCCTTCTGATCCTGCAATCCCAACCTCGAATAACCCGCAAAACCAAAAGCATAAACATGTCCCTCGTCATCCAAAGCCAGCGAATGTTGATTGCCTGAAGCGATCTGTGTGATCTTCTTGTTTGTCAATCCTTGGACCAAGCCTATGATGCCTCAGGGTTTGCCTTCGATGTGAAATCATTTCCACTTACGAGCTGGGACTTCAAGGTCAAAACCTGTCTTTCCGCCCTTGAGGAGTCGCTCGCCAGTCTTCCCGTTGCCTAATTGGCCTGATTCACTGGATCCGGCAGCATATATTTGGCCGGTGTCGGTGAGGAAGAGCGAGAAGGTATGCCCCGCTGTGACCCAGGCCAGGCACTGTGGTCAGCGGCAAATCTAGGCTGAGGACGACAACATGCCTGAACGATTTTCGTTCCCGACTCTTTCGACCAAGGTCCGGTGATCTTCGTCAAGTTCCCCACTTCCTGACCGGGGTTCTGAGTGACTCGTCAGCTCTACCCTTCCTAGTCCGAATGTTTCGCAGCCCACCAAGCCAAGCTGTCCAACCACGTTGTTACCACAACCTTACACTCCTCCCTGATCATCGACCAATAACACGTGAGATCTTCCTGCGGCTCCTCCAACCCATTTGCTGCCCTTGTCAGGATGAAAGATTTTGTACGGGTCGAGCTCGGAGATGACGCCAGTTGCTGCTTTGGCGAGCGACGAAGAAGGGGATTTGCCGAATATCCCGTGCGAGACCGTGGACTGCGCGGAATCAGCAGGATGCAGGTTTGCCTCGGCGAGTTTTGACAGACCATCGATGACGATGGCGTAATTCGCCTATGGTCCCGTTATGAGCTTTGTGATCTTGACGTTGCAAAGGGATCGAAGGATGTGAGGTGAGTTCAGATCGGAAGTCGAAGGTGGCGGCCGGTCTTTGCGGCCGTTCGTCGCCCTGTGAGATGGATTTACGCATCAGCACATGTATCTGACAAGGTAGAAGCCTCATTCACTCACCAGCCGGTCCCGCCTGCGATGAGAACTGCATAGAGGAAAGGTCATAGTGCCAGCAAGTTCAATGATGATATCCTGCGGCGGATCTCCCGGTCAAAGCCGACCACCCAAAATCACTCGCGACCTTCCGGTCGAATGTCCCGCGATAGCGGCATCGAGATCCACATCTCCAAGCCGGAGGATGGCCGAGGACAGTACCTCATATCCCGTTGTACAGCTAAATCAAGAAACATGAAACATCTGACACGTACCTCTACCCCATGGCTCTTCTGCGCCGTCCTCGTCCGCCATTGCGGTAGCTGTTTTGTTGTAGTTTATGATGAATGCATAAAAAAGGACGAGCGAAGTGAAAACTTTCACACTATGAACGAACGCGTCGCGCGCGAGCTTATCCGAGCCTTCCAACACTCCCACTCGAGGTAGCGAGCGT
>JAABUL010007084.1_pt1 | contig 12372 bp, 14 predicted proteins | sample 5559151 | NCBI WGS metagenome assembly JAABUL01 (sample SAMN10711876, study PRJNA513368) | rock metagenome | isolation source: Antarctica rocks | place: Antarctica: Victoria Land, Pudding Butte sud | reverse complement strand
CGCCAAGACGGGGAAGATGCTGCCGACCGGCCACGCGCTGGAGACGATCGACGGCATCGAGGTCTCGTGCCTCGACGTGTGCATGCCGATGGTCATGATGCGCGCCACCGACCTCGGCCTGTCGGGCATCGAGGGCCGAGCCGAGATCGATGGGAACGCCGCCCTGCTCGCTCGGATCGAGGCAATCCGCATGGAGGCTGGCCGTCGCATGGGCTTCGGCGACGTGAGTGACAAGGTGATCCCGAAGGTCGGATTGCTGTCGCCGCCCCGCGGCACCGGCGCCATCACGTCGCGTTACCTGACGCCGCACAAATTACACGCGGCCCATGCCGTGACCGGGGCCGTCTGCGTCGCGACCGCCTGTCTCCTCGAAGGATCGGTGGCCTACGATATGGCGGTGCGGCCCGAGGGCAACCCGTGCACGATCTGGATCGAGCATCCGTCGGGGATGGTCGATGTGCGCATGGACACGTCCGGCTCGGGCGCCGACTTGCAGGTGCATCGGGCTGGTATCCTGAGGACCTGCCGTCCCATCATGCAGGGCCAGGTTTTCGTTCCTCGCCAACTCCGATAGGGCGCCTGCTTCGAGCAGCGTTCAGCGGCGGCTGGCACAGTCGGACGACGGACGTAGACCAGGACAAATGAGGAGCGAGCCATGCATCGTAGAACTCTGCCTGCCGCAGCCATTGCTGCTGCCGCGCTGATCGTCGACCGGCCCGCCCGGGCCGAGCCGGAAACGGCCGTCTCGCTCGCCTCATGGGGCAGCTTCCATGTCGGCGGAAGGCTGGTCGAATTAAGTGGCAAGCCGGTGCGCGACGTCGTTTTTACCCCTGGGGGCGTCCCGGCGAAGGTGGACCCGAACGGGACATACATGGCGTTTGCCATGTATGCCCAATACATGATCCCAACGAAGCCCCGTGCCAAAGCGCCCTTGCTGATGTGGCACGGGGGAGGCTTGACCGGCGTCACGTGGGAAACCACCCCGGACGGTCGCGAAGGCTTTCAGAACTACTTCCTCCGTCGCGGCTGGCCAGTTTACGTGTCCGATGCGGTCGAGCGCGGCCGATCCGGCTGGTCGATGTATCCGGACATCACTCCAGGCGAACCGGTCTTCCTCACCGTAGCGAACCCGTACGAGCGCTTCAGGATCGGCAACGGCCCCGGAAGCTACGAGCGGGGTACGACCCTCCCCGGCTGCCAGTTTCCGGCCGACAAGGAGAGCTATCTGCAATTCACCAAGCAGAACGTGCCACGATGGACCACGACCGATGACATGATCATCGCGGCCTACATCGCGCTGCTTGAGAAGGTCGGCCCCAGCGTGGTGATGATCCATAGCCAGGCCGGATTGTTCGGCTGGAAGGTGGCGCAGGCGCGGCCGGACCTGGTGCGCGCCCTCGTTCTGCTCGAGCCAGCCGCAGTCGGCGACAAGGCCCAGGTGACTGCGCTCAAGGACATTCCGCAACTCGTCGTCTACGGCGACAACATCTCGGCCGATTCACGTTGGCCGATCATCCGCGCCCGCGGCGTCGAGTTTGCCGAGTTGGTGCGACGCGCTGGCGGCAGCGTCGATGTGGTCGACCTTCCCGAACGCGGCATCCGCGGCAACAGCCACATGATGATGATGGACCATAACAATCTCGAAGTGGCCGGGTTGATCCAGGACTGGTTGACTGCCAAAGGGCTCTGGGCTTAGCCCGCCCTCGGCAGCGGTGACCATGAAGCCCGCGCGATCGAGCGCTTCGGACGCCTATGATAAGCTGCTCGCCGCCATCGAGGAGGGCGGGCTGCCTTCGGGCACGCGCCTGCGCGAGAACGAACTGGCCGAGCAGCTCGCCATCAGCCGCACCCCGGTTCGCGAGGCGCTCAAGCGTCTTGAGTTGCAGGGCCTGGTCGTGCACGAGCCACACCACGGCGCCGTCGTCGCATCCCTCCACTATGGGCAGGTCGCCGAGCTCTATCTGTTGCGCGAGGTGCTCGAGGGCACGGCCGCTCGGCTGGCCGCACAGCACGCCACGGCCGTCGAGATCGGCGTGCTCGAACGGATGGTCGCGGCCGACCGGGCCCTGGTCGCAAGCCCCGACCGACTGGCGCGGAGCAATCGACAGTTCCACCAGCAGATCCGCGACAGCTCGCGCAACCGCTATCTCGGCACCGCGCTCGAGAACCTCCGCCTCTCCCTCGCGCTGCTGGCCGGCACCACGCTGAGCGCGCCGGGCCGCGCCGAGACGTCGGTCACCGAACATGCGGCGATCGTCGCCTCCATCGCCGCCCGCGACCCGGCCGGCGCCGAACAAGCCGCTCGCCACCACATCCTCGAAGCGTTCCGCACCCGGGTGGAGCTGGGCCGCTTGACACCGGGCGACGACTGACCGAGAGTTGTATCCAAGCGGATACAACTAGGGGCGTCATGGCCGACCCAGCGCTGATCTACGATATCTTGGTGATCGGCGGCGGCAACGCAGCCCTCACCGCAGCGATCACAGCACGCGAGGCGGGAGCGACGGTGCTGGTGCTGGAACACGCGCCCAAGCCGATGCGAGGCGGCAACAGCCGGCACACTCGCAACCTGCGCGCCATGCACACCGCGCCGACATCGGTTCTGACCGAGCAATACCTCGAGGACGAATACTGGGACGACCTGCTGCGCGTCACCGGCGGCCAGACCGACGAGCATCTCGCCCGCCTGACCATCCGCGCCACGCAGGACGCGCTGCCCTTCATGGAGCGGTGCGGCGTCCGCTTTCAGCCGTCCCTGACCGGCACGCTCAACCTGTCGCGTACTAACGCCTTCTTCCTTGGCGGCGGCAAGGCGCTGCTCAACGCCTACTACGCCGCCGCCGCACGGCTCGGCGTAGCCGTCCTCTACGACACCGAAGTGACCGGAATTTCACTCGACGACGGCTTCGTCCGCAAGCTCACGGTCACCAGCAAGGGCTTCCCGCTCGAGGTCCGCGCCAAGGTCGTCATCGCATCCTCCGGCGGATTCCAGGCCAATATCGAGTGGTTGAAACAGGGCTGGGGCGAGGCGGCCGAGAATTTCCTCATCCGCGGCACGCCTTATGCCAAGGGCGTTGTGCTCAAGAGCCTCCTGGGCCAGGGCGTCGCCTCCGTCGGTGACCCGACCCAGTGTCATGCCGTCGCCATCGACGGCCGCTCGCCCAAATTCGACGGCGGCATCGCGACCCGGCTCGACTGCGTGCCGTTCTCGGTCGTGGTCAACAAACACGGCGATCGCTTCTACGACGAAGGTCAGGACGTCTGGCCCAAGCGCTACGCCATCTGGGGCCGCCTCGTCGCGCAGCAGCCGGACCAGGTCGCCTACAGCATCATCGATAGCCGCAGCGAGCGCTTGTTCATGCCCTCCGTGTTCCCTGCCATCAAGGCAGCCTCGATCGGCGAGCTCGCCGCAAAGCTCGGCCTCGACCCGGCGGCAATCGAAGACACCATCTCCCGCTTCAACGCGGCCTGCCAGCCCGGCGCCTTCGACAGCTCGGGCCTGGACGGCGTCCACACCGAGGGATTGGATCCACCCAAGACCAACTGGGCCCGCCCGATCGCCGAGCCGCCCTTCATCGGCTACCCGCTGCGACCCGGCATTACCTTCACCTATCTGGGCGTGAAGGTGAACGATCGGGCACAGGTCATCATGGACGACGGCCGGCCCGCCGCCAACCTGTTCGCCTCCGGCGAGATCATGGCGGGCAGCATTCTCGGCCAGGGGTACCTCGCCGGATTTGGGATGGCGATCGGCACCGTTTTCGGGCGCATCGCCGGACAGGAGGCAGCCAAGCGTGCAAACAATTGATCTGACCGGGCTTGCCGAGGGCGAGCCGCTCGCGGACGAGACGCCCGCCATGGTGGAGGCGCGCCGGGCCATGGAGGTCTGCAACGCCTGCCGCTATTGCGAGGGCTTCTGCGCCGTCTTCCCCGCGATGGAACTGCGACGCGAGTTCGCCCAAGGCGACCTCAACTATCTGGCCAATCTCTGCCACTCCTGCCGCGGCTGCTACTACGCCTGCCAATACGCGCCGCCGCACGAATTCGGTATCAACGTGCCCCGCGTCCTGGCCGAGGTCCGGGCTGAGAGCTACGCCAAATACGCCTGGCCCGGGCCGTTCGCGAAGCTCTACGAGCGCAACGGGCTCATCATGGCGCTGGCCATGGCGGTCGGCGTAAGCGGCGTGCTGCTGCTGACGATACTGCTGCAGCGCCACGCCGTGCTGTTCGCGCCCCAACCGGTCGTCCCCGGGCGAGGCTTTTACAACGTCGTGCCCTACGGGGTGATGGTGACGGTCGCCTCGGTCGCCTTCCTGTTCTCGATCCTGGCGCTCGGCATCGGCTTCGCCCGCTTCTGGACCGACACCGGCGGACGGGCCGCCGAGCTCACCCAGGGCCGGCCGCTCTGGCAGGCGTTCCGCGACGCGGCGACGCTGCGCTATCTCGGCGGCGGCGGTCATGGCTGCAACGACCGTGACGAGAGCTTCTCAAGCCAGCGGCGCTGGTTTCACCACGCCATGGCCTACGGCTTTCTGCTGTGCTTCGCCTCCACCTCCACGGCCACGATCTTCGACCATTTCCTCGGCTGGCCCGCGCCTTACGTGTTCTGGAGCCTGCCTGTGCTCCTCGGCACCGTGGGCGGCTTCGGTCTGATCGGCGGCACGGCCGGGCTGTTCTGGCTGAAGCTGGCCGGCGATCACGAGCCGCAAGCCGCCAAGCTGCTCGGTGCTGATGCCGGGTTGTTGTTGTTGTTGATGCTGATCGGCGTGACTGGGCTGCTGCTGCTCTCGGTTCGGGCGACAGGGGCGATGGGCACCGTGCTCGCGGTCCATCTCGGCTTGGTTTTGGCGTTTTTCGTGACGATGCCTTACAGCAAGTTTGTTCATGGACTGTATCGGACCGGCGCGCTGATCCGTCACGCCATCGAGCGGCCTGGCGCCAGCGACCCGAAGCCGGTCATCGTCATGCCCGACAAAAAGGGCCGCTGAACGAGCAGCAAGCGCCCAAAGACAGCGTGTTGCACAGACCAGACCAGTAGCGCTGCAGGATGGGCCGACGTAGGAAGCGGGCCGCTCTGATCCTGGATGCCCTCCTTGCCCTTGAGCTGAACCAAGCCCGCCGCCGCCACACTCCTCGCCAGCGGCACCAGGTCATGAACTGGCCGGCGTAGTCTCGCCCAGGCCGATCTCCGGCGCTGCCCGCGCCAGTCTCAGGCTTGACGGCGAGATAGATCAGTAAGCGCAGCGAGCGAAACGCATCCTACTTCTCCAAATCCTCACGAGTGAGATCCAGGTCTTCAGGATCGTGGAATGCGGTGAAACGCTATCGTGTCGTGTGAGGGCAGCGTGAGCGACCCGATTTCCGCCATTACCGAAGCGGCTGCAACGGGCGAGACCGCCGCGCTTTTTGCCGATACCCGCCAGGTTCTAGGGGTCGATGTCGTCAATCTGATCTGGCGTCATCTCGCAACGATCGACGGGGCATTGTTGTGGGCCTGGGGCGCACTGCGGCCGCTCTACGTTACAGGACAGTGCGCCGTGAAGCGTTGGCGCTGCATAGCGATCTGGCACTACCCATGAGCATCATTCCAACAGACGTGTTTACCATCTGGGCCTTCGACGGGACGATCTGATCGCGATCCGGAATGTTCTAGCGGTTTATGACCACACCAATGCTATGGCGATGGTGGGATTGTCCGCGTTGCGCGCGCATCTAGACGGGCATGCACGATGGGATGCCAAGCCCGTTGAAGCACGCACCGCCATCTCGCCCCTCGATAGCGAGGCTTGCGTGCGCCTGCGCCTCGATCGCGACCCCGCTCGGGCGAAGCTCGCTCCGGAACAGCCGACCGCTGATGGGTCCCGTCATACCGAATTGCGCGGTCGTCCCCGGCCCGGTGCAATGGGGGCGAGCAGGTCGACCTCAATCATGGCCCTGATCTCGTCTTCGGACGTGTCCTCTAGTCGGCCTGCGCGCACGCCGCCGGCGTTATTGATCAGCACGTCTAGGCCGCCCAGCCGGTCGCGCGCGGCGGCGAGGGTCGCGGCGCGGCCCTCCGCCGTGGCAGCGTCGGTGGCGAGGCCATGCGCCTCGATTCCGGCATCCGTCAGTTGCTTGACGGCAGCCTGCAGCGGCCCGGGCCGCCGGGCTGTGAGCAGCAGCCGGGCGCCCTTGGCGCCGAGTGCCTGCGCGGTGGCCAAGCCGATGCCGCTGGACCCACCTGTGACGAGAATGCGCTTGCCACGAACGTTCATGACGACAGCCCTATGCCGCGGCCGGCGGATAGTTGGACGGGTACAGGTGCCGCTTTGCTTCGTCGTCCTGGACCTTCTTGAATTCGTGGTCCGTGCCGACCTTGCGCGCCCGGGCGGCGGCGGGGCGGGCGTCGATGGACTTGAACCAGCGTTCGACGTTGGGGAACGGCGCCAACGGGGTCTCGTCGCCCCAGAACACGAAGGCGGCGCGGTCCACCCAGCCCCAACCGGACATGTCGGCGATGCTGTACTCGCCCAGAATGAACTCGCGCCCCTGCAGGTAATCGTCCAGCACTTGGTAGTGCCGCGCGGCCTCGCGGCGGTAGCGGTTGATGGCGTAGGGCAGCTTCTCCGGCGCGGCGCGTTGGAAGTGCACGGACTGGCCGGAATACGGGCCGAGGCCGCTGGAGATGAAGAACAACCAGGACAGCAACTCGCCGCGCTCGGCGGCGGAACCGCCGAATTGGCCCGACTTATCGGCGAGGTAGAGCAGGATGGCGCTGCTGTCGAAAACGCGCGTCTCGGCTCCGCCGGCACCCTCGGTGTCGATCATGGCGGGCAGCTTGCCATTCGGATTGACGGCGCGGAACGCGGCGGCGTGCTGCTCGCCCTTCATCGTGTCGACCGGGACAATTTGATACGGCATCCCGGTTTCTTCCAGGAAGAGCGCGACCTTGGCGGGGTTGGGCGTGGGGTGGAAATAGAGGCGGATCATGGGGTTTCCTCGCGATGAGCGGCCGGGTCCCTGCGCCGCATGTTTTTAGAGCGGCCGAACTAATACTCGCGGTGCGGCGCGCTGTCCAGCCACGCCCGCGCCGCCGGCCAAAGGGCTAATGCCGCTGCGCCCAGCGCGGCGACGAGCCCAGCGGCGAAGATCGGGACGTGGGTGCCGGATGCGGTGAACAGCCAGGCCAGGAAGAATCCGGTGGCCGCCTGAGCCGCGCCCCAGGACGCGGTGCAGGCTCGCCAGAGCCGGGGTGAAGCGTCGCCGGCCAGTTCCTTCGCCCGGATCAGCGCCAGGGCGCTCACCCCGCCCGCCGTACCGCCGCCGCAGACGGAGGATGCCAGCAACGCGGGCGTGGTGGTGGCCAGCAGCGGGAGCAGGAGGGCTGCCATCTGGACCACGGTGAGTACCGCCAGCGCCGCTTGGGTGCCGATGCGGTCCGCCAATCGGCCGAACACCGACGGGCAGCACGCCACGGCGAGGCCATACAGGAACCAGAACTCATCGGCCGCCACCGCGCCATGGCCTAGGCCGCGGGCGATGAAGTCCGGCCACCAGACCATGTGCGACGTGGCGGCAACCGCGGACAGACCATAGATGCCAAGGAGGCGCCGTACGCCCGGCCGAGCTTCGCGTCGGATTTGGGCTGGAGGCGGTTGCGGGTTCCGGGCCACGCCCTGTGGCGCGCCCGTCGAGGGCCACAGCCGCCAGGAGGCAACCGCCAGCACCAACGCCGTCGCTGCCAGCGCCAGCCATGCCGCCGGCAGCCCGAACGGCACCAACGCCGGCACCAGCACCGCGCCCGCCATGATGCCGATGCCGACGCCGGAGAACAGCAGCCCGGCCGCCACCCCATGCAGCCGGACCGGCACTGCCGCCTGAACCGCCGGGCCTGCCAATCCCATCAGCAGCCCGCCGAGCAAACCCGACAGCACGCGCCACGGCAGGAACCAGGCCAGGTCGCCGCGCCACGCGCACAGGGCGAAGCTGACCGATGCGAGCAGCATCGCTCCCCGTAGCGTGCTGAGCAGGCCGAGGCGCCGGGCCACCCATCCCGCGCCCAGCGCACCGACCAGGTAACCCGCCAGGTTCGCCGCCCCCAGCACACCGGCCGCCCCGCCCGACAGCCACCCCGCCCGCACCATCTCCGGCAGCAGCGGCGCATACGCAAAGCGCGACAGCCCGACCCCCACCAGCGTCGCGCACAGACCCGCCAGCATGGTGCCGGCCGATCCCGCCCGAACCGCCGCCGTCACGATGCGCCTCGCGGCTTGAGGCCGGTTCGGTTGCGTGTCATTGGTCGCCTTGCTGTTTTAGTACTGCCGCTCTAAATCTACTTTGCCTGCGGGACAACCCGTGGCGGCACGATGCGACGGAGCAGGCGGGACGACGAGCGATGGCGCGGCCGAGAGAGTTCGAAGAGAAGGTCGTGTTGAACGCGGCGATGAACCGCTTCTGGGCCCAGGGCTACGAGCTGACCTCCGTCCGCGACCTGGCCGCGAGCATGGGCATCACCGGCGCCAGCCTTTACAATGCGTTTGGGGACAAGCGGTCGCTGTATCGCCGGGCGCTGGGCCATTATGTCGAGCGCAGCGTGCGGGACCGGATTGTCCGCCTGAGCGAGTTGCCGCCGCTTCCGGCCGTGCAGGCGTTTTTCGACGAGATCATCGAGCGGTCGAGTGACGATGCAGAATGCCGCGGCTGCCTGCTTGTGAACGCGGCGATGGAGATGACACCCGACGACGCCGAGTTCCGTGCAGTCATCACCCAGGACGTGAGCGCCATCAGGGCGTTCTTCCACCGCTGCGTCACGGCGGGGCAGAAGGATGGGACCATCACCGGGTTGCAATCGGCGGAAGCGTTGGCGGCGCTTCTGCTGAGCACGCTGCTCGGCCTCCGGGTCATGGCGCGCACGCATCGAGAGCGCGACGTGTTGGAAGCGCCGGTGAAAGCGGTGATCGGCCTGTTGATGCAATCGAGACCGGAGTCCCCGGCCGGAACGACATAGATGCAGACCGACCCGGAAGCGCTCGTCCGGAACAGTTCGACATTTCCGCTCATCCTGCGCGCCTTGTCGCTGTCGATGGGCGCGGCGATCGCGCTCGGCATCGCCCGGTTCTCCTACGCGCTGCTGCTGCCGCCGATGAAGGCAGACCTGCACTGGACGTTCGCGCAGGCCGGCGCGCTCAATACCAGTATCGGGGTCGGCTATCTGATCGGCGCGCTGGTCTTCCCGCTGGTCGCGCGGCATGTGCCCACCAACCGCCTTTTCCTGGGCGGCTGCGTGCTGACGAGCGCGTGCATGGCGGTGCCCGGCCTCGTTGACGGGTTCGACGCTCTGATCGCGCAGCGGGCGGCTTGCGGCTTGTTCAGCGCCATCATTTTTGTCAGTGGCGGCATTCTGGCATCACGGTTGGCGGCATCGGACACGCAACATTCGGGCCTCGTGCTCGGCCTGTTCTATGGCGGCGTAGGGTTGGGCATCGCCCTGTCCGCGTTGACGGTTCCGGCCATGCTGGGCGGCGGCGGCGGCCATGGCTGGCAGGCCTCATGGGTGGGGCTCGGCGTCATTTCCGCCCTGTGCACGGCATTGGCTTGGCCGGTGGCGGCGAAGATGACGGCGGACGATAGGCCGCCACCGGCTACGGCGATCGAGGGCGTTATTCCACCGATGCGTCGCTATGCAGTGCTCATGGCGGCCTACGGCCTGTTCGGTATCGGTTATATCGGTTACATGACGTTCGTCGTTGCGTTGCTCCGCGGCGCGGGAATGAACAACTCGGTCGTGACGGCATTCTTGCTCGTGCTGGGACTGGCCACGATCGTGTCGAGCAAGCTCTGGGCGGGCACTTTGCAGCGTGCCCGAGGCGGCGGGGCGCTTGCCTTGTTCTGTTGCCTGCTCAGCGTGGCAACGATCATCCCCGCCGTCTCGAACACGCCTATCGCCGCCTTCGCATCCGGTATCGTCTTCGGCGGCACGTTTCTATCCGTCGTTGCGTCGACGACAGCCTTCGTACGCCACAACCTGCCCACGGCGCAATGGTCAGCCGGAATCAGCGCGTTCACCATCGTCTTTGCGGCCGGACAGATCGTCGGCCCGGTGGCGCTGGGCGCGATCTCGGACGGCGTGGGGCTCTCTCGCGGCTTCGTCTACTCCGCGATCATACTGCTCTTCTCCGGCCTGTTGGCGATGGGTCAGAAGCCGTTGACGCGCGCATGATCGACAGTCTGGAAACGCGGCGCCGTCTTATCCGAACCTCACCCTGGCACGGCTGAGCCGCAGGCGCCGATCGGGATCTCCGGACATCCGGCGTCGGAGCCTTGCAGGCCGTCGTTGCGCGAATAACCGGCATCAAATCGCACTCTGCCAATTGAAGCCGAGTTTCTCCCAGTAGCCGGGCTTGTAGGTGTTGGTAACCTCGATCGAGGTGATCCATTTCGGGTTCTTGAAGCCGAGCTTGGTCGAGGTGCGCAGCCGCAGCGGATAGCCGAAGGGGGCGGGCAGCGTCTCGCCCGCATACCGCGTGGCTAGCAAGGTCTGCGGGTGCAGCGCGGTCGCCATGTCGATGCTGCTGGGGTAGTCGTCGGCGGTCTGGAACACGACGTATTTGGCCCGCAGGTCGGCGCCGGCGCGTTCGAGCAGGCTGCGCAGCGTCGGGCCGGACCATTGGCCGATATAGTCCCAGCCTTCGACGCAGATGTGACGAATGATAATCTCGCGTTGCGGCACCGCGGCGATGGCCTGCCTTGTCCAGGGCGTGCGGTCGGTGACCAGCCCGGCGAGCGCGAGCCGCCAGGTCTCGCCGTCGACCGGTTTGACGTGCTCGATATCGTAGTAGGCGTTGAAGCGCGGGGGCTTGAGCACCTGGGACGACGCGTATTCCGGGGCGAGCTTGTTCGGGTCGAAGATGGCGGCCTGCACGCGGTCGTTCCAGGCGGAGATGGCGCGCAGCGCCTTGCCGACGGCAGTACTGTCCGAGACGTCGCAGCCGGTGAGCAGGCTCAACGCGCCGAGCGAGAGGCCGCCCGGATCAGGCCCCGGCGCTGCAGATCGCGGATCAGCGGACCGTGGTCGTCCAGCACCGCCGGATCGGGCGCGCGGAGCGGGCGGAAGAGGGAATTCATCGGGCCGATCCCCGGCCCAGGCGGGGGCCGCCGGTGAGCATGGCCCAGAGCGTGCTGGGCACCAGCAAGGCGAGAACGACGTGAACCACCAGGAAGCCGACGATGACCGACATGCCGATGAAGTGCGCGATGCGCGCGCCCTGGAAGCTGCCGAACAGCGCGGTGAGCCCCGAGAACTGCACCGGCTTCCAGATCGCCAGACCAGTGACCACCTGCATGATCCCCGCCAGGATCACCATGATGTAGAGCAGCTTCTGCACCGCGTTATAGACAGTGATGTCCTCGTGTGCGATGTGCAGGGTTTCGCGCACCGTCTGGATGATGTCGCCCACGCCGATCGGCAGTAGGCGCTGGCGGAAGCGGCCAGTGGCGACGCCATAGACCAGGTAAGCAATTCCGTTCAGTACCAGCAGCCACATGGCGGCGAAATGCCATAGCAGGTGCTCGGCCGCCCACCCGCCGATCGTCATCCACTGCGGGAAATGCAGGCCGTGGATGATGACGGAATCGTTGTAGATGCCCCAGCCGGAGCCGATCATGACGATCATCGCCACCGCGTTGACCCAGTGCATGATCCGCACCGGCCAGGGGTGCAGCGGGCGGCCGGCGGATGCCGTTCCGGCCTCGCCCGGCATGGTTGCAGCGCTCATTGAAGTCCTCGCGTCGTTACGGTCCCTATCACTAGCACCGTGCCGGTCGGTGCTCCGCGGAATTTGGCTGATCGAGACGATAACCAAGTTTCATGGTGGTTTGGCTTATGCGGAGCGAGGCGCATCGGGGATTGTGCGCCGATCGATACGGATGGAGCCGCCCCAATGGTCCGCTGCGCATTGCTTGTCCTTGCCGCCCTTGCGACCATCGCTGCGGACGGCCCGCCCCCGGGCTCACCCGCCGCCGAGCGATATCCGCAGCCGGTCCGGGTCGGCGACGTGGTGGGGCGCGCGGTTCTGAAGCCGGTGGAGGCTGAGCCGGTGCTGGGCAGGGTGCGCGCCGTGGTGCGCCGGCCGGATGGCGCTGGTCATGAGCGAGGGCGGGTTCCTGGGCTTCGGCACCCGACAGGTCGCGGTGCCGCTGGGCGCGGCGGCACTACTGGGCGAGTATGTGGCGCTGATGGACCTCACCCCGGCGCAGCTCGACGCCCTGCCCAGCGCCGCTCCGGAAGCGGCGCTGCCGCCTGACACGATCATCCGAATGGGCCTGGTGCGGCCGTTCCACTAGAGGTTCCTCAACGACCTGCTGTCCCGCCTCCGCCAGGCGCGCGCCACGGGC
>JAABUL010007080.1_pt1 | contig 12376 bp, 2 predicted proteins | sample 5559151 | NCBI WGS metagenome assembly JAABUL01 (sample SAMN10711876, study PRJNA513368) | rock metagenome | isolation source: Antarctica rocks | place: Antarctica: Victoria Land, Pudding Butte sud | reverse complement strand
TTTTAATTTTTTAAGTCTTAAATTTTATTATAATTAAAATGTTAGAAAAGTATCTTTAGACAAGTTTGCTAAAATATTATTATAATTTTTATCGAAATTCTTGATTTTTAATAAATAAAAAGAAAAAGAATAGATATTGTATAATTAATACAACTATAAAGATAAACAAAATAATTGTTCGAAATACTAATATATCTTCTAATGTTAAAAAGTTTGCGAAAGAGTTTGTCGAAATAATAATTGCGTTATTAATTAATTTCTTTTTAAAATATAATTAAATAGATTTTGTATTAAAGAGTTGCAATTTTATTATCTTTATAACTTTTTTTAAATTACTTAAAATAATTTGTCTATTGCAAAGTACTATTAACTTAATTGTTTAATTTATAAGAATTATAATATATATTCTTAAAAAAATTCTTAATAAATACTATTTATTTGTAAACAATATAAATATAAAAGAATTTAAATCAAATTATAACAACAAAAAAAAATTCTAAAAATTAAACTATTTGTTTTGAAATATATTTAGGTAGCTACTCCGCACACACCACTCTACTTTGCTTATACATCATCTCTTACTACAGCGTTTTTCAAGCGAACAATAATTCTAGAAATTTTTCTTTGTCCTTAACGAGCTATAATCTGGTACAGAGCAGAGTTTCGCGCCAAAAAACAAATTAGATTAAGATAAGCTTAACGCAGTTGTTTCTCGAAAGAATTGTCGAAGACATAGTTAGAGACTAGAATTTAAATTAGAGAGTTAGAGTTGATATATTTTGTATAATGCAGATAATGTATAAGCAAAGTGGGGTGGTATGTATAGAGTGGTTACCTATATTTAATAATTGAATACAATATTGATAAATATAGAATTATTCAAGTATATTATATTTGACAAAAAATCTCAATTTTGCAAATTAAGAATTAAAATTGTCAACTTTGTATATAATTTTAATAAACAATTTTTTAATAATATTAAAATTATTAAGATTGTTAAGTAATTATTATGCAAAAAGATTTCTAAAGCTAGAGTTTTTATAAAAGTATATATTTATTATTAAATTTAAGTACTAAAGTTTGTAATTGTTGCAAAATTGATCTATTATTTGTTTAAAACAAAATATATCTTTATTTAAAATTTCGAACAACAAAATGCTATAAATAAATTAAAGATTGCTTTAATAAATATATTAATAATACGTATCTTAAATTACTCTATTTTAATTAACAAGATTATTTTGATTGTAAATTCTAGTTTAAAAAATTAAAAAATTATATTAATACAAATTAATATAATAACAAAAAGAAGATATTTTTTATAATATAAAAGTAAACTCTAAAACAAACAAGAATTTCGATACAATATTAAAAAACAAAAATGTCGAAAATTTATAAAATTTTTAAAGAAAAAATATTTTTAATTGTATAAAATTCGATTTACAATTAAGATTAATACAAATAGTTTAATAGTTTAACTTAATTGTTTTGCGACAAATCTATCTAGCACTTTAATAACTTACTAGTTAATTTAAATTTGTCTTTTTAACTTTAATATATAATATATATTTGATCAAAAATATATAACAACTAATAAGTTTTTAAAAAGATTAAAAAAGTTATTTAATAATATTGACAAAATTAATAAGAAAGATATTAATAATTTATTGATAATTAATTAAATTATATTTGTGTTTATCTCGCACAAGTTACAATATTAAAAAAAAACAAAAATATTTTTAAAAACAAATATTTAGATAAATTCGAACAAATTGTTTGATATCTAATCTCGCTACAAAAATCAAATATAAATTAGAAGAATTTTCGCAAATTTAAGAATTATATTTTTTATTTTCTAATAAAAGAAAGACGTTTGTTTTGAAAGATAAACAAAAATATATTTTTATATAAAGTAGTAAATTGAACAAAAGACAAAAATTAAATTGTAAAAAGCTTATATAACAAGAGTAATTATAAAAAGAGAAAAAGTATCTATTTATACGTTGCAAATCAATATTAATAACAAAATCTATTTAATTTTTGCAAAAAATATATTGCAAATTGCAATAAATATTAGCAAAAAGCTTCTAACAAACAAAAGAAAATTATATATTGAACTTATATTTTTAACTTGTAAAAAAAGATTGTTGTAAACTATATTTATATATTAATTATAGAAATATTTATTAAAGTAAATCTAGTAGTTGTTCGAAACAATTTAACAAAATAGACAAAAATCAAAACAATTTCGAATCTTAAAGCACTTATTATAGTAAAGTTTTTACAAAAGAATATTTTTTGTCGATATAAATATATTAAAAAGATTATTATAAACAACAAATTCAAAAATAAAATCGATATAACAATTGAACTTCTAAAGAGATATAATATTAAAAAAGTAACAATATCAACTTATTACTTACAAGCAAATAAAATAATAAAAAGAGAGCACAAACTTATTGTTAATACTTTGTTCAAACTAATTAAAAGAGTCTCTACAAATTAACTACAATATTTGTATACAATCTTAAATATTGTTTTGTTTTAAGTTTAAATACAAAGCTATGCTATTAATTAAGATAGAATATTTAACTTAATATATTATAAATTAAGAGAAAACTTGTTTAACAACAAATCTACTAACATTGCAAGCAAAACAATTAAAAAAAAGAAATAAAAATATTTAAAAAGTAGCTTTGCGTCTTTATTGTCTTAAAGAAGAGAACAAAAATCTCTTTAATAATAATTATTAACTACAAACACGTTTATTTCAAATTAAAGATTTAATTTTATTGTATAATATTAAACTTAATAAAAAATATAATATAAAACTATTCTTTCAAATATTAGATTTCTTTAAAATAAAAAAAGAAGACAAAATTAAAGACTTTTATATTTTAAAAAAAGTTAATTGTACAAGACTTAAAAATACTTATTTAAGAAATCGACTAAAAAGATATGTAAAAAGAAATTAAAATCTTTAGATCTTTGCAAAGTCAAAAGACAAAAATAAGAAAATAAAAGATAATTTTATACAAAAGACAAAAAATCAATTTAATTAAAGCAATAAAAGATTGCTTGCAATTATTATGCTATTGTTATCTTATTACAATTATTTGAATTATATAAAAATATAAGAATTTTTTTTTAAGAGAGAAAAAGTTGCAATCTTTATACTTATTTTATTTGCAAGAATTTTAATATAGAGTTTGTTAATTTACAAGTATTAAGAAGAAATCTAATTACGTAAAGTAATTTATAAAATATTATAGTTTTAAATACTTAAAAAGAATAAATAAAAGACAAAAAAATTAAAAAGTCGGAATAATAACAATTCTAATTAATTAAGAGTAGATAAGCAATATTAGCGCTTGTTTGTCTAATTTAATTAATTAAAATTAACAATTAAAAAGCAATCTAAAAGTATTAATAGCAAATCTTAACTTAAAATTCTAGAATTTTAAGAATTTCTTTAAATTATAGAGAACAAATTTTAATTATTTTTTACAAAGTATTTTTTAACAATAAAAATAATAAGATTATATATTAGTTATATTAGTTTTGTACTTGTTTGCAAGTTAATATACAAATAAATGTTAATATAGTTTTTTTGCGTAATTAATAATATAAATGTTGCAAACAACAATTAAGTCTATAAGTAAAAATTCTTTGTATTTGAAGCTTTATGTTTGTTATATATTTAAAACAAATTATTGCTTTATTTATTAAAGTACAACAACTTAATAATTTGATTTTTTGTTTACAAAATTCTTTTTTTCGATCTATTATTTTTGTATAAATCTTCTTTTATTAAGCTTTTATTATAATAAGTTTAAGACAACAATTACGAGATATTAAACGTAAACAATTTTCTACAAAAGAAACTTCTTAATTTTTATCAAAAAATTAAGATTAAGAACAAGAATTATTATTTACGTTAACAAGAAAATCTTGTAGAAAGCGACAACTTGCATTTGCTTAATAAGATATAAGTTAAACTTTAGTAATATTAATATAATTTTTTTGTAATTAAAGATCGACTTTTTTGACTAAATTATTTTAAGCGCAAAATTAACAAATATTATCGCAACAATTACAAACGTTGTAGTGTTAAATTTCTCAAACTTAGACTTAAATTAAATTGCAAAAAACAATTATTCGATTTATAAAAGACAATTTAACTATTAAAAATTGCGTCTATATTTAAGTAGCTAATATTATTCTTTAATATAATAAAACTACTAGCAACAAAAGAAAAGAATACTTAAAAAATCTTCGAAACACAATTCTAAATATCTTAAAAATAATTAAGAATTAAATACAAGATCTATAACAAACAATTAATAAAAAATCTATTATAACAAAAATTAAAAAATGCAATACAAGAGATTAATCAAAACAAGAAACTACAAATTTAAAATAATTAAGTTCAACTTCGCAAATTGTAGCTATTGAAGATTGCGAATTATCGACGTTTTTTTTTAAGCTTTGAGCTACTCTAAGCAAGCTAGCAAGGTTAAGCAAAGCTAAGTAGTTAAGAGCTACTATATTTTAAATTCGACACAAAGTTAATTTGTAGAACTCTAAGCATAGCTAAGAATTACAATTATTAATTGAGCAACGCTAATAACAAAAGATTAAATAAGCTTCTCTTAACAAAACATTAAACTTTCGCAAGATAATTAAAGTCTCTTTTGTTTTGTCTAATACAATTAAGTTTAACTATTTAGAGATATTGTTGCTATTTTTAATATTGTCGTTAATGCACGTATAAGATATTATAATTATTAAGATTTGTTCTTTAAGTAAACTTTGTTCGAATTAATCGAATTTGCGATTTATAAAATTTTAATATTAATGTTAACGCAACTATGCAACTATCGAACGCAATAATAAATTTTAAATATTAAAACTTTTCGAAGCTAAGCTCGATTAAGATTGTTTTTGAGTTGTCGAATTTTAAAAAAATAAAAAATTCTAAAAATACGATTTTCGTCTATTTAGACTATATATTTTTATCACGTAATTTAACCCTAACCCTAGACTTTCGTAGGAAGCTCAGGAAGCTTAGAAAGCTTAGAGAGCACTGAAAAACAATTATTAAATTGAGCGGGAAAATAAAACGCCAATAATATATTGTCTAGAAATATAGATTAGTTAATTATTGAAACAATATTACAAATAGCAAAGAAGCGCTAAAATCTAAAGAGAATTTTGAAAAAATTAAATCGAGTTGTTTGAAATTAACTTAAATCTTGCACTATAAGATCGAAATATATTGCTAACTATATAATCGACAACTACAACAAAATAAATGTCAAAATATTTAAAAATACGATAGCATCTATCGAACAAGAGCTTTTAAAAGTTGAAATAAAAAATTATTTTTAAGAATTTGATTTAATTAAGATTCTAAACGCGAAATTGAAAAAAACTTATCGAACAAAAGTTCAAATAATTTTGTCTTCTTTTGTAGAAGATACAAAGAGAGCGCAAACTCAAAACAACAAATAAAAAAAACTTAAATCGTTAACTTCAAAATTAAAATTAAAGCAAAAATTAAAGTCTAAAGATAACAAAACTTATTAAAAATAAAGTTAAAAAAAGAAAGTTAAAATTTAAAATTTTTTAGAGAAATTTTTTCTTTGTTATTACAATTGCAAGATTCGATATTAAGATTGTTTTTATTAGATTTTAAACTATTTGAAGTTATTAATATAATTAAATTACGTATATTAATTATTAAAATTGCAAAAATCTTTCTAGAGACAATAGCTACCTTTATTTCGACAAACAAGAAGAACAACGCAAAAAATTGTTTATATATAAAAATAAGCATAAATTTGCGATATTAAATTAACTATTATCTTGCAATATTAATTAAAGTCTTTCAACTAATCGAATTAGCTATATCGACAAAAAAGCAAGAAGAAGATCTAATTATAATTATGTTAAAATCAATCGTCTATATAGCTTATTAAAAAAAGCTAGAATTTTTGTTAAAAATAAATCGAGTCTCTAATAATTAAATTAAGAGACAAGTAATTTAGTATTACAAGTAGACTGACCGCGTCGGGTCGGGTCGGTTCCAAAAGTTGGAACCGAAAAGTCGGTTCGGTTCCTAGGGTCGGAACCGATTATTCGATTCAATTTTTAGGGTTGGAACCGAAACCCGACCCGAAAAACCGACCCGAATCGCCAAGACTTTTAATTAAATAATTAAATAATTAATAAATAGTATCTATAACGTCTATAGATGCAAATTACGCATTAATATTAATTTTTTAATATTTAATTAATAAACAGTATCTATAGATCTATAGATGCAAATTATGCATTAATATTTTTTTTTTAATATTTCAAAATTTAAATAGCATCTATAGGCCTATAGATGCAAATTATACATTAATATTGATTTTTTAATATTTAAAAATTTAAATAGCATTTATAACACTTATAGATATAGGTAATGTATTATAGTAATGCATTATTATTTTCTACAATTAATTAATAATTATTTTAAATTTATAGAATTTGTCTAAAAAACTAAAAATTAAACTTTGATTCTAAAAATAGTAATTCTTGGCATAATAACGCAATTTTCGGTTTCTTGGCGATTCGATTCGATTCCTAATATTAGAATCGAAAACCGACTCGGGTCGTGTCGATTCGTGTTCAAAATATTAGGAACCGACTCGGGTTTCGGGTCGATTCCTAGAGTTGGAACCGTCGGGTCGGGTCGTTTCCAAAAGTTGGAACCGAAACCCGATCCGACGGTCAGTCTAATTACAAGAAACAAAACAATTTTCTAGCATTTGTAAAACAAATTAAATTAAACTTTAAATCTAGTATTTGTTTGCTTGTTTTTAAAGATCTCTTAAAACAATATGTTTATAAAAGAGAAGAACTAATCTTTTTATCTAATAGTTCTTAGTAAATTGATGTTTAACTTCGAGTAATAAACAATACTAGTCTAGCAAAATAGAATTAGCATAGAATTATTGTTTGTTAAAATTGATTTACTTATTTGATTATAGATTCGAAATACTAGATATAGTTGCAATTACAAAACAAATTGCAAATAATATTATATTATTAACGAAAAAATAATAATTGACAAAAAAAGTAACTTCTTAATTGTTTATTCTCTATATTGCAAATAATAATACAAGTAAATTTAGATTTTTATATAACGCACATGCTTCTACAAGACGATTACAAATATAAATTATAAACAATATTATATTTGTTAATCTTTAACAAGTATAAAAATTAAATATCGAAATATTACTTTAATCTTAATATAAATTAGAATATTGATCAAAAATCTTAGCAATTGCAATTAATTTTTTTTTTGTTATACAAAATAATTTGTTTTGCGAGAAATATTTAATAGACAATTTTTATATTTAGATCGATATATAGTTGCACAGAGCAATAAGAAAAGAATAACAAAACAAAAAAATACTAGAAACTAAATTAACAAAGAAGAATTTACTAAAATAGAAATTACATTAAATAAATATATTTTATTAATTTAAAAATATGCGAATTGCGCAATTTTAAATCTTTTATTGCAAGCTAGAAATCGAAATTAATACAAAAATTAAAAAAAAATTGTCTACGTAACTCTATTAAAAGATAAAGAAACTTTAAAGAATTCTTAAATAAATACGAGAAACAATATTGTTGCAACTTATTAAAACTTAACTTTGTTAAATCTATTTTTAACTAATATATTTTATTATTTTAAAACAATTATCGACTTCTCTTTTATATTTAATATTAAGAATATTATTATAAAATATATATTCTAGAATTCGACAAAAATAGTAAAGAAATTAAAAATACTATTTGAAAATGCAAAAAAATTTAATTGTTTAATAGAGCAAATTCGAGAACGTACAACACGTTACGTAAAATTAATATAAAGAGAAATTCAAAAAATAAAAAATAAAGTATTTAAATTATATTTGTAAATGCAATTTATAAAGTCTAGAAGCTTTAAAATACTTAATATATATTAACTTAATATTTAAAACAATCTAGATTCTTATTTAATTAATTATAAAAAGATAACAAGATTTAAGTCTTTAATTGTTTGTTTTAATAAAAAAAAGAAGATTTTGTTATTTTAATTTAAAATTAAAAAAAAAATTATAAATTAAAGTTAAGTTAACAATTTAAATCGAATACTTCGAAATTAAAAATAACTTTTAAAATTATATATTTATCTTTTGTCTTAAAGAATTTAACACAAATATAACAATAACAATTTATTTTATTATTGCTATTTGTATCTTAGATTAGTTTTTTAAATTTATATGAAATTTTATTATTATTATTGTTATTGTCTCTAGAGAGTAAACAAGATTCGCGACAATTAATTTTTTCAAATATTTAATTTCGATTTAATAATTTTTTTGATTTTAGAAAAAGCTCTATACGAATTAATTTACTACATTCTCTATGCAATTGATTCGAATAATAAGAGAAACAAAAGATCTAGTTTAACAATTTAAAAAAGATAAAAGTAATTTTTTATTTTCTTACTACAACTTTTGCACAAGCAAAAACAAAAATTTCTTAATTTAGTAATTAAGAAACAATTACTAAAAGAAAGAAAGTTGTATATAGTTAAGTAATTAAATAATATTAAACTATAGACTTAAGAATGCTTGTTACTAGTATTAGTAATTTATTTGCAATATATATACGATCTCTTTTACTTAGATCTTAGAATCTTAGCTACTTAATATATTATTAAATTGTATAGTGCGATTTATGCATACATCGCGATAAGTCTCTATTGTTATAGTGATCTACTAATTGGAATCCTGTCCCTATCTTGTTACAATATTGTTACAATATTATTAATATTGTTGTTCTAGTTGTTTTCTATTTATAAATAGTATAATATATAGATCTATATCTTGTAACTTTTCTAATTCTTTCTTTTTTAATTTGTTGTTTATAGTATTAAAAATTAAAAAGTCTATAAATATTTCGATATAATTTATACTTTTATATATTGCAAATTTGTTTATACAAACAATGCTTCGTACAATAATTTTGCGCACAATAGATATATCTTTAATTGTTTCTATATTTATATATTTTGTAATAATATTTTTAATATTTTAGATACTAATATATTTTGCAATTCGAATTATAAAATTTTATAATTTTTATATCAAACTTGTAATACACTTTTTTATTAATTAGCTTATTTGCTATTTTTGCGTTAACTATATATACTATTAGTAATATATATATCTTTTATTAATTATTTTTTGTAAATTATTCGATCTTTTTGATTTATATTTTTAAATATATATTTTTATTAATCTTAATAAGCGTTTTTGTTTTTTCTTTTTTTATATCTTTGAATATATTTTTTACTCTAATATTGTATATTATTATATTGTAGTTAACTTTGCGCAAACTTGTGTTTAATAATATTTTCTTAATCTAAAAATTGTTTTTTTTAGTATTTTTTAGCTATTTTTTGTCTTAATTTTAAATACAAGTAGTTCTAAATATCTTTTTATTACTTTTATATTTTTGTATATTAATAGTATTTTGTCGATATCTATCTCTTTTGTCTATTTTACTATATTTTTTATTGTTGTTGCTATAATTCTCTTTATTTTCTTCTCTCTTTTAATAAAGATTTTAATTTCGAATTTCTTGTACAAATTGCGTATTAATAATGCGATATTAATATTAAAACTAAGATAGCTTTAAAAAAAAAACTATTAATATCTTGTTTACTTTTTTTGCTTAATTGTTTATATATTTCTTTTTGTTTGCTAATTTCTTCTTAAGTTTGTTTGTTATTTTTTTTAATCTTTTTAGATAATCTTTTATATATTGATTTAATATTAATAGAGCAATATATTAATGCGTTAATTTCTCTATTATTTTTGTTAGTTGCTTTATCTCTTTTTAGAGTATTAATTTGATGTTTTTTTGTTTGTTAAGTTTATAAAGTACGCGTAGCTTGTTTATCTTTTTGTGTATATTCTTTGTCTTAATTAAATTCTTCTACAAAAATATAATACTTGCTTCTTGTCTATTTGCTAATATTGCGTCGACAATACTTATAATTTAATTTTAACAATCAAAATAAGACGCAAATATTATATCGATAGTACTCTCTTATCGACATTTTTTTTGGAACTCTAAGCTGCTCTAAGCAAGCTAGCAAGACTTAGCAGTTAAGAGCTACTGTGTCTTAAATCGAGCGCAAAAACAACTTCAAAAGCTCTAAATATAGTTAAGAATTACAATTATTTTTTGAGCAACGCTAATAACAGAAGACTAAATAAACTTTTGCGTCGATATCTCTTAGCAAAACGTTAAACTTTTGCAAGATAATTAGAGTCTCTTTTGTCTTGTCTTGTCTATTATTATAAGATTTGTTTATCTAGAGATATTGTTGTCGTTCTTAACGCTCGCATAAGATAATCGAATTATTAAGAATTGTTCTCCAAGTAAACTTTGTTTGAATCAATCGAATTTCCAATTTATAAAATTTTAATATTAATATTAACGCAACTATGCAACTATCGAACGTAATAATAAATTTTAAATATTAAAACTTTTTAAAGCTAAGCTCGATTAAGATTGTTTTAATTTGTCGAATTTTGATTTCCAAAAATACGAATTTTGTCTATTTAGATTATTTTAGTTAGTTACGTAATCTAACTCTAACTCTAGATTTTCTCAAGAATAGACTGACCGTTCGGGTCGGTTTTTCCCCAAAATCTATAACCCGACCCGAAAGTTATACCTAATTAGGTCAAGTTTTAACCTAATATAGTTAGTATTTTCATAATTTATGCAATTCGGTTCCAACTGTTGGAACCGAACGATCAGTCTACGAGTCAAGAAGCTTAGAGAGCTCTAGAAAAATGTTAGAAAATCGAGCAAAAAAATTAAACGTCGATGCTATCTCTAGATAGATAATAGATAATATAATTTTTATAGATTTTGGACTTTTTATTCTAGTATTAACTTGTTTATTTATACTTTTGTCTAAAATATATTTTAATAAATTGTTATTGTTGTTTTTTGTTGTTAATCGAAATCTTTATAAACGTTTTTATTAATTAAACTTCTTCTTTGCTAATCTAGTATTAAATATTATATATATTTTCAAAAGATTTAAATTAATCTTTATTTGTTAAATATCTAGTTACTTGTTCGATTTATTAGTGGATTTTCTATTTTGATTAAATTTTTCTGCAAGAGTACAATATTTGCTCTCTATCTATTTGTCGATATTATATTAATAATATTTATAATTTAATAGTTAGAATAAGACACAAATATTATATCGATAGTGCTTTCTATCTCTTAATACTAGTAGACTGACCGTTTTTGGAACCGAAACCCGAATTCTTGGCGCCAAGAGTCGGGTCGGTTCCTTGGCGTTTCGGGTCGGTTCCAAAAGTTGGAACCGAAAACCGAAAAACGGTCAGTCTAAATACTAGTAGATAATAGATAGTATAGTAATTTGCTAATTGATTAGATTTTTTTAGATCTTTAGAACTATATTATTAAAGCAATTTAATATTAATATTAATATAGATATTTAACTATTAAAAGAGTATTGTATATTAAGAAAATTAAAAAAATTAAACTAAACTTAATCGAGATTGTTTTTAATTTGTCAAATTTTGGAAAACAATTATTCTAATAATATAATTTTTGCATATTTAGATTGATTTAGTTTACTATATAATTTAATTCTAACTCTAGATAGAACTAACTATTAAAATTAAAATTTTATACAAATTTGATTTCCGATGCAAATATTATACAAATACTAATTATAGTAGACTAAAATATAGTTTAATGCAGTTAGAAATTCCGTCGGTTCAGTTTCTAGATTTGGCAAAAAACCGAATCGAACAATTAGTCTACTCTAGACTTTCTTAGAGAGCTTAGAAAGCTTAGAGTACTCTGGAAAACATGCATTAAATTGAGTAAGAAAATTTAACGTCGATAATATTTAGTAAATTATTAATAATAATATATAGATGTAAATGCGATGGTAACTGCGAAAAAAAAGAGGTGTTTGCAGAGGGTCCCTACAAGCGCACCCGCGCTCCCTAATGGCTGCCTTATCACCAGACGAAAGGATATACCCTTCTATTCTTAAAGTATGTATCTACTATCCAGCCTATATTCAAACCAAAACATTAGACAGTGCGTTCTGATCATTGCTAGTCGTCAAGTAGGATTCCTTCAAGATTCTGTCTTCTTCCCTCCACCACCAAACATCCCACTGACATACCCACCCACACCTTTCGCACCGTCAGCAGCAGCGCCACCTGCCGATTGTGCGCCCCCAACTAATCCTTGTCCA
>JAABUL010007075.1_pt1 | contig 12381 bp, 8 predicted proteins | sample 5559151 | NCBI WGS metagenome assembly JAABUL01 (sample SAMN10711876, study PRJNA513368) | rock metagenome | isolation source: Antarctica rocks | place: Antarctica: Victoria Land, Pudding Butte sud | reverse complement strand
TCCCCCTGACCCTGACGTAGCCAGAACAACCACCCCACAAACACTGAAACCCCAGCTCAACACCGGATCCCCGCGTCACCAACGCCGTAACTTCGGGCTAACCCCGGCGCGCTCTGCAACGATTGTCGTCGCGCCTCGGGATTGAGGACACCCAACGGGTGCCCGCCCGCCGGTTTCGGGTCAATCCTGTTTAGGCGCGCACCAGGGACAGGACCATCACCGCCGCGGCGGCGGCGCGCGCGGGCCTCGTCGGGATTGAAACTTGTCGGACCAAGTGTGACGGTGACCGAGTAGGTCCCGGATGAGGCGACCAGCAGGGCCCATCGGCCAGTGGCAGATACGTTCGAAATGGATAGCCCGCTTCTAGTAAAGGTCCTTTACTCCCTTTTCGCGCCAGAGGGCAGCCCAGCTGGCGTGTTTACGGGGTGTGGCCGTGTTCGTGGAGCGGGCCGACTTTCAGGTTTTGGTCTTGCCAGTGGGCGAGCAGGGTGGGTAATGCTCCGAGGGTGGAGACCCAGGAGTTGGGTGCTGAGCAGGCGTCGGAGTCGTGGAGCAGGATGGTTCCCCCGGCGGCTGGTATTCGAGTGACTGTGGCTGCGACGGATTCAGCGGTGGCCCGCCGCCGCCAGTCTCTTCCCCAGGCCGTCCACAGCACGGTCCGCATCGACAGGTGCTCGGCGGCGTACACGGCTGCGGTAGTCAGCACCCCGTAAGGGGGGCGGTACCAGCGTGGGGATCGGCCGGCGACCTCGCCGATGAGGTCGTGGGCCCGGGTGATGTCGTCGAGGGTGGCGCGGGGGCCACGTTTGAGCAGGAGCCGGTGGTCCCATCCATGCACGGCGAGCTCGTGGCCAGCGGCGACGAGCTCATGGCCCAGGGCACGATCTTTCGCGAGCTCACGGCCGAGCAGGAAGAACGTCGCATGGACATGGTGCTCGGCGAGGAAGTCGAGCACCAGGGGGGTGGAACGACGGCTAGGACCGTCATCAAAGGTCAATGCCACGTGGTCGGGGTGGCCGACGCCCGCCAGTGCGGGTAGCAGGCGTCGCCGCATCGGGGTCAGCGACGTGAGAGCGGGCCCGGCGTGGGCCAGGGCTGCTGTCACGGCGAGGGTCCCGCCCACCCGCACGATCACCGAAGTACCTCGTCGGCCGCGGCCGCGACGGGGACCGGCCCGTGGTGTCGGTGTGCGGAGGATCTGAGCGCGTCAACGGGGGACGGCGGGTTCGCGAGGGCGGTGATGATGGTGGCAGGCTCACGCTGGCCCAACAGCACGTCCACCGCCGCTGGTTCGCCGTCTGAGGGTCGGTTCACAGCCTCCTCTACTGCCGCAGCTAAGCCATGGCGGTTGCGGACCCACCGTGCGAGCCCGGCCTCCTGCAGTGCGGCGGCGTTGGCGGAACCATGCCCGGGCAGGTTGCGGTAGCTGAGCACGGGACGGCCAGCGATCATCGCCTCCACGGAAGCCAGTCCCCCGGCGTTCTGGATCACGACGTCACAGGCACCGAGCAACTCGGGGACGTCATCGGTCCAGGCCAGGGCACGACCGAGCCCGGCGTGCTCGAGGCGCCGTCGCAGGGTCGTGTTGCCCGCGCACAGCACCACGGGTAGCACGCCGATCTCCGCGAGGTCGCGTGCGGTGGCGAGGACATCGCCGACGCCGCTGGATCCGGCCGTTACCAAAGCCACCGTGCCGAGGGCGGGCAGAGCGAAACGCTGGCGCGCCCGCTTGCGATGTTGCTCCCGGGCGGCGATGGTCATGGGTGGGATGGTAAATGCCGGCGCGACGGCGGGTGCACTGATGTGGACGTCGCCGGCCCCCAAACGACGGGCTTGCCCCGCGGGCACCGCGTGTAGTGCCAGGTGGTGGTCCACTCCCGGGTGGACCCACAAGGGGTGCACCGACATGTCAGTCACAAAGGTCACTACAGGACAATCGAGTTTCCCGCTGATGCGCAGCCGCCCGAGCACCTGACTGGCCAACGGAAAAGTCGACACCACGACGTCGGCCCGACCCCCTAGTGCGGTGGACATCCGCCCGAGGGTGAGGTCGATCAGGCGATGCACCAACCGGGAGGCCACACCAGTACCTCCGACCGAGCCCAGCAACCAACCCCACGAGCGGGGTGCCACCCGCACCTGCGTGAGGTAACGATCACGCAGCCATCCCCCCAGGCCAAGGGGCAGCACGTCCAGGCAATCCACACGATCCACCCGCCAGCCGCCTTCCCGTAGACGTCGGGTCAGTTCGGCGGCGGGACCGTCATGCCCGGCGCCCACACTTGCTGACACGACCACAATCCGGCCACGGTCCACGAAGGCTGCTCCTGTTCACTTGGACACAGACCCAGCTGGGCCGCGACACCCACAGTAACTATGCGGTCGAGCGGAGCCGCTGACGTCACCGCGAATCAATGCGTCCGCGCGGGGCACCGCGACCCCCGGACGAACTCGGCTGCCGCGCTCACCCGGCCCCCTGTGCTGGCGACCGGACCACAGCACCAGGACTTCCGAAGGCACGACCTGCCCACCACACCACCGAGATCGGGCAGTTCGCTTGCCCCCGAAGTCGACGGCCCAATCCAAGACACCCCGCAGGCATCACCGCCGGCACAGTGTCAGTGGCGGCGGGTCGAGAGTGGGGCACGGAAAGCGCCACGACTCAGCGAACAGTGTGGACTCCCCTCGCGATGGTCCTGCCCGGCCCGTGCCGCACTCGATGCAGCGATCACACTGGCCTGCGGGTTCGGGCGCACACCGATGACCGGTAGCGTCGGGAAGTGCTTCTTGCCTTGCTCGGTGCCGCCGGAGCGGCCGTGGCCTACGGCGTGGCTGCCGTCCTGCAGGCCGTCGGTGCCCGCCGGGTGGGTGAGCGCCACGGCGGTCCGCGGACGTTGGTGCGGATAGTCATCCAACTTCCCTACCTTGGTGGCAGCGCGCTCGGACTGGTCGGGTTTGCGCTCTCCCTCGCGGCGTTACGGAGCCTGCCACTGTTCGTGGTCGAACCGATCGTGGCGTCCAGCGTCGCGGTCACGGCCGTGGTCGCCGTCCCCCTGCTCGGGGCCAGGATCTCCCGCCGCGAACGGGGCGCCGTGGCGGGGACGGTGCTCGGTCTGGCGCTGCTGGGTGCCTCCGGTCAGCCCGGACCCGCGGCGGTGGTCGGCTCCGGGCTGCGCTGGGCGCTGGGTGCAGCGGCTGTCTTCGGCCTGGTTGCGGCGGTCGGCGCGCTGCACGCCCGGTTCACCGCCGGTGCCGCGGTGCTCGGCGCGCTCGCCGGGTGGGAGTTCGGCATCGTCGCCGTCGCCGCCCGGGTACTGCGCGATCCGAGCTCACTGCACGGGCTGCTCACCGATCCCGCCACCCTCGCGCTGGCCGTGGCCAGCGGCGGTGGACTCACCCTGCTCACCACTGCCCTGCAGCGCGGCGCCGTGACCGCCACCACGGCAGCGCTGGTCCTGGTGGAAACCGCGGCACCCGCCGCCGTCGGGATAACGCTGCTCGGCGACACGACCCGGTCGGGCTTCACGGTGCTGGCGGTGCTCGGCTTCGCACTCGCCTGCGCAGGCACACTGGCGTTGGCACGGTTCGGTGAGCCCAACCAAGCAACTGAGCGAATCTGACCCTCCAGGAACAGACACCGGCCGACGTCCACCAACCCTGAGACACGCCCGACGCGCCGAAAGGACACATCCCGGGCGCGCAGAGCGTTCACCGGTGTCGTCGTGACGGCCACACCCACCCGTTGCCCTTCGCACGGTCAGTGGCGACGCGGCCACGCTGCCCACGCGCTCTCGAACGGATCAACGGCCTTCCCGACTTAGATGGAGCCGTCACGCCTCTTGCACCAAGGTAACGAGACGATCGCAAAATGGTTACAGGAAGGCTACGGGCCGACGGCTGAGTGCTAGTTTTCTCGGTGTGATGTCGCTGCATAAGCTGACGGCGGGGGACGGGTACACGTACCTGACCCGGCAGGTGGCGGTGGTGGACAGCACGGAGCGTGGCTCGGCGAGTTTGGGCGAGTACTACACCGAGAAGGGCGAGTCACCGGGCCGCTGGATGGGTTCTGGCCTCGCGGGACTCGACACCAGCGGCGCCGGGCTCAACGCCGTGGACCCGGGCAGCGCAGTGACCGAGGCGCAGATGTTGGCGTTGTTCGGTGAGGGCCGCCACCCTGATGCCACCGCGATTGCAGAGCGGTTGATCGGGGAGGGTATGCATCCCTCGGAAGCGTTGGTGCAGACCCGGCTGGGCACCCCGTATGCGGTGTATGAAGGTTCCACTCGGTTCCGGCAGGTGGTGGCGCAGCGGTTCGTGGCGCATAACGTGGCCGTCGGGCGCAAGGGCAATACCGCGATCGAGGATGAGGTGCGGGCCCGGATCCGCACCGAGGTGGCCGGCGAGTTGTTCGCCGAACAGTACGGGCGCCCCGCCGCTGATGAGCGGGAGCTGTCCGGGTTCATCGCCCGCGGCTCCCGACAATCCACCACCGCAGTCGCCGGTTACGACCTGACGTTTTCGCCGGTGAAGAGTGTCTCCACGCTGTGGGCGGTCGCGCCGCGGGAAGTGTCGAAGGAGATCGAGGCAGCACACCGGGCGGCGGTGGCCGATGTGATCGGTTGCTGCAGACCCACGCCGCCTATACTCGGTTGGGGGCGCACGGAGTGCGCCAAGTCGAGACTCACGGGTTAATTGGGGCGGCGTTCACCCACCGGGACTCCCGCGCCGGCGACCCCGATCTGCACACCCACGTCGCCATCTCCAACAAGGTGCAGACCACCGACACCGACGGCACCCGGCGGTGGCTGGCCTTGGATGGGCGCACCATTCATAAGACTGCGGTGGCCGCCTCGGAGCGCTACAACACCCGCCTGGAAGCGCACCTCGTGGACCGGGTGGGGGTGTCCTTCGCCGCACGAGCGGGTAGCGACTCCTCGAAGCGGGCAGTGCGGGAAATCGTGGGAGTCGACGAGACGCTGTCCCGGGTGTGGTCGGCGCGCCGCGCCAGCATCGAGGTACGCCGCGGACAGCTCGCCGCCACCTTTCAAGCGGCGCACGGGCGCACACCCTCGGCGGTGGAATCACTGGCGTTGGCCCAGCAGGCCACCTTGGAAACCCGCGACGCCAAACACGCACCACGCTCCCACGCCGAGCAACGCCAGCAGTGGCGCCACCGTGCGGTGACCGTACTGGGCGGGGAGGAGCATCTGGCGGCGATGATCCACGCGGCGGTCCCCGCCGTGAAACCCCAACCCAGGGCCACCGTCGATGAGCGGTGGATTGCTCAGACGGCCGCGGCGGTGGTCACCACCGTGTCCCAGTCCCGAGCTACCTGGCAACCCGACCACATACGAGCTGAAGCCGAACGCGCCGCCCGCAGCGCCGGGGTTGGCCTAGCCGAGCTGGATGCTGGGGTTGACGCGATCGTGGCCGCGGCGCTGGGCCCTGCGGTGTCCGTGCGGTTGTCCGCACCCGACCTTGGCACCGAGTTGGCGCCGAGGGTGTTGCGGCGTTCCGACGGTGCCTCGGTGTACTCGGTGGCTCGCACACAGCTGTACACCTCCGGTGCGGTGATGGACGCGGAATCCCGGCTGTTGGCCGCGGCCCATCGCACCGACGGTCTGCGCATTTCCGACAACGCCGTGGACATGGCCTTGTTGGAGTCCGCTGCGAATGGGGTGGAGTTGAACCCGGGCCAGATGGCGATGGTCCGCGAGCTCGCCACGTCGGGTGCCCGCGTGCAGGTGGCGTTGGCGCCAGCCGGGACCGGGAAGACCACCGCGATGGCGGTGCTGGCCCGGGCATGGGGTGAGGAGGGGGGCACCGTGGTGGGGTTGGCCCCGACGGCAGCCGCGGCGGCGGTGTTGGGTGCGGACCTGCATGCACCGACGGACACCCTGGACAAACTCGTCCACACCATCACCGAGCTGGCCACCCCCGCGCACGCCGATCACCCGGTGCGGGTGCCGCACTGGGTGGCCGGCATCGGGCCGGACACCTTGGTGATCGTCGATGAGGCCGGGATGGCGGGCACCCCGCAGCTGGACACCGCCGTGGCGCACATCCTGGCCCGCGGGGGCAGTGTCCGCCTGGTCGGAGACGATCAGCAGCTGGCCTCGGTCAGTGCCGGTGGGGTGGTGCGCGACATCGCCGACACCGTCGGCGCGGTCACTCTGGCCGAGGTGGTGCGGTTCACCGATCCGGCAGAAGGGGCGGCGTCGTTGGTGATTCGCGCTGGTGACCCCGCTGGGATCGGCTTCTACATCGACAACAACAGGGTGCGCGTCGGGGACAGCGCCACGGTGGTGGAGCAGGCCTACAGCGGGTGGGCCACCGACACCGCCACCGGGGTGGATGCGGTGATGCTGGCCCCCACCCGGGAGATGGCGGCAGCACTGAACACCCGGGCCCGCTCCGACCGCATCGCCGCTGAGCAGGGCCCGCTGGGGCGGGAAGTGGCCCTGCGCAACGGGGCGGCGGCCAGTGTCGGGGATGTGATCACCACCCGGCGCAACGACCGCCGCCTGGTGATCACCGCAAATGACTGGGTGCGCAACGGGAACCGGTTCACCATCTGTGACGTGCACCCCGACGGCTCACTGCGGGTGCGCCATAGGGGGACCGCCCGAGTGATCACCCTGCCGCCTGACTATGTTGCCCGGGACGTTGACCTGGGCTACGCCCGCACCGTGCATGCCGCCCAAGGGTTGACCGCCGAGGCCGCGCACACCGTGGCCACCGGCGCGGAATCCCGGCAACTGCTGTATGTGGCGATGACTCGCGGCCGGGTCAGCAACCAGCTGTATGTGCAGACGGTGGGCGACGGCGACCCACACACGATGATCACCCCCGAACACCTGTTGCCGCCGACCGCGGTCGACGTGCTGACCCGCATGGTCGCCTACGACGGCACCCAACACTCGGCGAGCACCACCGGGCGGGAGCTCGCCGACCCCACCGACCAGCTCACCCACGCGGCGGGTGCCTACACCGATGCCCTCGGGGTGGCCGCGGAATTCCTTGCCGGCCCCGCGGTCCTGGCGACCATCGACACCACCGCGGAGGCACTCCGGGCAAGGTTGACCGCACAGCCGACGTATCCGACGCTGCGAGCGCACCTGGCGATCCTCTCCCTGCAGGGACGTGATCCCGCCCAGGCCCTACGCGCCGCGGCCGAGTCCCGGGAGTTGACCACCGCGGACGACGTTGCCGCCGTGCTGGATTGGCGTCTGGACACTACGGGGTACTCGGGCAGGACCGCTCCGTTGCCATGGCTGCCGGGATTGCCGGAGGAACTGAGCACCCACCCGCAGTGGGGTCCCTACCTGACCGCCCGGGCCCGCGCAGTGACCGACACCGCGATCGCGGTGCGCAGCCGCGCGCAGGCGTTCACGCCAACCTCCGCACCGTTGTGGGCCCGGTCCTTGATCGGGGAGAGCCCCGAACTGTTGGCTGAGTTGGCGGTGTGGCGAGCCGCCGCCGCGGTCGACCCTGCGGATCGGCGCCCCACCGGTCCCGACACCCTGTCCGTCGCGGTGCACCGCTACCAGCGCCAGCTTGATGCGCGGTTGGTGGGCGTCCTCGGTGATCCCCACGCCGCCCTCGCCCGGTGGCAAGCATTGGCGGACAGCATCGATGCACGGGTGAGCGCCGACCCGTACTGGCCGGTGCTCGCCGACCGGTTTGACGCGGCGCACCGCGCTGGTATCGACATCGCTGCCCTCGCCGTCGCCGCGACTCGAGAGCGGCCTTTGCCCGATGAGCTGCCGGCCGCCGCCCTGTGGTGGCGACTCGCCCGCCACCTCGGCCCCTCCGTCCTCGACGCCACCGCGACCGGCACCGCGCACCTCCTGCGTCCGCGCTGGGCCCCGGCGCTGAGTCAGGTGCTCGGCGACACCCTCGCCCGGCGGGTCCTCGCGGACCCGGCGTGGCCGGTGCTGGTCACCGCCGTCGACCACGCCGCCCACGCCGGATGGGAACCCGCCCAACTGCTGGGCACCGCCCACGAACTCCTGGTGGCAGGCCACGACGAGGACACCGTGCCGCGCCCCGCGGACGTCGCTGGCGCCCTGGTATTCCGGGTGCAGGCTCTGCTCGAGCACACCAACCAGGCGGCCGGCATCGAGCTCGCCGCAGCGTTGCCGTGGCCCGAGATGGCACCCACCGATCCCGACGCCGAGGAGGAAGCCGCCGCCCGCGCGCTCTCCGCACCGGGCGGGCACGAGCGGGACAGCAACCCGCCCGCGATGGTGGCGGAGCAGGACAGGGATGACTACCTCGCCGCGGTCACCGCCAGCGAGGCCGCCGAGGATTCCGACACCCTCAGCCACCCGGCGCAGGTCGGGGGCGACTGGGACGGGGCCCTGCTCACCGAGCTGCCCTACACCGACCTCGATCCCGCTGAGCGGGTCGAGCGTATCGCCGCCGACCTGGATTCGGCCCGCGCGCGGGTGCGCCGCTCCCGGGAACAGGTGTTCGACGGCACGTCGCCGTCCTTGCAGGCCGCGATGCCCACCATCACCGCCCTGCGCCGTCGCGCCGAGGACCTGCGCCCCGCCGCCGTCACGGACGCGGACACCCACCAGTTGTGGATCAACGCCGACTCCAGGCTGGAGCGCGCCGAACACACCGCCGCCCAGGTGCGACACGAACTCGGGGCTGCGCGCGCCGCGGGGCAGGCCGCACGGGTCAGTGAGATGGCGCCCCTGTCTTCCCTCGCGTTGGGTCGGGTGGAGGACGCCCACCGCGAGGCAGCCCTGCGACGGGCCGAATACGACACCGCCCACGCCGCCCTGGTTGCGCAGGCCGGGCCCGACGGTGTTCTCACCGCCCAGGACGTGGAGTTCGCCCGCGCCGCGGCCACGGGACTCGACCTCGACGCCCTCAACACCGCGCGCGAGCAGGTCCGTGTCCTGGAAGGTGCCCTGCTGCGGGCGGAAACTGATGTCGCCCATCAGCACGTTCTCACCCATTCCGACTCGGGCACCGACCAAGAACAACGTCTCACCTCCCGGCCCACCGCGGAGACGACCACGCCCACCACGGCGACCGCAACACCGGAGGCGTCGCTGCCCGGGTGGCGCACGGTGTTGTGGCCGCGCCCCGACGAACCGGCCCGCCAGCAGCAGTGGGACCTCACCGTGTCGATGGTGGGCGCCTACCGCAGCGCCTACCACGTCACCACCACCGAGCTGGACACTCCACTCGGGGCAGCACCGCCCTTGGCCACTGAGCAGCACCATGCATATCAGGCCGCGAAGCGTGAATGGAGGACGATGACCAACGCCCACGACGCACCGAGCACGGGGGATCGCGACAATGACCTGGCCCGCCGCGCCGCCGCCGCGCGTCTCGCCGAGCTGCGTGAGCGTCACGCGCGGGCGAAGGACGAGCAGCGTGCGCAGCAGGAGGGCATCACCGGTGAGCGGGGGTACGGCCACGATCGGGGCTACAGCGACCGCTATGACAACGGGGAAGGCCACGGCTCGCAGAGCGGCTACTGACTTTCTGCCGGTGGCGGTGGCCAAAACTGGGTGTTCTCGTACTTAGAGAGGGTGTCCCCAGAAGTAGGAGCCCTCCCCATGAGTACACCCCTGAACCCCGCCGCCTCCGCGACGCTGCCCGTGGATTTCACTGCGATCCTGGCCGCCATACAGGACCAAATCGACGACCTCACCGCGACCGTCGCGGCTCACCAGCACCGGCTGGAGGAACTCAGCGCCCCCGGCTCAACCACCGCCGGGCGGTGAGCAGGCCGTGGCGGGTCCCTACCGGCGATCGAGCACGCCGGAGCAACGCGAGAAGGCGGCACAGAGCAGGGAGTCGAAACTCGCCGAGTTGCACCAGACCCTGACCGAAGAGGTTTCCGCGCTGGCCAGCGGGCCGCAATGGCGGGCCTGGCTGGAGGTGGCTGCGCGCTTCCACAACTACAGCTTCAACAACACCCTGCTCTTGGGCGCGCAGCGCCCCGATGCCACCCAGGTGGCCGGCTACGCCCTGTGGCGGGAGCTCGGACGCCAGGTCGCCAAGGGGGAGAAGGGTTTGATGATCCTGGCCCCGGTCACCCGCAACGCCGAGGACACGGTGACCGCGGAGCAGGAGCCCACCATCGCCCGTCGGTCAGCGCTACACCCGCCCGGTGATCCCACAACCACACCGGAACAGCCCACCGCGGCAGGCATGGCACGGCGAGTGGTGGGATTTCGCCCGGCCTACGTCTGGGACATCTCCCAGACCGCCGGGCAGGAGCTGCCGAGTCCCCCGACTCCACGGTTGCTCGCCGGAGCAGCCCCCGAGGGCCTGTGGGACGCCCTGGCCGCGCAATGCAGCGCCGCCGGTTTCACCGTGGACCGCCGCCCCATCCACGGCGACGTCGGACCCAACGGATACACCACCTACACCACCCATGAGGTCGTGGTCCGCTCCGACGTGGACGACGCCCAAGCGTTGAAGACCCTCGCCCACGAGCTGGGGCATGTCCTGATGCACGATCCGTCCCAGTTCCCCGACGGACACACCGGCAGCTGCCGCGGTGCCCGCGAAGTGGAAGCCGAGTCGGTGGCCTACCTGGTGGCCGCTGACCACGGCTTGGACACCGCCGATTACACCTTCGCCTACATCGCCGGGTGGGCCGCGCAGACCGGAGACGTCAACGCCGCCGTCGCGGAATCCGGTGCCCGCGTGCTGAGCACCGCGCACCACGTGTTGGACACCTCACACGCCCACCTGAGCGCCGCCACTCTCGCGACCGGGGAGCAGCTGGCCGGGCGGGCGGAGACCGGCGCCGACCGCACGGCAGCACTGCGCGCCGCAGCACCCGCATCACCACCTGGGCCGGGTGCCCCGACCCGGGATCGGCTGATCGCCGCCAACGACGCGGCCATGGCGTATTTCGGCGAGCATTACCCGGGTTCGTGGGCGCCGGCTTACCTCAGCGAACGGCTCGGCACGAGCGACCTCAACACCACCGTGAAGCGGGTGGGATATGCCCCGCGCGGGTGGACCACCCTGACCGAGCACCTACGCGGTGAAGGATTCACCGACGACGACATCCTCGGCGCCGGCCTGGAAACCCGGGCGTCCACCGGTCGGGTCGTCGATCGCTTCCGGGACCGTCTGGTGATGCCAATTCGGGCCAGCGGGCAGAACAGCTCCAGCGTCGTCGGGTTCATCGGGCGCCGCAACCCAGCCGAGGACACCACGACCGATGCCCGCAACCCTAAGTACCTCAACACCCCTCAGACCGTTCTCTACATCAAGGGAGAGCAGCTGTTCGGCCTGACCGAAGGGATGCCCGCTCTCGACCGGGGCGGTGTTCGCGGTACTGGTGGAGGGGCCCATCGACGCTCTCGCCGTCGACGTGGCCTCCCACAGCGCAATGGTCGGTGTCGCCTCCTTGGGGACCGCCGTGACCGACACCCACGCCGCTCAGCTACGGGCTGCGCTCGGTGCCGGATCAGACCGGATCGTGGTCGCCACCGACGCGGACCCCGCTGGAGCCCAGGCGGCCGCCCGTGCCTACACGTTGCTGTGTGCGCACCGCCTCGACCCCCGGTGCGCGGCGCTGCCCGACGGGCTGGACCCGGCCGCCACCGCCCAGCAGCACGGCTCGGCCTCGCTCGTCGCCCGGATCGCCTCCGCCGAGCCCATGGGCCGCCAGCTCGTCGATGACGCACTGAACGGACGCGAGTTGGATACACCCGAGGCCCGGGTGAGTGCAGCGCGCGTGGCTGGTGCTGTCATCGGGCAAGCACCCACGAACACCTGGCGGCGGAAAATCGAGGCCGTCACCGAACACATAGGTTTGGACAGTGGGTTGCTGCACAACGCGGTGGCCGAAGCGATCGCGACCGACACCGACGGTCTCCTGAGCCTTCGTGCCTCGGTTCGCCACGATGACCTTCGGCAGGTACCACGCGCCGACGCCATCGACGCGCTCAGGAGCGCCCGAAAGACGCTCCGCCCACCGCAGAATGCCGGCGTCACCACCTCGACGTCGGGTCCGCTGGGTCCTTCCTCCGCGCAGCCGACCGCCGCGTCTACGGTCAATGGCACCGGCCTCGAAGCGCCGAAGGCGGTCCGCCGGATGCACTGCGACGGGATCACCGATGACAGCGGCTACGGCTACGGGCAGAGCTACTCCGACCGCCACCGGGGTGCGGGAAACAGCAGCAAGGCCACCGACACCCGGTGAAGCCACCGACTGGGGCAGCTCGTTATCCACTCCCTACTCGGTCACCTGCACAGACCAGATGACCGCACTAGGGCGTGTCCCGTGAATATGGCGGGGCGGGTGGGATAGACCTGCGGTATGCAGGATCGCTATGACTTGACGGATGAGCAGTGGGCGTCGCTGGAACCGTTGCTGCCGGACCGTACACG
>JAABUL010007074.1_pt1 | contig 12383 bp, 16 predicted proteins | sample 5559151 | NCBI WGS metagenome assembly JAABUL01 (sample SAMN10711876, study PRJNA513368) | rock metagenome | isolation source: Antarctica rocks | place: Antarctica: Victoria Land, Pudding Butte sud | reverse complement strand
GCTACGCCCCCGTGCTGCCCTCCAAGGTCGGCTTGCACAATCCGGCGTACCAGACCACGGGCGGCCGGGCGATGCTGGCCTGGCTCGCGCCCGGACGGGTCGACGAGCTGGTCGGCGCGCGTCTCACCCGGCCGGCGCGGCCCGGTAAATGGGACATCATTAGCCTGCACCGCGAGCTCGGTCGCATCCGCAGCCGGGGCGGCATCTCCCTCGACCGGGGCGAGTTCTCGACCGGGGTGCCCAGCGTCGCCGCCGCTGTCCGCACCGCTGACGCCCGGTCGCGGCGATCAGCCTGTGCTCCGAGGCCGGCAGTGCGCGGCTGGATCGGGTCACCCCGCTCGTTGCCGATGCCGCACGGGCCGTTTCCCACGCTTTGATGCCCTGAGCTCGAGAACGGTTTCGGTGGTCTCAGCGGATGGGATTGCCGAGGTCCACCGGCAGCTGGATGTCGGTGACGTGCCGGGCTTCGTCGGAGGCGAGCCAGGCAATGGCGTTGGCGATGTCCTCGGGCTGGCTGATCACCTCGGGCAGCGGGTTCATGTACATCGGCGTCAGGGTGTGTGCGTGCTCGGTCACGAACGCCAACATGTCGGTCGGGCTCATCCCGTTGGCCACACCGTTGGGATGCACCGTGTTGACCCGGATGCTGTACTGCCCCAGCTCGTTGGCCATCGTCTTGGCCAGTCTGCCACTACCCAGTGAGCGCGAACAAGTTCGTGCTGCAGTACGGGGCGATCGTGCGCAAGCCGGAAGGCGTCTCCGATGAGACCGCCGACAAGATTGCCGCCAAGTTCGCCGAAGGCATCGGGGTCGGCTTCCTGCAGGACGTCGAGATCTGGAAGAACAAGACCAAGATCGACAACCCCCTGCTCACCGAAGAAGATGGACCCGTCTACCAGTTGCGTCGCTGGTACGAGCAGTTCTACGTCGACGTCGCCGACGTCACCGAGGAGATGACGCAACGGTTCGAGTTCGAGGTGGACACCGCGCATGCGAACGTCAACTGGGAGGCCGAGGTGGCGGAGAACATGAAGCGTCTCGAGGCCGAGCGGGCCACCCAAGAGGTGGGATCGGTGTGACGAAAACCTGGGCCAAGGCCCCCGACTTCACCGATCAGGGCGAGCGGGCCGCCAAGCTGCACGCCGAGACGGCCGCCGACAAGCAGCTGTATACCACCGGCGGCCTGCACCCGTTGGACTGTCGGACCTGCGGCACCCATGTGCTGGTCAAGAAGTACAGCGACCAGCACACCAGCATCCAGTGGACCACCGACCCGGTGTCCAGCTGTCCCGAGCTGCGGGCGGGGGAGGAGGCAGGCCGAGCATCCGCTCAGCAGGACACGTGCCCCAAGCTGCGGGCGAGCATCACCTACGCTGTCGCTGAGGGCTTGCTCGAGGTCGGTGAGTCCGCTCCGGAGGAACCCAGTGACTGAAGCCCCGCGCCCCGAGGCCATCCCTGTCGGTAACCACTCACACCTACTGCGGGTGCTCGAGGTCATCGAAGAGACGCACGACGCGCGCTCCATCGTGTTCGAAATCCCGGCCAACGAGACGGAGCAATTCGCCTACGAGCCCGGCCAGTTCCTCACCCTGCGCATTCCCAGCGACCGCACCGGTTCCGTCGCGCGCTCCTACTCGCTGGCCAGTTCCCCGCACACCGACGGAATTCTCAAGGTAACCGCCAAGCGCACCGCCGACGGCTACGGGTCCAACTGGCTGTGCGACAACGTCGCGGCCGGCATGACCATCGAGGTGCTGCCGCCGGCCGGGCTGTTCGTCCCCACCTCGCTCGACGACGACTTTCTGCTGTTCGCCGCGGGTAGCGGGGTGACACCGGTGATGGCCATCCTGAAGTCGGCCCTGGCCAAGGGCGACGGTGATGTCGTGCTGGTTTACGCCAACCGTGACGAGCGCTCGGTAATCTTCTCCGCGGAGCTGCGCGAGCTGGCCTCCCAGTACCAGGATCGACTCCAGGTCATCCACTGGCTGGAGAGCGTGCAGGGCCTGCCGAGCCGGGTCCAGCTCGAGGAGCTCGCGCGGCCGTTCAGCAGCTACCAGGCGTTCATCTGCGGGCCGGGCCCGTTCATGGACGTTGCCACCCATGCGCTGCGTGAGCTCGGGATGGATCGCCACCAGATTCACATCGAGCTGTTTCAGTCGATCGTCGGCGACCCGTTCGATACGACGCCGAGGGTGATCGCCGAAGAGGATGCGGGTACCGCCGCTACCGTCGAGGTGGACCTGGACGGCACCGTGCACAACCTGGACTGGCCAGCCGACACCTTGTTGCTTGACCTGCTGCTGGAGAAGGGTATCGAGGCACCGTTCTCCTGCCGTCAGGGCCAGTGCAGCGCGTGCGCCTGCATCCTCAAAGAGGGCAAGGTGAAGATGCTGGTCAACGAAATCCTCGACGAGCAGGACCTCGAGGAGGGCTACATCCTCGCCTGCCAGTCGCTGCCGATGACCGACACCGTGAGGGTCACCTACACGGAGTAGCCGCTCACACCGTGACGGCCGCGCCCTCGCGCTGCAGCTCCAAGGCGATGTCGATGAGCTGGTCCTCCTGGCCGCCCGGGACGACGCGAGACACGGCGTTGACCATCGGGATGGTGGCCTGCCCGCCGCAGGTGATGAGGTTGACGTTGGGCGCCTCGACGTGCTCGTGCAGGTTCACCGACGGGACGACGTAGGGCCCGATCGCGGCCGGGGTCAGGTCGATGGCCTGGATGCCGAGCGCAGCGTAGCGGGGGCGTTGGCCCGGTGGACGTAGGCCGAGGTCGCCTCGAACACGAGGTCCGGCTTGTCGTTGCCCAGTCCATCCAGCAGCCAGTCCACGCCCTCGGCCGTGGTCTCCAGGCCGCGGTTGGCTGCCCGCTTGAGTCCCTCGCTGGCCGGGTCGACCCCGACCATCCAGCGTGGCTCGATCCACTCCGACCGGGCCAGCTTGTACATCAGGTCCGTCCCGATGTTGCCCGACCCCACGATGGCCGCCGTTGCCTTGCTCATTGCCCACTCCCGTCAGAACCGTTGAAAGATAATGAAACCGATCCGAGCCCACCGAAGTCCGCTCGGAACTCATCGCCAGGACGAACGTCGATGGCCCTGGTCACCGACCCGGGCAACACGACGTGGCCCGCTTTCAGTCGTACGCCGAACCCGGCCACCTTGCGAGCCAACCAAGCCACCGAAGTGACCGGATTACCGAGGATTGCCTGCGAGTTTCCCTCGGCCATCTTCTCTCCGTTGCGCCAGATGACACCCGGAATATTGAGCAGGTCCAAATCGCCCGGCTTGACCCGCGCGGCCCCGAGCACGAAGCCGGCCGAGGAGGCGTTGTCGGCGATGGTGTCCGGCAGACCGATCTTCCAGTCCCTGATCCGACTGTCGATGAGCTCCAGCGCGGGTACCACCGATTCGGTCGCCGCGAGCACGTCTTCCTCGGTGCAGCCTTCACCCGGCAGGTCCGCACCCAGAATGAAGCCTACCTCGGGCTCGACCCGCGGGTAACAGAACCGCGCAGCGTCGACCGGCGCGTCCTCGTAGCACTGCATGTCGGCCAGCAGGTGTCCGTAGTCTGGCTCGTCAACGTTCATCATCTCTTGCATTGCACGTGAGGACAGCCCGACCTTGTGGCCGACGATCGTCGCCCCCGCGTCCAGTCGAGCGCGAATGTTGATCAGCTGGATCTCGTAGGCGTCGGTGACGTCGATGCCCGGTGCGGCGGCGACCAGCGGGCCGATGGGCGTGCGGTCGCGTTCGGCCACGGCCAGCGCGCGGGCCAACTCGCTGCGTTGCTCCGCTGTCAGCATGATGCCTCCTGGCTACCGGTTGAACTAGAACACGTTCTCATACGACCGAGGTGCGGTTTGACCCGTACCACGCCCTATAATATCCCCGACAGACGAAATCTCTATAACCTGTTACAGCCGAACCACGTGGAGCAGCGATGGGTACGACCGAGACCGACACCTACGACGTCGTCGTCGTCGGCAGCGGAGCCGCCGGGATGACCGCCGCACTCACCGCAGCACGCAACGGGTTGAGCGCCGTGGTGGTCGAGAAGGCCGCCCGCTTCGGCGGTTCCACCGCACGCTCCGGCGGCGGGGTGTGGATCCCCAACAACGAGGCGCTGAAGGCATCGGGCGTCACCGACGACACCCCCGAGGCTGCCCGCAAGTACCTGCTCAGCATCATCGGCGATGACGTGCCGCCCGAGCGCATCGACGCCTACCTCGACAACGGGCCCGCCATGCTGTCCTTCGTCCTGGCCAACAGCCCGCTCAAGCTCACCTGGGTGCCGAACTACTCCGACTACTACCCGGAAGCCCCCGGTGGCCGCCTCGGCGGACGCTCGGTGGAGCCGAAGCCGTTCAACGCGAAGCTGCTCGGTGACGAGCTGAGCAACTTGGAGCCGGACGTGGCCAAGGCCCCGCTCGGGGTCGTGGTCACCCAGGCCGACTACAAGTGGCTCAACCTGATGATGCGCAACGTCCGCGGGCCACTGCGCGTGCTACGGGTGGGATTGCGGTGGATGCTCGGCCGCCTGACGGGAAAGGCGCTGGTCGGGCGCGGACAGGCCCTGGCCGCCGGATTGCGCGTCGGACTGCAACGCGCACACGTCCCGGTGCTGCTGGAGACCCCCATGCAAGACCTGGTCAGCACCGACGGGCGGGTCACCGGCGTCGAAGTACTGCGCGACGGCAAGCCGGTGGTGCTGCAGGCGAAGCACGGCGTCATCGTCACCTCCGGCGGCTTCGACCACAACGACGAAATGCGCCGCAAGTACCAGCGGGCGCCAATCGGCACCGACTGGACCGTGGGGGCCAAGGCCAACACCGGCGACGGCATCCGGGCCGGCGAGAAGCTCGGCGCGACACTGGAGTTCATGGACGACGCCTGGTGGGGTCCGTCCATCCCGCTGACCGGTGGCCCGTGGTTCTGCCTGGCCGAACGCACGCTGCCCGGCGGCATCATGGTCAACACCCGCGGTCAGCGGTTCTTCAACGAGGCCGCCCCCTACGTCGAGGCGGTGCACCGGATGTACGGCGGTGAGTACGGCCAAGGCGAGGGCCCTGGCGAGAACGTCCCAGCGTGGATGATCATCGATACCCGCTACCGCAACCGCTACATGTTCGCGGGCCTCACCCCCCGGGCGCCCTTCCCCGGCCGTTGGCTCAAGGCCGGGATCATCGTCAAGGCGTCCACGTTGGACGAGTTGGCGCAACGGATCGACGTGCCGGCCGAGGCCCTGAACGCAACGGTCACCCGCTTCAACGGATTCGCCCGGGGCGGCAAGGACGAGGACTTCGGACGCGGCGACAGCGGTTACGACCGCTACTACGGCGACCCCCGCAACAAGCCCAACCCCAGCCTCGGCGCGCTGGAAGTCCCTCCGTTCTACGCGGTGAAGATCGTGCCCGGCGACCTCGGCACCAAGGGCGGTATGCGCACCGACGTCCACGGACGCGTGCTGCGCGCCGACGACTCGGCGATCGACGGGCTCTACGCGGCGGGCAACGCCAGCGGACCGGTGATGGGCCACACCTACGCCGGCCCCGGGGCCACCATCGGACCTGCCATGACCTTCGGCTACCTCGCGGCCCTGGACATCGCCGCACACGCCTCCACTGCGACCGAGGAGACCACCAATGCCCATTGATCCCAGCGTGGCCATCGGGGCGGAGCTACCGGCCCAGTCTTTCTCTTGGACGGCGTCGGACGTGCAGCTCTACCAGCTCGGTGTCGGTGCCGGCGCCAACAGCCTGGACCCGCGCGAGCTGCACTACGTGCTGGAGGACCGGCTGCAGGTGCTGCCCACCTTCGCCACCGTCGCCGCAAACTTCCACGCCACCGACGCCCCGAAGGTGTCGTTTCCCGGTGTGGAGATCGACCTGGCTCGCGTGGTGCACGGCCGCCAGGAGGTGACGGTGCACCGGCCGATTCCCGTCGCCGGCAGCGCCACCACCCGCACCCGAATCAGCGACATCTACGACAAGGGCAAGGCCGCGGTCATCATTCAGGAGTCGGAGACCGTGGACGTCGACGGCACACCGCTGTGGACGACCCGCTCGGGGATCTTTGCCCGCGGCGAGGGCGGCTTCGGTGGCGAACGCGGGCCGTCCGAGAAGATCGAGATGCCCGAGCGCGAGCCGGACCACGTCGTCGAGTCGCCGATCCTCCCGCAGCAAGCGTTGCTGTACCGGTTGTGCGGGGACCGCAACCCGCTGCACGCTGACCCGGAATTCGCCAAGGCCGCCGGTTTCGACGTGCCCATCTTGCACGGTCTGTGCTCCTATGGGGTGGCCTGCAAGGCCGTGGTGGATGCCGCGCTCGACGGCGACACCGGCCGGGTGGCGTCCTTCGGGGTGCGCTTCGCCGGGGTGTTGCTGCCCGGGGAAACCCTGCGCACCCGGATTTGGCGCGACGGTGCGCGGTTGCTGGTGACGGCCAGTGCAGTGGAGCGCGACGACGCGCCAGTGCTGGCCGACGCCGTGTTGACGGTGGTCTAGCTTCGGGCTGGGGCGGTCGTGCTGAAGTAGTGCACGCCGAACTGCATCTCGAAGCCGTCGACGGTGCGGCGCAGCGGCAAGGCTGCCGGTCAACGCCAGCGGTGGGGTGCTCTGCTCCAACCCGATCGGCGCGTCGTGGATGCTGCGGTTCGCCGAGGCGGCGCGCCAGGTGATGGGTACGGCCGAGGAACATCAGGTCGACGGTGTGCGGAGGGCCCTAGGACATGCCTATGGTGGTGGATCACAGTTTTATTCCATGTGGGTCGTCGGCACCGAAAAGGCTGGACACGATGAAATTCACCTTGGGCATCGCCATGAGTCCGCTCGACCAGATGGTCGGGATCGCCAAGACCGCCGAAGAGTGCGGCTTCGCCTCCGTCGCTCTTCCCGACTCGCTGTTCTACGCGGAGTCGGTGGCCGTGAAGTATCCGTACACGTCGGACGGCAGTCGAATGTGGGACGCGGACACCCCCTGGGTGGACCCCTTCGTCGCCGCAGCCGCCATGGGCGCAGCCACCTCCACGATCCGCTTCTACACGCAGGTGCTCAAGCTCGGCTCGCGCAACCCGCTGCTGCTGGCGCGCCAAGTCGGTTCCGTCGCGAACATGACCGGCAACCGCTTCGGGCTCGGCGTCGGCCTCGGCTGGTCTCCGGAGGAGTTCGAGTGGTGCGGAGTGCCGTTTGAGCGCAAGGGCGTCCGAGCCAACGAGTCCATCGAGGTGCTTCGCGCGGTGTTGGCTGGGGGGATGGTCGAATACCACGGCAAGCTGTTCGAGTTCGGCCGGCTGCAGATGAGCCCCGCCCCGACCGAGCCGGTTCCAATCTACGTGGGCGGCCACTCCGAGGCCGCGTTGCGTCGGGCTGCCCGGCTGGGCGACGGATGGACCTCAGCGATGATCAAAATCGATGAGCTGCGCACTGTCATCGCCCGGCTGGGGGAGCTCCGCGCGGAGTACGGGCGCACCGACGGGCCATTCGAGATCCAAGCCGTCTGCGTGAACCGCTTCGGCCTCGACGGTTACCGGGAGCAGGCCGAGGCCGGGGTCACCGACGCGATCACCGTGCCCTGGCTCTTCGACGGGCTCGCCTACGACAGCGACCTCTCGGCTAAGCAGGACTCCATCAAACGCTTCGCGGAAAATATCCTCCAAAAGGTATGACCATGGGTGCCCACCTGGCCCAGGTCGCCGCGCAACGTTCCATGGACGCGGTGAGCAGGCGGGCGAAGGACGACTGGGTGGCCCTGTTCGCCGAGGACGCGGTGGTCGAGGACCCCGTTCGGCCGTCGCATTTCTCCCCCGACGACACCGGACATCGCGGACGGGATGCCTCGCTGGTACACGTCGGGGTCGGTGAAGTCTTAGCCCTTGGGTAGGGCGGGACACCCCGCAGCTACAGCCTCGTTAGCGGACACAAAGCGTACTCCTGCCGTGGTGGTGAAGTACCGCGACGTAACGCCAAAGATATAACACGTTCTAGTTTCATTCGAGCATGACATGGGCCCAGTACGCTGGGGATAGGCGAGCACTGCTTGCCCAAACACTAGAACCTGTTCTACCTTGGCAGTTGAGCCAGCGAAAGGGGCCCCTCGTGGGTAATCCAGTAATCGTCGAAGCCGTGCGTACCCCTATCGGCAAGCGTGGAGGGTGGCTGTCCGGCCTGCACGCGACCGAAGTCCTCGGTGCCGCGCAGTGCGCCGCCATCGAGCGCTCGGGCATCGACGCCGCGCTGATCGAGCAAGCGATCGGCGGTTGCGTCACCCAAGCCGGGGAACAAGGCAGCAACGTGACCCGCCAGTCCTGGCTGAACGCGGGCTTGCCGTGGCAGACCGGTTGCACGACCGTGGACTGTCAGTGCGGCTCGTCCCAACAAGCGACGCACTTGGTGGCCGGCCTCATCGCGACCGGCGCCGTCGAGATCGGCATGTCCTGCGGCGTGGAGGCCATGAGCCGGGTTCCGCTGGGCGCCAACGTCCCGGAAGGCTTCGGCAAACCTCGTTCAGACGCGTGGACCATCGACATGCCCAATCAGTTCGAGGCGGCCGAGCGCATCGCCACCCGGCGCGGGATCACCCGGGCCGACGTAGAAGCCCTCGGCGTTTCCTCGCAGACCAAAGCACGTCAGGCATGGGAGGAGGGTCGCTTTGATCGCGAGGTGACCACCGTGCAGACCCCGGACGGTCCCGTCAGCAAGGACCAAGGTCTGCGGGACACCACGCTGGAGGGCCTGGCGAAGCTCAAGCCGGTCATGGAAGGCGGCATTCACACTGCGGGGACGTCATCGCAGATCTCCGACGGGGCGGCGGCCGTCATCCTGATGGACGCCGACCGGGCACAGGCCCTGGGTATGAAGCCGCGTGCTCGCATCGTGTCCCAGGCGCTGGTCGGCGCCGAGCCGTACTACCACCTCGACGGGCCCGTGCAGTCCACGCAGCGAGTGCTCGAGCGCAGTGGCATGAAGATGGGCGACCTGGACCTGTTCGAGGTGAACGAGGCCTTCGCATCGGTTCTGCTCTCCTGGGCCAGCGTGCACAACCCGGACATGGACAAGGTCAACGTCAACGGCGGGGCGCTGGCGATCGGGCATCCCGTCGGTTGTACCGGGTCCCGGCTGATCACCACCGCGCTGCACGAGTTGGAGCGGCGCGACGCCTCGACAGCCCTGATCACCATGTGCGCTGGTGGCGCACTGTCCACGGCCACCATCATCGAACGCATCTGAGCGCCGAACGCTGATCCGGCAGCGTCGGCCTACGGCGGCTTGGCAGAAGCAGTCGAATAGGGAACGGTGAACGATGTCCGGAAACCCCGGGCCGCCACGCGGTCTCGACTCACGCTGGACCATCCGCATCATCAAAGCGATGTCGGCCGTCAACGTGCGCGCCTACCGGCGGACCGGCGGCCGGATCGGCGGTAAGTGGCGCGTGGGCAGTGCCTTCCCCCGCGGCATTCCGGTGTGCTTGGTGACGACAACCGGACGCAAGACGGGCCTGGTCCGCACGTTGCCGCTGTTGTTCCTGCGCGATGACGACCGGATCGTCCTGGTGGCCTCACAGGGTGGCCTGCCGAAGAATCCGCTGTGGCTCGGCAACATCCAGGCGAAGCCGGACATCACCGTGCAAGTTCGCCAGCAGAGCCGACCCATGCGTGCGCGGGTGGCGTCCACGGCGGAGCGGGCCACGCTCTGGCCGCGCCTGGTCGAGATGTACGCAGACTTCGCGAACTACCAGTCCTGGACCGACCGGGAGATCCCCGTTGTCATCTGTGAGCCGGCCTAGCGGGCTCCGCACACCGGTGACGGCTGCGGTGCCTCGGCGAGGACCTCCCGGACCACCGACCCGAGCTCGGCCGGGTTCCACCGCGCACCCTTGTCCCGCTGGGCGCTGGCGCCCCGATCTGAAGGAGGCTTTCGCGGGGAGGTCGAAATACTCTGGGTCCCGCGACCGTTGCAGGCAGTGTGCCAAGGCAACCAAGCCGCGGCGCCGCACAACGAAGGGCTGACGCAACCGTGGCTGTACCGCTGTCCATTCTGGACCTCGCGCACATCCGAAGCGAGGAGACAGCTGCCGAGAGTTTTGCTGCCAGCGTCGCCCTCGCCCAGCGCGCCGAGGAGTGGGGTTACCGGCGCATCTGGTACGCCGAGCACCACAACATGCCCAGCATCGCCTCCTCGGCCACCAGCGTGCTCATCGCCCACATCGCCGCGCACACCAAGACGATTCGGTTGGGCGCCGGTGGTGTCATGCTGCCCAACCACGCCCCGCTGACCATTGCGGAGCAGTTCGGGACCCTGGAAACTTTGCACCCCGGGCGCATCGACCTCGGCCTCGGGCGGGCACCGGGCAGCGACCAGCAGACGATGCGCGCGTTGCGGCGCGACCCCAGCTCCGCCGACAGATTCCCCCAGGATGTGCTGGAGCTGCAGGGCTACCTCAGCGGCGAGTCCCGCATCCCCGGCGTCGACGCCACCCCGGGCAAGCGCACCTTCGTGCCGCTGTACATCCTCGGCTCCTCGCTGTTCGGTGCCCAGCTGGCTGCCGCGCTCGGGTTGCCCTACTCCATCGCCTCCCACTTCGCGCCGGACGCACTGGAGCAGGCGGTATCCCTGTACCGGAGCGAGTTCACCCCGTCGGCCCAACTCGAGCGGCCCTACGTCATCGCCGGGGTGAACGTGATCGCGGCCGACACCGCCGCCCACGCCCAGGAACAGTTCGTCACTGCGAAGCGTCGCCGGGTGAGTCAGCTCTTCGGCCGGGGACGCCGGTTCACCGACGAGGAGGCGGACATGATTCTTGAGGCGCCGGCCGGGCAACAGGTGTTGCAGATGGCGAAGTACTCCGCCGTCGGCACCCCACCGGAGGTGAAGGACTACCTCGACTGGTTTGCTGAGCACGCGCAGGCCGACGAGCTCATCGTCGCCACCCAGGCGCGCGACACCGAGGCCTGGCTGCGGTCTTTCGAGCTGCTGGCCAACGTCAGCGCGCTCGCTGCCGCGTAGCCGGATCTGACTTTCTACCGGCGCTCCGGCGAATTTCGTCCATCGCGCGACCGCGGAAACTGTGCACGCTGTAGACCAGCAGTGCCCATACGATCACCCCGGACAGCGCCAGCGTGAGGCCGGTGCCCAGACCGCCGAACGGGAGCTCGGGACCAAAGATCCAGAACTCCGGAATCGGTGGATCCACTGCCCACACCACGCCGAGGCCGACGAGCACGGCACCACCGAAGGCAGTGATCGCCACGCGCGGCCAGGTCTGCACGCTCGCCGCGGCCGTGGTGAACGCCTTGATCCGGACCGGTTCCAGCCGGCGATCGGCCCATTCGTACTCCTGGGACAGCACAATCAGTCCGGCCAGCAGTAGCAGCAATCCGGGTCCGGGCAGGACAAGTGCCGCGATACCGCCCAGCACCAGTGCCCAGCCCACCACGATGATCCCGGTTCTCCGCAACCACGATGGCATTTCGTCCCAAAAGCGCATTTGGCCAGCATGCCAGCGGCGTCGTGCTGCTGCCCAATCGTGCGCGTCCCTACAGTGAGCACGGGTTGCGCCGGGCCGGTTCGGGTTATCGGATCGGAGGTCGCGGTGACACCGCCTGGTCCCTCGTCGACGCGCAGCGAGACGAGCTGTTGCGGTGGCGCGATGCCGGTCGCCTGCCCGAAGCCAGTCTGCGCGTGCTGGAGCGCGAGCTCGACCACACCGAGCACACCCGCGCGGGCGCTGACCGGCGCCAGCGGCGCTGATAGTGTCCGACGTCACAAGTCGAACGGGGTTGGGATGACGGAACTACAGGCCGCACGCCGCTGCCACTGGGTGAACCATTTGGCCCGGCACGCACACGAACAGCCCGACGCGGTGGCGTTCCGGTTCGGTGGACAGTCGGTCACCTGGCGCGAGCTGGAGGCGCGGGTGGGCCTGCTGGCCGACGCCTTCGCCCGGCGTGGAGTGGGCCCCGGCGACAGGGTGCTGCTGCTGCTGACCAACCGCCTGGAGTTCGTCGAGGCCATGTTCGCCGCCAACCGGCTTGGGGCCGTCGCCGTGCCGGTGAACTTCCGGCTCAGCCCGGCCGAGCTCACCTACATCATCGGCGACAGCGACCCGAGCATCATCGTGGTCGAGCAGCTGCTGGCCGCCGCCGTCAACCCTGCGCCCGTTCGTTGCCTCGTCGTCGGCGACGATCCCGCGGCCGCCGGGCCCAGCGCCGAGCGGTGGCAGGACGTGCTGGACGAAGTCGGCGAGCCGCATCCCCCCGTCGACGTGGCCGAGAACGACCCGGCGCTGATCATGTACACCTCGGGAACCACGGGGCGGCCCAAGGGCGCAGTGCTGACCCACCTGAACCTGCACATGCAGGCGGTCACCATCATCTGCGCCTGG
>JAABUL010007073.1_pt1 | contig 12383 bp, 21 predicted proteins | sample 5559151 | NCBI WGS metagenome assembly JAABUL01 (sample SAMN10711876, study PRJNA513368) | rock metagenome | isolation source: Antarctica rocks | place: Antarctica: Victoria Land, Pudding Butte sud | reverse complement strand
TGGTGCCGACCATTTGTAGTATCCTACAAATGGTCGGCACCAGATGGATGCACCAGTGGAATCTCAGGTTCCAGAATGTTGACAAGACATGATGACACGTTTCAGTTGCAACACAGCTCGTGAATGTCTTCAGTGCTGGAGGCGGCGGTGGGCATCAATTTCCTACCGGCTTGGGACTTTATCCTCACAGGGTGTGTCAGCTGATTGTTTTGGATAGCTGGAAGCTGAACAATGCGCTGCCTGACCCCAGAGCTCCGGCAAGTCTTCGGTTCTGGAGGCGGTGGTGGGCGTGGACTTCCTGCCGCGCGGCACCGGCATCGTTACGCGCCGGCCGCTGGTGATGCAGCTGGTGCGGCTGGAGGACGCGGCCGCTAAACCCTACGGCGAGTTCCTGCATGCAGGGCCCCGCCAGTTCTGGAGCTTCGGTGAGTGAAATTGCCGACTTTGAATATCCATGCATGGCTGTTGAAGAACGAAAGACGAGACAGACGACATCCGCAGTTCACACCTGCGACAAGTGTCTGCATACACAACAGGGATCAACATGATTGGTTGACTTGAAACTTGGGAAACTTGGTTGACTTGAAACTTGGGAAACTTAGTTGACTTGAAACTTGAGGCCGTGAACATCAGAAGCACACGATGCCCATACGAGTCGAGAGAAGATGAGTCAAAGATATCATATCCTACAGGGGGTATCAGGCGGGAGATCGAGGAGGAGACGGCGCGCCACCTGGCGCAGGTGCGAAGTCAAACACGAACCCACCAGTCCAAACGGAGTTACATACGCAGCCTACACTGCATTCGGCACTCTGTTTTCCCTGTCGTCACATTGTCACAGGCAGGGCACAGGCCATGTGCGTATATTTTGATCAGGCTCTAACAATTCCGGTATTCCGCCACCCCTGTGCAGGTGCGCAAGCCGGTGTCGCCTGACCCCATTCAGCTGGCCATCTACTCGCCGACCGTGCCCAACCTGACCATGGTGGACATGCCGGGTGCGCCGCTAGTATCGTGTGTACGAAGTTTAGGATTGAGTTTCTATCTAGACCAGCATGTGCGCACAGCCATTTCAACCCTTGTGTGTGCTCGCAGCAGATATTCTCCGGAGAACCCAATTCACTGAGATGAGTCATGAATATGACCCGTGTCGGTCAAATTCTTGGTGTTGTCCTCTCGAGCGTGCTGCTGCCTGGCGCTAATCATGGACTGGATGCATAATCTACTGGTCTCGCAGCAACAGCAGAGTACACCCCGTGCAATCTGGCACTGCGTCGTGTACAGCAAGTCCCTCAGTTTGGGTGCCACAGGCAGCAGGCGGCAGTAACAGCTGCGGCACATTCGATTGAAGTGAGAGATTATTGTCATTGCATGTGTGCTCGTCAACAGGGCTGACGAAGGTGCCTGTCGACGGGCAGCCGAGGTCCATCGTGCAGGAGCTGGAGCGCATGGCCCGCGCCTACATCAAGGTGAGTTTGTTATTTAGGGTTTAGGGTTTAGGGTCAGGGTAGGGCGCTGTTTCCAGTTGTACCTTCGTTCGATCGAATGCTACGTACAGGCCATACGTTTATGCAGACATGTCGCTGTCTTCAGCAGTAGAAAGAACCGCCGTCTGCTGCAGCATGCTGAATGCCTGATTAGGAGGGCCAATTGTGTCAGCTCGCAAGTGAGGAGCCGTGAGTCTTGTCATTCGGTGGCCGCAGTTGGCTGCAGGGTGAGAACGCCAGCATCTACTTGACGCCAAGCAGATGCACATTACTGTGCACATTACTGATATATGGACGTCTGCAGACATCCAGGCAGAGGTTTGTGTCTCATTCGACAGGGCGACAACGCCATCATACTGGCAGTGACGCCCGCCAATGCGGACCTGGCGACGTCGGACGCGCTGCAGCTGGCGCGGGAGGTGGACCCCGCCGGCACCCGCACGATAGGTATGGTTTCAGAAATACAGTTATGATGCAGCATTACCATTGATAAGCCAGGCCGAAAAACCATACAAGCCCTGAAGCTGGCGCGCGAGGTCGACCCTGCCGGCTCCTGCACCACTGGTATGGTTACAGCCACAAGAAGATGTGAGATAAATATGTGACCTGATCTTGCCTAAGCACAAAGCCGGCAAACGCTGCAGCTGGCGTGCAAGGTCGACCCCGCCAGCGTCCGCACCATTGGTGCACACTACTGGCAGGTAAAGCATTTAATGCCAACGTGCGCAGGCAGGCACATGCTGCGCAGTCCGTCCCGCCGGCATGTGCTCAACAGCCACAGCCAGAGGCTCTGCGGTGAAACATCACCTGATTGCATGCCTGAGATGAAGACTACATGCTTGCAAGATTCGTCTCATTGCATCGAGGACCGCAGACGGCTGACCGTCGGCTTCCGTGCTTTCCACTTCGCTTGTCTCTGGGACTGTTGTGCAATGAGACATGCTGCCACACTGTGGCAGCATGTCTCATGGCACAAGGTACGCATTGTTGGCGTGCACATTGGCAATGTGCACTTCATGTGCATAAGGAAAGGGACAGACGACCGATTCTGCTGGGGCTGTGCAGCAGTGGCATTACATCTTTATCACAACATCCACGGCGCAGCTCTGATGTTGGTCTTCAATCCGAAACAGAGATGCAATGCTTCCAGAGCCAGCAACACTCCACCTGGCATGCAGGGTGACGAGGCAGGCCATCATGTGCTGGACGGGCAGCAGTGCGGCTGAACCCTGGTCATTTCTGACAGAATACTGCAGATAGATAGATTACACCCGCCAGCCTCACTCAGGCTGATAAGGCACCAAATCAGCAATAAACCCTCGTGTGTCATCATGTCGCAAACTGTTGATGACACTCACTGAGCAGATGAGCCGCACCACTACAATGTTTGCAGGAGCTCTGAAGAAGCTGTGCACGGACGCACTTGTGGTACTGGACGATTAATCGAATCGAGCGTCATCCAATTTCAGTTGTAAGGAGGGACACGCGATATCGCCGTGATCTTCGCAGGAGTCCTGACCAAGCCGGGCATCATGGATGTCGGCACGGACGCGCGCCTGGTGCTGGACGGCTCGGCGGTGCGGCTCAAGCATCTACCAGTGCAGTGCGGTGACCGACTTCCAGCTTCGGGCTTGCTGTCGCACAGGCGTGCTGACAAAGCTGGACATCATGGACCCCGGCACGGACGCGCGCGCGGTGCTGGACGGCTCGGCGGTGCGGCTCAAGCTGGGCTGGACGGCGGTCGTCAACCGCGGGCAGCAGCACATCAACGCCAACATGCAGCAGGACGTGCGCTTTGCTGCTAGCCCTAGGACAGCCTGTGGTGCATGTCGCAAGAGTCTGAACCAGGGCTTTGCGAAGGAGCAGGTGGTCTGAGCCATACATTGGCGACATTCCTTGTGTGAAGCAGAACAAGCTGTCGAAGAGTCCCCGAGGGCATGAATGCTTGATTCCTACGATGCGTAGACTGTTCTGGCAGCATGTGACCCTTGACACCGCGGATCTTGGCTGGCGTCCGGTGAGCGCCATCACCCGTGCATTGCCTGGCGGACGGCATGAGAATTGCTGGATTATCAAATTGTGCAGGTGTCGAGCGCAAACGAGGCGTCAATTTTCCCGCAGCATACCCGCCTACGCCGAAGCCCGCATCAACACTGCAATGCCCCAACTTCAAGCAGGGTCGGCTTTGCTTCTGTCCGTCTATCGTGATGGGTGCTGCGCAGGCGGCGCGTGCCAACGAGGTGGCCTTCTTCCGCAGCATTCCCGCCTATGCCGGCGCACACAACGTGGGCACAGCGCATCTGGCGGCCAAGCTGGAGCGGCAGCTCATCTCCGCCATCCAGGCGCAGCTGCCCGTCATCCGCTCCTCCATCGACAACGGGCGCGTTGCTTTGAAATTTACAAGCAACTTGAAACGTGTCATGAAAGTGCGTGTTGAAGTCAACTACTGTCCAGGCGAAGCTGCCCATTGTTTCAAGAATGAAGCCATGCACGCGCTGCGGCCTTCATCCATGCCTCTATCGACACAGGGAGCAGTTTCAACCATAAGCGGCCAGCACTTGTGCTTGTTGAACAATATCAAATTCAAGAGACGTGCAAAACGTATTGGCTGCAAATGGCTGAGCCGGGGCGCCGCTGCTACACACGCAGCATCATCGCCGCTAAGAGGGAGGTGGACGCGATGGGCGGCCCGCTGGTGGCGACGCGCGGCGGCATGATCCACACCATCCTGCGCCTGTGCCGCGACTTCGAGGAGGCCTTCGCAAAAGCCGTCGATGGCGGCAAGGACGGTGCGTCGCCTGCACGACACCTGGATCAAGACGTCCAACATGCGCAAGCACAAATACCCTGCATGCGTAGCCCCACTTTCAAGGTTGTTGTGGAATGCCACACTGCACACCGCTGCTGCTGCTGAGCCCGGAGGCAAGACGTCTTGTGCAGTCGACTGCACAAGGCGGGTATGGTCGCGGTAAAAGCCAGGTGCGTGCACTGACGAGGTGCTCCTGCGCCCTGCATGATCACCTGGCACTCGTCAACTTTGGCGCAACTGCATGCCAAGTCCGCACTATAGCAGTCTGAACCACCGGCCGGCTGCCTCCCCAGACCTTCGACTGCTGTCGTGTGGTTGACATGCGCCCTATTTCGTTCGGCAATGTCATTGCAGCAGCGCCTTCCGATGTGGCGTTGCGCATCCGCCACTTCTCCCGAGCACAGTGGCTGACACTAGCTTGCTCCTGAAGATCTGAATGAGCTGAAGCTCGACTATCAGGACGTGCCGTGCCTGGGGCGCAGGCGGTGAGAAGATCCTGGACGTGTTCCGAGGTGCGCCTCGCCGCGGGCGTCCGGCGCCTGGACTTTTCCGCGGAGCTGGCGCCGGCGGCCGTGGAGCGGCTGGTGCGCGAGGCGGATGGCTACCAACCCCACCTGGTGGCGCCCGAGATGGGCTACCGTCGCCTGCTGCAGGCCTGCCTGGCCAAGTTCAAGGTGAGTACACGGTAACCATATGAGCAAAATCTACTGCTTTCCAGCAACAAGTACAGATCAAAAGTAGCGCCTGAGATGGTCTGCGGCAGGCTGCTGCAGGTCTGCCTCGCCAAGTCCGTTCAACGCACGTAGCTCACAGTAGAAGAAACAAACGCCTGTAAGCAGCGGCCCAGGCACATTTGCAGCAGGGACGTGAACATAGTTGGGAATTGTAAGAAAGCGCTTTCCCCAGCAAGCCATGCTTCGGGGCCACCGGAGACGGATGGCAGGCTGGGGTGTGAAGCACAGCACACAGTGCTGGGAGCCCTTGAATTGTTCGCTGTGGTGCCTTCCAGAGCTTGATGACAGATATATAATGTTGGATACCACTGGTTATCACTCGACATCTAAACAGAAGATGGCGCCGGTGGATGCGGCAGTGCAGGATGCAGCATCCCCAATCTCCAACCTCAACTGACACCTAAATTTAGTCTTCTCGGGAGCTTTTGGAGGCGAGAGTGGGGACGTGCACCTGGTGCTGCAGGGATGGGTTCTGTCCACTTGCATTCTGCATGCGCACCTGACAAAATGAGCAAGATATGCATCTTCTGCGCAGCAGGAGCCGGCGGAGGCGGCGGTGGCGGACGTGCACCTGGTGCTGCGGCAGGTGGTGTGGCAGGCCCTGGAGAGTATCGCCTGCACCCCCCTGGAGCGCTACACCACCCTCAAGCGCGAGATCGCGGGCTCCGCTGCCGCCGCGCTGTCCGACATGCGAGGTGTGTACCCACACTACAGCTGTGAGCTGCGCGCAGTTGCGGGAATGAAGACGAGCCACACCACCCTCAAGCGCGAGATCGCCGGCACCGCCGCAGCCGCCCTCTGATAGTGTTATTCCCACGACCGAGACCGTGCGCAGGTGCCTTCGCCATCTATGTGACAGCGGAACGCGAGATTGCAATTGTACGCACCAGCTCGCTGACATGACCCTGGCAGCCGATCAGAGACGGCTGTCTTTGTTGTCGTGGTCGTGCACGGACTGAGGTTGCGCATGCGTCTCGTCGCGCACCTGTGCATGCGCTGCTGGCCACTTCAGAGTGTCAGCCAGTGCAATAGCTCGGGTAGAAATTTGTCAGTATAAGGGGGACCACAGTAGACAGTTTGTCTTATGCTCAGTCGCGCCGCAGGCCGGCCGCTGGACCTGGTGGATACCCTGGTGGATGTGCAGCGGTTGCCCCTTCAGCTGCCACGATGCCAGTATGTCTCAGCGCCTACTAGTCCACACCTGACTGTCAACACATGCTGTCGCAGACTGGGCGCTGGAGCTGGTGAACACGCTGGTGGACATTGCCAGAGGCCATTCCTGGGAGCACTTCACATTGCCAATCGTTGGATACAATCACAGCCACACAGTGTTGCAGGCAAGGCGATCGAGCTGGTCAACACACTGGTGGAGATGGAGCGGTCGTACCTCACAGCAGATGTGTTCCGCGAAATCCTGGCCTCCACGCATGCCGCCCCGTCGATTGGCTCGCCTTCGCAGAATGGGCCGCTGCAAGCCGCTCAGGTGGGCGGCTCAGGAAGCGTCTGGGGCAGAGTGGCGGCTGTGTCCGAAGGGTCGCTGCCACTGCACACATCGCGCCACCAAAGATCTAGAGGCGTGCCGTCATCGCCGAACCACAGCAAAGCTCCTCGTGCAGCGCTGGCGCGCTGGCGTGAGGCAATGCTGACACCAGGGTGCTCCTTGCTTCAGATTTTGGCGTGGGGCAGTCCTGGTGGCCTTTCGGTGGATGTCACACATGCTGTTATGTCTTCTTGAGCAGAGCCCCGCATTGCTCCCGCTGAAACACTGTTTGTATCCGCTCTGCAGCGGGCGCCGGTGCTGACGCTGAGGGGGTTCACCATAGCCGAAGCTGTGGAGGACGGCCCGGAAGGTGAGGCGCCGCTGCGCACCATAGGCGCGCACGCTTCGGCGTACGTGGCGCACGTGCGGCGGCAGCTGCGGCATACGCTGCCCAAGGCCATCGTGCACTGCCTGGTGCGCGCTGACTGGATCATTTTGCATCCAGATCCTGTTCGTCGCCGGCGCCGCGATGAGACACCAGAGCGGCGTTCGGAACGCCGATGGCCGTCAGATTCACAACCAAAACTATTGAAATCGTGGAACAGGTTGTGAAGTTCAAGGAGCGGCTCAACTAAACCCGTGTTTCGGTCTGGTGATGGACCACTCATGATCATGCAGTCTGGCGGTGTCAGAATGCGACCTTGCAGTGCAGGTGGCTAGGTCGAAGGCGCAGGTGCCAGACAAGCTGACTGCGCGTTTCAATTGTCTGGTACCCAATATGCAGGTGGCCAAGTCCAAGGAGCGTCTGCTCAAGAAGCTCAATGCACATTTCAGTCAATTAACTAGCCAGTGGGAGTTGGTGAGATAATGGGACTTCAGCTCTAAGCGCACTGGCCGAGTCCAGGGAGCTGCTGCTGGAGGAGCTGGAGCACACGTTGCTCCGATAACCTGCCAGTCGTAAGCAGTCGTTCTGGTAGGGAAACTGATCATTCGCAGCGCAGGTGGCCAAGTCGAAGGAGCAGCTGCTGGAGAAGCTCAACGCTCGCGTCGCCGGCGCTGACGACGAGACGCTGGAGCGGCTGCTCGGGGAGGTAAATAAGTGATGACCCAGCACTCCTGTTTCTGGCCACACACATTTCATGTCATATATTGATTCTGTTGTGATGTTTGCAGGCTGGTTTCTCAGAACCCAGACATTCCGTTTGGTTGACAGGACCCTGCGGCGGCGGCGCGGCGGGCGGCGCTCGCCCTGCGCCTGCAGCTGCTGCAGAATGCCAAGGCGGAGCTCAGCGACGCGGACTGAGCTTTCACAAGGAAAAAAGGTTGGGAGGAATTCGAATCGGTAGTGGAAGCGGCGGACAGGGTAAAGAGGGCGGCAGGTGGAACGACGCATTGAACAGCAGCAGCGATGCTGAGCAAGGACTGGAATGGCTGCTCTGTACAGCAGCATTTTGCCAGTGCGTGTTTCGGAGCGACGTGAGCCTCGCAACTGGTGGTGGCTTGCATGCTGCCGTCTGAAATGGAAACGGTATCTGGAAGATGTTGGAAGTCCGCGGCACGTGAGCACCTCCTGAGAAGTGGTACAGCAGACCTACCTGAATAACATAAAATGCAAGGTCCGGACGCCACGCACCCTCAACAGTGGCGACACCCTACACTATCGCAGCCCGCAAAGGACGAGGAGGTGCTGGACACCTTATCAGCAGAGGTTCGGGTCAGCGACAGGCAACAGTGTCGATACATCCCCATCAACTGCTGGTCGCCTACACGCCGTTGATTCGGCCGCGTCAGTTTGCCAATGCTGCCAAAACGGTTCGATGTGGCCCAACACCAGCCGGAGTCTGCTCGCTCCCCTGTGCATCTCTTCAGCCATTCCTGAACGTGGGTCACAACTGGTCAGTGACTTGCTGGGTGTGGAGTGTGCCGCGTGTCGGAGCTGCCGCATCTGCAACCAGTGGGGGTTCCTGGGCCGGATCACCCATCACCGGCTGCTGCTGCGACGACGGCGACGCCTCTGCTGCGTCCTGCCCGGTCTGCGAGCCTGGCGTCGCTTCTGCAGCTGCGCTGGCATCGCCTCCTGCAGTCGTCGGCGGCGCCGTCGGCGCCGCGGCGGGCGCCAACGCAGGCTCTGCGGCCGGTGGCAGCCCCTCGGGCGGAGTCAGGACGCCTGCTGCCGGGGCTGGTGCAGGCGATGCCGCAGCGGCCGCCTGCACCGGAGCGGGCTCCGAGGCGGTAGGACCTAATGCCTCCCCAGCAGCAGCTGACAAACCCGCCTCTGCGCCTGCCGCCATGCTTGCGCCAGCCCCGGCCGCCGGCTGCGGGGGTTCCAGCGCAGCTGGAGCCACAGCAGGTGCCTGTGCTGCCGCTGGCGCCTCGACGGCCATTGCCTCCGCCGACGGCGGCGCTGCAGCGTCTGCCTCAACAGCTGGCGCTGCATTGAGCTCCCTGGTTTCAGCCGCCTCCGCTGTCGCTGGTAATGCTGCCTCCGCGGGCGAGGCTGCCGGCTGCTGCGCCGTGGCCGCATCGGTAGCGCCCCTCGCCACCGGCGGCGCCGACGCGCCCGCCCGCTGCTCGCGCTGCTGCAGCGCGTCTGCCGCTGCGCCGGCGACTGCCAGCGTGGCGTGCCCAGCTGCGGTCACCGATGTCGCCGCAGCGCCTGCGGCGGCAGCGGCGGCAGCAGCGTTGGCGGCGGCCGCGACTGCGCGCTGCTCGTGCCGCATCGCCGCGCGGCGCGGGGAGTCCTGCCCGGCCGCCGACCTGGCCACCTGCGGCGGGCCGGCGGCGTCGCCGCCGTGCAAGCCTGCACCACCGCCAGCGCTCTCTGCTTCCGCCCAGCCGCGCTTTGCCGGCAGCTGCACCGATGTCGGTGAGGAACCGCGCTGCGGCGCGGCTGGCGCCGCCGAGACGGCAGCGGCGGCAGGGGAAGGCGGATGCAGGAAGCCGCCGACGGAGGGCTGCGGCCGCGCCAGGGTGCTCGTCGGCCGCACCGGCGACTGAGCGTCCTGCACGAAAAGACAACACTGAAGACCTATAAGTATGACATTCATTTTCGCAATCACCAATCACCATCCGGGCTTTGAACGCCCGGAAACCACAAGGGTCAATGTCGACACGTTGCGGTCCCATAGGGAGTAGCCCTCTGCAGATTTTGTGCGCGGCAGTTCTGCGGCACTTTTCACGTCAGCACTTGCGAGGCTCGCTGAGGGTGCGACACGAATCGCACCGTGGCTATCGCGGCAACCTCTGCCATGGGCTCGGAGGCGGCGGAGCGCATGCCGCCGGCGGCGCGGCCGCGAGGCGGCGCCTGGCACTCGCCGCCGCCGGAGCTGCGCTGCTGCAGGGTGGCCGCCGCCGCCGCCGGGTCGGACCACGCCCGCTTCGCGGTGTGCGCCTCCAGCAGCTCCTGCAGGCCAGCAAGGGTTGCATGTTAGGGTTTGGTTGAATGTTAGGGTTTGGTTGTGCGCCCCAAGCTGCGCCGGCAGCACCAATGGAGCATTGGCACCGTGCCAGTGTCATAATAACAATGAGACATTTGAAGAGGCTACACTTGTACTTGCAAGTTTTGCGGAGTTTTGCGGAGGACAGCTGCCGGTCCGGCAGTACTGAGACCTGCAGTCTCTGACTTCGTGCTGTCTTGCGCTGTCTGGCTGTCGGCCGCTTGAGGCGTCGCCGGGGCTCGCATTGCCGCCCAGGATGTTTTCTCATCAGGCAGGGCAAGGGGTTTCTTCTAAACCCTAAACCCTAAACCCTAAAAGTCGCCGTCCTGGAGAGGGTCAAATTAATAAGCCCCGCACCTGGAAGGTGGCATGCACCGGGCGACTGCTTGAAGGCTGCCCGGCTGCAAGGGCATCCTCCGCCGGCCGCCGCGCAGCAGGCGGCGCAGTGGAAGACCGCGTCCAGGCGGCGGCGTCTCGCGCTTCCTGCTGTCTCCTGCAGTTCGTTGAAGTTCTCGTTCAAGTCAGGCTCGCACATGACTTCGAGGAAAACCAGCTTTCAAGTCTTATCGACAAAAAAACTGACAGAATCCTGATTTCGTATGATTCCATCGTCAATAGGGCTGGCAATCTTCAGATGATTCAAGGTGTGAGGTGAGACCACGGGCTGCACATTGGGCATGCCGCGGTTGTGCTGTCGTCTACTCTAGCCTATCGGCGGCATCGCGCCCGTCCTGCGATGAGTCGCAACAAAGATCGAGGACGTACCCGTGCACGCCAGCCAGCAAGTCGTGCAGGCTCTGCGTCTGCACCGACGGCGGCTGCGGCAGCAGATGCTGCGGCTGCTGCTGCTGGCCGCTGGGCCCCGCACCCGGCCAGCTGGGCACCCGCCCAAAGTCGAAGCCGGACAGCGGCCGGTCCGGAGGCTGCGGGCAAAGGAACATGAGATGTAGTATGCATCAAGTTTGACGAAGCGATGCGCAGCAGCGACAGCAACAGCCGCCCAGATGCCACAGGAGCCGGCGACGAGGGTTTCGAGTCGAAAACACATTTGCAGGAGGGTCAACTTGTGATACCTGGAAGGAGTTGGCCAGGAAGGGGTTGGCCAACTGCAGCGGCGGCGCGGCTGGCGGCGTGGAGTGCCCCCACAGGCTGAGCGCCAGATCCGGCGCCTGCTGCAGGTGCGGCCGGTGCTGCAGGTGCTGCGCCCCAAACTGCTGATGCTGCTGCTGCTGCTGCTGCTGCTGCTGCTGCTGCTGCTGCTGCTGCGCCGCCACGCCGGCGTCGCCGGGCTGGTTGCCGGAGAGGATGACGTTCAGCGCCTCCGCCGTCAGCTGCTGCCCGTTCAGGCGGCCTGCAGACATGTGGTCGCAGCAATCAGAGCCCAACTAGCAGCACGGACAACCTTGAGCTAGGCGAGGCGCGGTCGCATCCATGGCGGCAGGACCCATGCTCCAGCAGCATCGCGATCGCAATCAAGCAAATCCGCGTGCACAAGCACTATTTAGGGTTTAGAGTGCACAAGCGCAGTTGCTGAATTTGTTTGTTGACGAGTCTGGGATTTTGAGCGACTTGTGACACGCACGCAGGGCAGAGAGCACGTCGGCGTCTGTGGGCCGCGACGCCGCCTCTGACAGCTGCGCCGGGCTATTGCGGCCATCCGGCAGGCCCTGCCGCTGCTGCTGCAGCGAGCTGGCGGCGGCGCCGGGCGAGCCCCTCCACGCCTGCTCGGCGCTGCCGCTCGCGTGGCGCAGCTCGCCGCCATTTGGGTGACGCAGCTCGCTGCCGCTCGCATGGCGGAGGCCCGCTGCCGGGCTGCCGGAGTCATCTGCATGGGGGATGCCCAGTATTTGGTCACGAGAATGATGTCGGAACGGGAAGTACGCTTGAGTCTCGGAAGGGGAACCCTCCACCACCGACGTGACCATCAAGGGTTCTGCAACTGCTAAGCCCGGACGGCAAGTGCAGGACAACGGTCCAAACGCACCGACAACACTGCAGCAACCTGCGCTCACATGGCCAGAAGCGCTGGGTCCACGGCAGGGGCTATTGATGGACAAAGTTCAAGGGTCACTGCAGTATCAAAAAGGGATTCGGCACCTGCGCCGCGGCCGCTGCCGGGCGTGCCGCCATCGTCGCCGCCGCCGCTGTTGGCGCGGGCGCGACGGGCGTACAGCGCGCCGCCTGGGGCGCACTCGGGGCGCAGCGTCTCCAAGCCCAGCTTGTTCTTGTAGTTCTGGTAGTAGTTCTTGATCTGCGTGCGTGTCTTGCCGGGCACCGCCGCCGCCAGCCGGTCCCAGTCGCGCCCGTGCGCCTGCCGCAAGCAAACACTCCAGGTTGGTCAGCCTAGATGTTCGAGCATGCAGAAAAAGTGACCGTAGGACGTTTGGCATGCCAGCCCAATCTGGCATGGCGAGGATACCGCTGGCGGGGGGGGGA
>JAABUL010007072.1_pt1 | contig 12384 bp, 10 predicted proteins | sample 5559151 | NCBI WGS metagenome assembly JAABUL01 (sample SAMN10711876, study PRJNA513368) | rock metagenome | isolation source: Antarctica rocks | place: Antarctica: Victoria Land, Pudding Butte sud | reverse complement strand
ATTGTGCGCCCGTTCTCCAACAGCCCGCGTCGGACGCCTGCCTCAGTCTCAATCAATGTGCGCCGGAAACCGCCCTTGATTGCGCGTCGAGGCGTACATCATTGCGCGCCGCTACAATTAAGGTCGCCGCGCGAAAGCAGCCGAGCGCCGCCGCCCGGTCCGGCTGGTCGATCAAGCCCTGCCACGACGCGCCGAATGGCTGGGCGTGCCCGTCCGGCAAGGTGGAGGCGGACGACGACGCCAGCGCGTCGAGCGCCGCAAAAGCCTCGGTGAGCTGATGGTCGAGGGGAACCGCCAATGCTGCTGTACGCGCGGTCTTCAGCAGCCGGGCTAGATCCGGAGACTTGCGTCCAAGCTCCTGGCGGATGGCGCTGACCTGGGTTGCATCGCGCTCCGGCCCGAAGCGGGCGATCAGCACTTGCAGCCGTGACCGCAGCTCGGCGGCGTCGAGCGCCTCGTCCCCTGCCAACCCGGCGAGATCACCGAGCAGCTCACGGAAACGCCGCAACCGGCTTTCCCTTGCATCGTCGGCGCGTTCCCGGGCGCCGCGCCAGAGTGATGCGATGCGGTGATCGAGCAGCGTCAGGCTCGCATCCGTGAGCCGCAACATCGTCAGGCGCAGGAAGCAGGCAACCTCGATGGTCCGATGCGGGTCCTTGATCCGCGTCAACGCCGCCGGCTTGCGCGACATCATCTGCCGGCAGAAATATTCCAACCCCGCCAACGGCAAATCCGGCAGGACGAGCCGGTCGGCGCCCAATTCTTTGAGGAGTCCAACCTTCTCGGTTTGCTCCTCCAGGCCTTTGGTGGCTTTGCTCGACGGCACGGCGCCCAGCCATTCGAGGTGGGTGAGCGCATCACCCTCGATCAACGCCAGAAGGCGCGGCACCCAGGCGTCCCGCTGAACAGGCACTGCGGCCGTGATGGCTTTGAACAGCGTTTGTTCATGATGCCGCCGTGCAGCCGTCACGTGGCGGCGAACGTCGCGCTCGCGGAGCATGAGGTAGTGATGCTCGGTCAGCCACAGCCGAACAGACGCCATGAGGTCAGCGTGGTCGAACACCGCCATAGCTTCGCGGCGCATGTAGGCGACGAGCCCGCGCTCTGCATGCGGGGTGAGTTCACTGCGCGCGAGCAGCCGCAGTGCCGCCGCATGATGCTCGAACAAGGTTCGCCGGCGCCGGCCATAGAAGGCCCGGATCGTGGCGATCCGTGGCGGCTCGCAATCGAGTTGCGGGCCGAGATGGGCGAGGATGTCTGCCGGGATGCGTTCCACGGAGTTGAGCGTGTTGCCGGTCATCTTGAGAAAGCCGACCTGCAGCGCGAGCGCCATCCGGTTCACTGGGCCTCGGCGTTCCCGGACCTTGGCAAGTTGCTGCTCGTCGAGGGTGAAGAAGTGCTCGATCTCCAGGGCTGACAATCCGTCCGGAAAGCGCTCCTCGCCGAGATACCGATGCTCCCACCGACGCAGCGGCGCCTTATTCACCGGGCCCGCCATCTAGGACGACGCGGTCCGGCGCTCAGCACGTTGCAAACCACCGCGCCGGCCGTTGCTCCTATGACGTGTTGACCGAACGCCATGCGACCGACCGCGACACGCCGAACAATGCCGCGATCTCCGCATAGGTCTTATCGTCCTTCTCCCGCATCCGCTTTGCTTCCTGCTGCTGATGCGGGCTGAGGCTGTGCCGGCGGCCAAGACGCCGGCCACGTTTCTTCGCCGCTGCCAGGCCGGCATTGGTCCGCTCGATGAGGGTCGCCCGCTCGAACTCGGCGAGCTGGGCCAGCACGCCGAACACCATACGCCCGGCCGGGGTGGAGCTGTCCACGCCGAGCGTCGTGATGACGATCCTCACCCCACGTGCGTCCAGGTCGCGTGCGACCGTCAATGCGGCCAGCGCATCACGCCCCAGGCGATCCACCTTCCAGGCGATCAGGCTGTCGCCTGTCTTCAGCTTCTTCAGCAGGGCGTCGAAGACGGGTCGCTGCCGGGCACCGGACTCTTTCTCCTGCACGATGTGGGCGGACGGCACGCCGGCGGCCTCCAGCGCATCGAGCTGGAGGGCGAGCGCCTGATCCTCCCGGCTGACGCGCGCATAGCCCCAAACAGCCGGCATGAAACGCCCCCACTTGCGGAACACCTTTAAGGAACGTGTAACCCTTTGATGATGCTGGGTCCAGGTTTTTGATCCGTAAACGACCGGTTGCGGAACAGGGGCGATTAGGTTCGTACTGCCTGCCAGCCAAGTATGGTGGGAAGCTGTCCGTCCACTTTCCGCCAGCGCTACACGCTAATAGACGTTCGCGCCGGTCCCGCTAATCTGTTGGCGGTTATCGATAGGCCTTCCTGGGCATCATAGCTGTGCTGATGCTCCTGGATCTCGTCCATGTTCTCGACCGTCCAATCGTAGAGCGCCGAGAACGGGCCTTGTAGGGACCGGCCGAGCGAGGTGAGAGCGTACTCGACGCCGAGCACCGGGCCAGCGATCACGGTGCGCGTCACCATCCCGTTGCGTTCGAGCTTGCGCAGGGTCTGGGTGAGGACACGCTGGGTGATGCCATCGAGGCGACGCTTGATTGCGTTGAAGCGACGCGGCTCGCGCAAGACCACCAGGACCATCATGGACCATTTGTCGGCGATCTGGTCGAGAATGGCGCGGCTCGGGCAGTCGGCGCGGTAAACGGGATCGGGATCAGGGATCATCGGTATCCTCCGGCATCCTTGGGATGCTCCAGGTGCGTAATTGACGCTAGGTATGCGGTGAATACCTTTGGTGCAACGGCGGCGAAACCCGGCGCCAATCCTCCGAAGCGCACAGGACCCATCATGACAGAACCGAACTTCACCAAGCTCAGCATCTCCCGCCGCGAGGGCGTGGCGACCGTCACAATCAGCAATCCGCCTGTCAACGTGCTCGACGTGCCGCTGATGGGTGAGATACGCAGCTTTCTCTCTTCGGTGCGCGATGATCTGCAGACGCAGGTGATCGTGTTCGAAAGCGCCGATCCCGACTTCTTCATCGCCCATGTCGACATGACGTTGATCGACGAGCCCAAGGCCTTCGACGAACTGGCCCGCGATGCGCCAGAGGGCCTGAACCCGTTCCAGGCCTTCGGCGAGATGCTGCGCTCGCAGCCGCAGGTGACGATCATCAAGCTCGCGGGCTTGGCACGCGGGGGCGGGGCGGAGTTCGTCGTCGCCGCCGACATGGCGTTTGCAGCCGAGGGCCGGGCCGGGCTTGCACAGTGCGAGGCGCTGATGGGCATCACGCCGGGTGGCGGCGCCACGCAGTATCTTGGTCACCGCATGACGCGGGGACGCGCGTTGGAGATCGTCCTTGGTGCCGATCTCTTCGACGCGAAGACGGCCGAGCGCTACGGCTGGATCAACCGCGCGCTTCCGGCAGACGCACTCGACGCCTTCGTTGACCGTCTCGCCCACAACATCGCGGCCCTTCCGGACGGGGTGATCGCGGCTGCCAAGCAGGCCGTGCCACCGGCGGACCTTCGCGAAGGCTTCCGGCGCGAGCACGACGCTTGGGCAGGCCTGTTCGCGCGTCCCGCCGCCGAGAAGCTCATCCGGGGCGGCCTCGAAGTCGGAGCGCAGACGAAGGAGGGAGAGCGTGACCTGGAAGGCCTGCTTCGGACCCTGAAGGCGCGAGTTGGCCTCGAAACCACCTGAAACCGGAAAACGAACGATCAGGTGGGCACGGACCAGCGTCCGCTTTATAGGTCCGAGGCTGAGATCGAGAGTGGCTGGGAATGATCGACCACGGGCTGTATTGCCCAAGACAGCCATTGACTTGTGGTCACCACTCTCCGCACTAGCGCAACCGACATGCCGCTGACCTGGCGTTGATCCGCAAACGAGAAGCTTTGGATCAACATTACCGAAATGAAAAGCTGACTATTCAGCTATATCAGTAACTTGTAGCGCCGCATGAAGTGCAGTGCATTGAAAAATCACGCTTTTCAGATCGGCACTTTTGGCACGGAGGTTACGACAAGGCCGTGTTGGCAGGATTGGGCGCCCGCGCCCGCGCCCGCTAGTCGCGCCCGAACCCGCGCGGCGGCTCCACGCCCTCCAGCTCGGACAGGTCGAGGCCGCACACCGCCGCCAGCGCCTCGGCGGTGGCACCGTCCCGCAGGCTGTCGAGCCAGTCCTGGCAGGCCGCCTACAGCTCGACCAGCTCGGCTACGGCGTCCTTCCATCGCTGTGGACGGCTGCGCCGGTTCGCCGCATCTAAGGCTGCAACTCTGCTTTTTGCCTAGCTCGAAACAATCTGGAGGTTTGCTGGTTTATGTCTTGTGCGGTGCGGCATAAACCCGTTAGGCTCATTTCAATCATAATGATCCGGGCCCCTCTGGCAGGACGTCGGCAAATGTGCCGGCCAACCTAGCGATGTCGGATCACCGTGTGCGTTGTACGGTGATCTGTATGTTTGAAATTGTGGTTCAGATCCCCTGTGCGCGCATACGGCCGTTGCAACCCAATGCAAGGAGCCCATGATTGTGTCTGCACCCCAAGATTTTTCTGCCGTTTCGTCCAGTTTTCGCGAAATGGCGAAAGGCATCTCAAAATTCAGCGGCGAGGTGTTTCCGCATGACCGCGCGCTATACCGGCGCCTGGTTCATGACGGGCAGAAGCCGAGGGCGCTAATGATCTCCTGCGCCGACAGCAGGGTGATCCCGGAGATGATCACCCAAAGCCAGCCCGGCGAGCTGTTCGTCTGCCGCAACGCCGGCAATATCGTGCCGCCCTTCGCGCAGATGAACGGCGGCGTCTCCTCTGCCATCGAATACGCCGTCGTGGCGCTCGGCGTCCGCGACATCGTGGTGTGCGGCCACTCCGATTGCGGCGCCATGGGAGCATTGCTGAAGCCGCAGTCCCTGGAGGCGATGCCCAACGTCGCCGCCTGGCTGCGCCACAGCCACGCGGCCGAGCAGGTGGTGGCGAAGACCTGCCCGGCCGGCGCGTCCGATGCGGACCGTCACCGCGCCCTGGCGCTGGAGAACGTCGTCGTCCAGATCAACCACCTGCGCACCCATCCCTCCGTGGCTGCGGCGCTGGCGGCGGGCACGCTGACGCTGCACGGCTGGATGTTCGAGCTCGAGCACGGACAGGTGCTGGCCTATGACGGCGAGCTGGGGCACTTCGTGCCGATGCCGGACGACGACGCGCCGCCGGTCGCCGCGGTTTCGCCGCGCGACGGGTCCGCCAAGCACGCCCTGCCGACGGCGGCAGAGTGACATGATGCCGACACAGCTTGCACGCGACGTCTCCGCGTCGTTCGTCGTCTTCCTGGTAGCCGTGCCGCTCTGCATGGGCATCGCCATCGCTTCGGGCGTTCCGCCCGAGCGGGGGCTGATCGCCGGCATCGTCGGCGGCATCGTGGTCGGGCTGCTGTCCGGCTCGCCGCTGCAGGTCAGCGGCCCGGCGGCCGGGCTCGTCGTCATGGTGTTCGACCTGATCGAGGCGCACGGCATCGGGGCGTTGGGACCGGTCCTGGTGCTGGCCGGTCTGCTGCAATGCGCCGCCGGCCTGTTAAAGTTGGGCCGGTGGTTCCGGGCCATCTCACCAGCCGTGGTGCACGGCATGCTGGCTGGCATCGGCATTCTGATCGTGGCCGGGCAGTTGCACGTGCTGCTCGACCGCAAGCCGATGGCGGGCGGGCTGGACAACCTGCTTGCCGCACCCTCCGCCTTCCTGGGGCTGCTCCCGTTGGACGGCGTGGGCGGGGAGGCAGCGCTGCTCATCGGGCTGATCACCATCGCTGGCATGTTGGCATGGGAGCGGTGGCGGCCGGATGCGCTGCGCCTGGTCCCAGGCGCCCTCATCGGAGTGGTCACCGCCTCGGCGGCCACCGCCGCCCTGTCGCTGCCTGTCCTGCACGTCAACGTGCCGGACCGGATGTGGGAGGGCATGTCGCTGCCGGACGCCGGGGCATTCGGCGCCCTGCTGCAGCCTGGCCTGATGATGACGGCCGTGGCGCTGGCCTTCATCGCCAGCGCGGAGAGCCTGCTGTCGGCTTCCGCGGTGGACCGCATGCAGGACCGGGTCCGCACCGACTACGACCGCGAGCTGGTGGCCCAGGGCGTCGGGAACGGGGTGTCCGGCCTCCTGGGCGGCTTGCCGGTCACCGGCGTCATCGTGCGCAGTTCCGCCAACGTGCAGGCCGGGGCGCAGACGCGCTTGGCGGCGGTGCTGCATGGCGTACTGATCCTGGCCTTCGTCGCGGCGGCGCCCGGCGTGTTGCGGGCAGTGCCCACCGCGGCGCTCGCCGGGGTGCTGGTGGTGACGGGATGGCGCCTCGTCAGCCTGCGCCATGTGCGCGAGCTGCTGCATGCGCACGGGTGGATGCCGGTGGCGATCTGGGGGGCAACCTGCATCGGCGTGGTCGCAGTGGACCTGCTGACAGGCGTGCTGACTGGACTGGCGTTGTCGGTTGCCGAGTCGGTCCAGCAGGCACGCAGCCTGGGCTTCCGCATGCGGCGCACCGAAACGGATGGCGGCACCGAGCTGCGGCTTGCCGGCACCGCCACGTTCCTGCGCCTGCCGCAATTGCTGGCGGCAGTGGAGGCTGAACCAGGGGACAGGCCGGTGCGTATCCGGACGCGCGGCCTCCGGCACACCGACCACACCTTCGCGAGCGCCTTGCAGCAGCTTGCGGCCCGGAGCGGCACCGGGGGCCGGAAGATCGTGGTCGGCTAGATAGGACATCTTGCACTTACCTGCGGCTGGGCGCGCGTATTACGGGCCTTGCCTGGCTTACATTCGCTGGGTCTATTTGTGGCGTCTGGTTCATGCTCGGTGACACGCGCCGCTGACAGTCTCGCCGAGCATGAGCCAGGTCAGGCCCACGAGCGCGCGCCCAGTCCAGGGTAAGTGTAAGCCGCTAAACTTACCATCGCTCCTGGACCCGGCCGGCGGCGCAGAAGGTCAGTCGTCGTCGGGCGGCACGGACAGCTCCACGCCGTCGTAAAGGAGTCTGACCCAACATCGCTGCTATGAGCCGCAAGGTAGCGGAGGGCAGCTCGCCGGAACGGGGTCATTGCGTCGCTATTGTAAGAGGCTGCGGGACAAAGGTTCGCCTCGATAAGCTCTAGGGCACTGGCTGGGCGCGTGTCCTCCCTGGTTCGCCGCCCTTCCGTGCGGCGCGGGTTCAACCGTGCCGGCGGCGGCGTGCTGGTCGGCGCGGGAGTGGCGCTCGCGCCGAAGCGCTGACCACCTCCACCCCACTGGTTGTCATAACTGCCCGTTCGGCGTTGCTGCGGTGCAGCATGCGGTGCTGGAACTTGCCTTGCTCAATCATCTCATCCGCATCGGCGAACATGCACGTCCTGAGACGAGCTGAAGGTGTAAGCTGCTCTTTACGCATCTTCCTCAGCGGCAAGGGTCAGCGATACGGACAAGCTGCCGCACTGGCTGCATTGCCCCCAATTTTGTTCCCACAACTCGAACCTCATTTATTTTCTGCACTTCCTTGGCTTCCTCTTTAGTCTTTCATGCACAGGTCTGCCACGGTTTCTCTTTTGAGATGCCAGGAACTCAATATCCGACCTGGGGAAGTCGGAGATATTTACACATCGTCAGATGTACGCGCGGAAAGCGTTGGAATACCCCTAAACAGAAAGTCTTTGAACGCTTGGCATGACCTTTGCACACTGTCCTGGCAGCATAAATTCATGCATCCTTAACTGCTGCCTGGAGACATCTGATGATTACGTCTCGTTACCTTCTTGCTGCGACGACCGGCCTGGCGCTCCTCGCCACCGCGAGCAACGCCCATGCGACGGCCTATGCTTATGGCAACATCAATTTCACCAACCTGTCGCTGTCGGGCCTGACCGCTTCGGGCGTCACAATCAACAGCGCCAACGTCCAGACCCGCGACAGCGCCGGCTACCCTGGCGCTGCCGTTGCCTCTAACGCTGCCTCTGCAGCCAACCAGGACAACCCACTGACGCAAGGGTCGGATGTCGCACAGGCAACCAGCGGCTCCGGCCCGTTCCCGGGCGAGAACAACTACGGCCAGGCCCTGCTGAACAGCTTCGGCACCCGCGGCGACGCGCAGCTGACCGGCAATCTGCTGACGGGCGTCGGTACTGGCGCGAACGACGTGGCCGAGGGCCGCATCACGACCCCCGGCACAGCTTCCTCCACGGCCGGCACCTCGACGGGCTTCAACGTCGTCGTGACAACGACGGCGACGCAGACTTTCACGCTAGCCTTTAACGCGAACGACAGCGTGATCGCGACCACGACGAACGCGGGCGAGTTTGCCAGCGCGCAGGTGAACGCCAGCTTCACAGTGTCTGGCACCGGCTTCACGACGCAGGTTTACTCGCCCGACGCGCTTAACACCTCGACCACGTCCACGGGCGGCACCGGCAACGGCAACATCGCCAACGCCAGCGCGCCCTTTACCTTCTCCACCACTCTGAACCCCGGCACTTACCAATTCTCCCTGCTATCGGGCGCGCAGGAGCAGGTGCAGGCAACGACTCCGGCCTCTGTGCCGGAGCCGGCCTCGATGGCGCTGCTCGGCGTTGGCCTGGCCGCCGTTGGCCTGATGCGCCGCCGCTGGGCCTAACAACCGTTCTTGCCCGGCAAGCTGGGCTCGGGTTGTAGACAAAGGGGCGGTGCCGGCTGGCACCGCCCCAACTTGTTTCATGGACACCGCCCTGTGCCATAACAGCATGTTCCGCATTGCTGCAGTGCAGCATGGGGCTGGTCCGATGCGCGGGCATTCATGCCAGCCAGCAACGCATCAACCTCAACACGATGTTAAGGAAATTATTACGGCACTATCCGTAAATTTTACACATGTCTGCATCAAAATTTATAAGTCACTGACGTTGCTACATGGCATTGAAATTGCGAGGCGGCCTGCGGATCGCCAGTGATCCCCAACCCCGGAGCCTCCATGCGTCAGTTCCTCTTGGCCTCAGCCGTGGCCCTCGCCGCCGCCCTCCCGATCGCAAGCGGGGCTGAGGCCGCTCCGATGCTCGGCCTCACCGTGCAATCCGGTGGCGAGTCCTCCTTCCAATCGGTGGCACTCGGGTCCGACGGCGGGTCGTACAATTTCGCCGCCGTCACGGTCGGTAACTTCACCGCCAACAACATCGGCACCCAGCTATTCTCCCCGGACTACATCGACCTCGCCACGTTCGACCTTTCGAGCAACGCAGGGGGCACCCTCGTCATCACCTTGACCGGCGCAGGCTTCACCTCGCCGTTCGGGGTGTCGAACTGGCTTACGCAGTTCACGGGCAACGTTGCCAACGGCACCGCCACCGTGGCCGCTCAATCGTACCTGGACAACTCCGACACCTTGAACAACCCAGGGTGCGCCGTCGGCTGCACGTCGCTGAGCAGCGTCAACCTGGGCAGCAGCGCCACCGCATCTGCCGTCACCGACGGTTCGTTCGCCCTGACCGAGGTGATCACCATCACGACGACGGGCAACACGCGGCTGAGCCTGGATGCGTCGGTTAGCAACGTTCCCGAACCCGTGTCGCTCGCCCTGCTCGGGACCGGCCTCGCCGGCATCGGCCTGACCCGGCGCCGCGCCGTTCGCAACGCCGCTTAAAGGGCTTTGGGGGCCAGCCTTTCTCGCATCCCGACAAGCTCTGTCTTGGAGCGGGAACGAGAAAGGCAGCTCCCATGCGTGCAGCTTTGAACAAACCGTAAGGTGGCCCTTTGTGGGCAGACCGACCGCACGGCCTCAGTGGAACTTTGCTGCTACCGTGCAGGGTTCGGTGGAACCGGGCCATGCTACGCAGCGACGGACGGAAGCAAACTTGTCAGAACCTCCTGATCACGCCTGCGCTGGGCATCAAGCATTGACGCCGCGCGAAAGGGCCAGGCTCAGCAGCATCCTGGCGCGGCTGGCCTCGCCTTACGAGGGCGAACGCGCCGCCGCGGGGCTGCTCGCAAGCGCCTTCGTTGCCAAGCGTGGCCTGGCATGGGCCGACCTGACCGCGACGCTGCAACCGACTAACAAAATCCCAACGGCGCCGAAGAAGCCATCGCCCAGGCAGGAGCGACGTCGCAACGGCAGCAAGACCTGGCGAGGGTTTTGCCGAAGGCGCCCCGTGCCGCCGGGCCAAGTGCTGAACCATTTTGCCTAGGGTCCAGGGACAAGCCTCCATCGACGCTTCAGCACTGCCTGAGCCGCAGTCGTCATAATGGATATTCGGCGTTGCTGCGGTGCAGCAAAGGAGCGGTCAGGTGGCGACAGACCAATGTTGCATGTAGGACGGCAATGTCATGCGGCGAGGTCTGCCGGGTCCGGGGTTTCGGGTGTCCGGGCCGCCACCGTGGCGGCAAACGCCTGGACGCACCCGTAGCAGCTACACGCGGCAGCCTCCAAGCCGGGCCGGTCGCGGATGATGACGCGGCCGCGCCGTTGACCAACCACTCCGGCGGCTTGCAACGACCCAAGGGCAGTCGTCACTCCGGCCCGCTGCACTGCGAGCATAATACCCAAGAACTCCTGCGTGAGCGCCAGTTCGTCCCCATCCATTCGGTCGTGCGCCAGCAACAGCCAACGTGCCAGGCGTTGCGACAGGCTGTGCTGGCTGTTGCAGGCCGCCGTCTGCGCCACCTGGGCCATGAACACCTGTAGCGCCTCGGACAGCAGCCGGTGGAGCACGGGCAAGGCATCGAGGTTGCCGCGCAGCGCCGATGCCGACATGCAAAGGGCACTGCCCGGCGACTGCACCATGGCCCGGTTGTAGGACGCCGCCTGCTCGCCGAGGAGAACCGGGTATCCGACCATGCCTTCCCGCCCGATCAGGCCGACCTCGACGCCGCTGCCGCCGTTGTCCGACTGGGCGACGATGGAGGCGAAGCCCTGCTCGACGAAGAACACGTGCTCGATGCGTTCATTGGCCTCATGCAGGCCCTGGCCGTTGACCCAACGTACGTGCGTCAGCATCGGGTGAAGCCGCGACATCTCGGCCGGCGGCAGTGCAGACAGCAGCTTGTTGCTGCGGGGTGGCGGGATATGAGAATTCACGACATACGCACTCCTCGAAGGGAGGCGGGAGCGCAAAGCATCTCTCAGCCGCTTGCGCCCAAGGGTCTCGGCAAACAGTGAGCGTACTATAACATACAGATGAGAGTCTGACTACTTGCAGTCCAGCCTTGGACGTTGCCACTCATATTTGGGATGCAAGCTGGCAGACCTCTTCCTGGCTGTGCCTTACTATGGCTACGGGATTCGCAACCTGGAGTTATCATACCTGCACGTTAAGGTTGTTATATACTAGCTTTTAGGATTGCTAAATGGTATGGTGAGGTACAAGGTAGCAGGGTGTGGCGTACATACTCCACGGACGTCTCCTCCCAAACTTGGCGGCGCTGCAAGGCGTTGCCTCTTTTGCCTGCAAGGCGCAGCTCCTGAACGGTCCTGATCCGGGACTCCGCGACTTAATGGGCTTGGCACGACAGGAAGCTTAGGACGTGAGCAGGTTCGGCTAGCGGCGCATGTCAGACGGCCAGAACAGGGCTGTACGCGTCATCTATCGTGCTCTGGCGCTGTTCGCCGAGAAAGTAGACGGCGACGGCAGGATCAAAGCCGGTAGCTACAACGCTGCACGGGCCGGCTTGTCGGTGCTGCTGGCCATGGATGACCAAAGCGCAGTGGTGCTGACCATCCTGGGTTTCGATGACGAGCAGCCAGACAGCACAACCCGTCGCAAGCTGTTCGAGGCGACCTGGCGCCCGGGTGAACCGGTGCGGGTGGCGGCCTGGCGGGATGGTACATGGGAACGCACGTTCGTTGCACATGATGCGTGACGGAGAGATACCCTCATATCTGGCAGTGGATAGTGTAATGAAATCTCCTCATGCGTCGGGGGTCTCAGGGGCATTGACCTCGTCATCGCGCATGAAGTGCTCGCCGCCATGCGCCATCGCCCCTCTGCGGCAACGCGTCAAGCTGACCAGCCGCCGGATGATATCTCAGTTTGAAATCCACCTCGGCTCACACTGACGGTCGCATCTCGTCCCGGCCCATGTATGCTTACCAGCAGGCAACACAGGGGGACTTGGTAGCCTTTGTGGAAGCGGCGCAGAAGGAGCGGCGACGTGAACAGACTTTCTGGCACGGCGCTTGTTGGGTTTGTTCTCGGGATCGTAGTCGCGCTGGTCGGCCAAGAGCATACGCGGGCGTATCTGATGGCCGGTGGGGATGCGACTGTTCAAGGCTTGCTGAACGTGGCGGTGTCAGGCGTCCTGCTTTCCTGGGCGTTCGTCGCTCTCGCCCTAGGGTCTAGGGACAAAGTTTTACGGACCACCTAAGTTACTGACGTGCTTGGGCTTGGGCACAAAGTCTGACCTTCAGCCGCCAGTTCAGGATGGCCGCGGCGAAGGCG
>JAABUL010007069.1_pt1 | contig 12387 bp, 14 predicted proteins | sample 5559151 | NCBI WGS metagenome assembly JAABUL01 (sample SAMN10711876, study PRJNA513368) | rock metagenome | isolation source: Antarctica rocks | place: Antarctica: Victoria Land, Pudding Butte sud | reverse complement strand
CAGATCCCCATCCCCCCCATCCATCCCTTCACAAGCAGAACCACCATCCCCCTCACAACCCCCTCCTCACACCTATCCCATCTCAACCCCATCTCAACCCCATCTCAACCCCACCTCAACCCCACCTCAATTCTCCCCCAAAAATCCCAGCCACAAATCAACCAAATCCCAACACCTCAACAACCCAAAACAACTACAAACAAAACAGACTAGACAAATATCAATCAAGTTCAGGTCAGCAATCTACCGGAAAAGTATTCTAGCGCGAGGAGGGAAAGCAGTGGTAGTGGCAGGGTAACCGGGGGGGGGGGTGGAGGGTAAAGTTCCTATTCGTTGGGGTTTTTATTTGGTGCTCGGATGGGTTGATTGATTGATTGATCAATGATCTACAGCCCTTGCGCGGGACGGGCGTGGGAGCGGACGTACATAGCCGCTTTTCATAAACACACATTTCACACATGATCATGCCGTGTTTTCGAGCGATGAGCGTTATGGAAAGGTCTTTTGGGCGGTGGAGAGATGTCATCTCGGGTAGGATGGATCTGAAATGTTTTTGCAAGAAGGGTATCAAGACTATCTATTTGCCTTTAGACATGGATGGGACAGTGAGAGGACAGTAGTGACACAATGGCACGACCCCTGCCTCAAACTGTGATGATCACAAGACGCCATGTCGCTCTCACGCCGACGCCTACAACGCCGTCCGTCATCACCTCGATCGCTTCCTCCTCGGGTCCCCCTTTAGACTGGTAGAGGTCTTGAGCGGCAGTTCAGGCATCGGCTTGAACCTCTCCCCCTTCGCCGTCTTCGGTGTACTACTCGGTGTGGTCCTCGGTGTACTCTCATTCCCCGCTCTCGGCGTGCTACCACTCCCCTGACTTGCTGATCCGCTCAAGCCTCTCTTCATCATTTTTCCCAGAATCCCGACCAGCTCCGCCGCATCCTCAAACATATCATCGTCCATGCCTTCTTGCGCGTTGTAGACATCTCTGATGGCGGCTTGCGCCAGCCTTCGGCTGCCTTCGGCGTCGTGGAGGCAGTCGTAGAGGTATGCTGCGTATTCGGTCTTGACGGAGAGCCGGATAGGATGCGAGCCGGAGAGGTAGGCGTTGGCTAGGCTGGAGGCGTAGTCGAAGTATTCGGAGGCTCTGGGAACGTAATCCTGGGCGGGGAGGAGAAAGGTGGCGCTAGGTTTGGGGATGGAGACGGGCGTTAGACCGGGTGGGAGGGATGCGGTGGGTCGGACTGGACCACCTTCGCTCAAGCCGGGAGGTGGTGATCGCCGGATGGAGTCGCTCTTGAGAGGGGGTTTGCCCTTGTCTTTAATGTCTGTCGGGTTGAGGAAGCTGGGAATTGCGGTTTGGTTGATTGAGGGTTGGTTGTGGAAGAGGACGAAGATGTGGAAGAAGGAGGCACGTAGTTTGTAGATCAGGACCTGGAGCTCGTGGGGCACATTTCTGAGCAAGGGCAGGACGTTATCTTCGGTTATTATGAGACCCTCGCGCGCGAGGAATATAATGTGGTGGTACAACTGGAGAGATTTGGTGTCGCGTGTCGTGTCGAGTCGACGGAGGCGCCGGGCGCGGACAAGCTTCTTGGAGAGGAGGACGGAAAGACCGAGGACTTGGTAAAGAGCGGCGGATACGCCGGGCAGGGCATTTCTGGTTGCTTTGGCGAATCGGCCAAGGAACTTTTGATCGACCTCCGAAGAGGCCATCAACGTTGCGAAGACGATATCACCGAGTTCCTGGGGTTGCGCCATTGAGTCAGTTCTAGCACGGATAGGGTCGTGGTGGGAGGTGATGAAAGATCATGCGCATGTATGAAGGAGAAATGGTCGTTGGTTTGGTCGAGATTGATCATACGGCGTCATATTTCATGGGTCTTCTCTTCGCGTGACGGCCATCCAGGCAGTTGGTCTCGAAACACCGTGAAAATTTGAAACACCATGTCTGGCAGAAACCGTAGAACGTGAGCTTACCTTTTACCGCGCGTCTCGATGATCGGAGTGACCAAAGATTCCTACTGTCCACCTTATGATGTGCTTCGTGATTCTTGCGTGAGGTTGATGGAATATGTGTCCTCGCAATGTGCTTCATCGTTGCCGGAATATTCGAAGTTGGCCGGGTATGTCCGCGCTGACGCTGGAGACCGATTGCTCGCCTATGAGGGGCTCCGCTTGAGCTTCACTTTTGTGATTCGTAGGGTGATGAGGTGCGGATTCGTGGTGATTGGTGGTGTATCCGAGGTGAGGTAATTATACGTGCTAGAGGCCGTGATTGGTATGTTTCTGCTCTTTATCCCAAATTGAACACAGACAGGCGTAGAGTCTTTGTACCGCCGGAGACACACCAATTGGTTCTCTTCAAGTGTTGTGATAACTTTTGAAATATTCTGCTTCAGTGTCAGCTGTTGGAGCTTTGCCGGTTGATAGCTCCACCCACAGCAGGAAGGCAGAAAAGCATGCAAAATCCCTCCGATTCCCTTATTATACACAGCGAAGAGAGCACTATAGATTCAGTATGGGAGATGTTGTGTACAGGTCGGAGGTGCAAGCAGGCATTGAGCCCTTGATCGGGGGTGGAGAGCTGATAGAAGTGGTCGCGCGGTCTTTTTGAAGCTCCAGGTTTTTGTGCGGTCAATGCGCCTCAATTGCCGTCCTCGACCTTGTCGCAGATCATGGAAAGACGGACAGAGCCGCGAACGCCACGATTGAGTTTGTGACCGCTCTTTGTCGAGCTCTGCAGAGGTTGGTGCGGCGGACAAGCGGTGGGCGATGGTTCAGAGGAGGGAAGAGCGCATCAAAAGCAAGGGTAATTGACAAGATACAGGAGAGAAGAGAAGAGAAGGAGACTTGGACTTGCAATGCTCGTGGGGTGCAGCATTGTATGTCAGGTAAAGTAAGGCTCGTGCTGGGCCGTCCATGAACTGCGTTGGTCTTGCATGAAGCTTGCATACGTGTCAGACGGAGCATTCATTTCCCAAGCGCAGATCCCGGTCTGGCAAGCAGCCTTGGGCCAGCATTCTAGGCGACGGAGAAGGCCCAAAGAGATATGGGTGCCTGAGAAGGTCCATGTCAAGCTCGATACAGCTAGAGTACTGTAGCATTAGCTCTATACAGACGCTGGAAGTTTGTGAAGCGAAGAATATTTAGGGTCAGTATCAGAGTTGAGGCTTGCAAAGGATCGAGATGGTGGTAGCGAATGAGAAGCCTTCCATTGCTCCCTGCCATGCTTTCCATTTAGCGTCAATTCAGACATCGGGCCGTGTGGCCGTGTGGAGCTGTGGCTGCGTGGCTCGGCCTTTACCCAATCGCCTTCCTTTCCCTTACTATACCATCCCTTCCACGTCCTTTCTTCATCCTCTCCCATCTTGACAACTCATCACCAGCCATCATGATCATGATAGACTCGGTACCAAAGGCGGCACACACGTATCTGCGTGTCTGAGGTCCATGCAGCTAACGTAGACCATGCGATCCGGCTCGTTCGATGGGGGAAAGAGCGGTGTAGGGTCGCCAGACTACCCAGCTCACGCACCGACTGGGCTTGTTAAAGGCTCCTTGCCCTCCACCCCGTCTTTACGCATACTAGTGGGACGGAAATCACTAGGAAGCCAACTGTTGCAAGCATTACACGGACTGGGACATATGAAGCACGAGCAAAAGATGATCAACCATTCCCCTTTGGCTTCCTTAGTGCTCTCTGTTTGCTATCATGGCAATAGCGACAGCGACCCCGTGCTCTCAGTGCCTACTGTCCACTAACGGAGATGAAGCTTGCGCTCTTACAGGTTCCTGAGCATGTGCTTCAAGACGTCCGGCTCCATCCGCTTCCCCGTCTTGTCATAGAACCTCGATGCGATTTCCAGCCACTTGACATCGTCGTTCTTGCGCGTCAGCTTGTAGAGAATCTTCATCTACAGCGACAGTATCAGCAACGCCCTAGACAACAAGAAAGGGGTAGCCTACGTGAGTCTCGCTCAATCCTGCGTCTGGATCCATGTAGACGATCGGATGACCACGGAGGTCCGTTGGCTCCTCCTCATCGCTGTCCACCTCAACCATCTTCAGGGCACTAGTCTTCTTGTTTTTCTTGAAGCTCTTGGTATCGCTTATCAAGGGGCCCCTGGGATCGATGCCTTCGTCTTCCGTGGGATCCGAGTCATCTCCAGCTCCTTTCAAGACTCCCTTTTTCCCATCCTTCTTGCCTTGGCCGGTTCCTTCCGTGAAGGACACCACTCTGTCTTTCTCTTTTCCTTTGGCATCGATGTTGAGTTCTTTGAAGCGCTGCTTAAGGTGCTTGAGATCGTTCTTGCTCTTCGTTGGCAACGCTTCGTGGATCTCCTTCCAGCTCTTCCCCTGCGCCTTCATGCCGATGAGTACGGTGTCTTCCATTTCAGTCCAGCTAATGGTGTTAACTTCCGTGGCACTTGTGGGATTCGCGGCGGCTGGGATCTCTTTCGCAGGTTCGGGAGTAGGAGGTGCAGGCGTCCCAGCTGGCGCCGGTGTTGTCGCTGGCTCTGGCGTCGGGGCAGCAGTGGTGTCGACTTTGGCTTCAGTCGATGGATCTGGTTTCAGCGTCTTCAAAACCACGTTATTAGCCAGACAACTGCTTGTTACGACGCGATAAACATACCTTCTTTGGCACAACCATCTTCATTCCTCTGTTTGATCTTGTGATGTTTGGTTCCGTACCTAGGAATAGATCGATGAAGCTGGGCCTGCGTGGCCTGCTCGCGTTGAGAGGAGTGGATGAGGCAGACATCTGTGTTATTAGTTGGGTTTAAGTGTGAGTGGTGGAGGTGGTGGTGGGTTGGACGTCGATGCGAGAGATCACATAAGTGGAGACGACGATGATGATGATGATGATGCAGGAGGATGTGAAATCTGAGAGGCAAGTTGCGCCTGAGACGATACGTTTCCGAATCTGAGGATTCAGGCAGGACACTCCGATGTGCAACAGGAGCTGCTGCTACTTCGAGGCCTTCTTAGGCGCTTAGTCTCTTATGTGATACACAGTCAAGACAGTACTGGGCAGAAGTGTCTTGCTTATTTTCCGGTTCAGAAAGGACTTCTGCTTTCTTGAAGCCGCAGCACTAGGTAGTCAATTGAAAGTGTTCACACTAAGTTGAGCAGCAAAGTGTTCATCTTGGTCTCCTCCTTGACCAAGAAATTGTATTCATAACAGTCATACTTCAGAAGAGACATGTATGAACACCGTTGACATCTGAGAGTCTCATAAAGCAAAGATTGCTGTCTTACTGGTCTAGCTGCAGCGATGAGCGAACGTAGTCTCCTTCAGTGAGCCCATGTTGATATTCACATCTTGGCATCGGCGTCCTCTCTCAATCAACGCAGTGTAGTCTCATTAAGATATCGTGAATACTATCCTATCCATATCAACCACTCGACCAACGCCGACAGCTTGCTCCTTTCCCACTCCACTCCCAATCGCCCTCCATACAACTCACCACCCCCTCCGTACCCAATCCTCCTCTACGCATCTCACCATGTATCGCCTCCCCTTCCTCCTGAGTGCGCTCTTCACCCTCCTCACTACCACAGCGCTGGCACATAACATTCAAATGGGCGCCCACTCAAGAGAGTGTTTTCACGAGATGCTACATAAGGACGACAAGATGACCGTGACGTTCCAAGTTGGCGATCGGGAGTTCGGAGGCGCGGGGAATCTGGAGGTTGATTTTTGGGTACGTGCCTGCGCGCTGCTGCTACGGTTCTGCTGCTCTCGCATTGGCCTTGCATGCTCGCTTTGGAGTTTGGAGCATGGCTACAAAATACATACCTCCCAGAATTTCCTACCTGCAACTCGCTGCTGTAGTTTTCTATTTGGCAGTGCGACTGACATTCTTGGGTACACGACAGATCCTCGACCCTTCGAACACATATCTGGTGAATAATAAGGCGGTATCGTCTGGCGATCATAGCTTCGATGCTGTGGCGGACGGGAAACATGTTTATTGTTTTAGCAATGAGGCCTGGGCGGCGGGGACGAAGGAGGTTAGCTTTAATGTGCATGGGATTGTGTATGTGCCTGAGAGCGAGGCGGTCAGTGATCCGTTGGAGAATGAAGGTACGTAAATTGAGGATTTCTTTTGGGTATGGGTATTGTGGGGTTGAGGTGGTGGGCTATGGATGTTAAGGGTGGGGTCAAAGTGATACATACCAAGGAAGTATACGGACTGCAGGGCATGCGAATGAGAGTTCACTTGGAAACTTTGGGCTAACATATCACATCATCATCCAGTCAAGCAGCTCACGGAGCTCCTCAATCAAGTCAAAGACGAACAATCCTACATCGTAGTACGCGAGCGTACGCATCGCAATACGGCCGAGAGCACGAATGGACGGGTCAAGTGGTGGAGTATTTTCCAGCTGGGCGTTTTAATTGGGGAGGGGATTTTTCAGGTGTGGTGGTTAAAGCGGTTCTTCGAGGTATGTGCCCTGTACCATTGGGTTTTTCCGAGGGGGATCTATTGAGCTTCATGGAGAAAGTCTGGCTAATCCTGGGTGTCTGTGTAGGTCAAGCGTGTCGTTTAGGAGGAGCAGGCCTTCAGTGGGTCTACAGCGAGAGACCAAATGCACGTGGGCCGGTGTACTTCTATCCCACTCTGCTAAATATGCACAACATCCCCCTCTCCAATCCCCCCTCTCACCACCCACCCCCACCCCCCCACACCCTCCTCACCCACCCCCAAACCCCCTTAAGCTCCCTCACCTCTCTCATCCCCCCACACTCCCCCTCCAACCAGCACCCCCCCTCCGCCCACCTCCGCTCCGAAAACCCAGACAAATACTCCCCCTCAAACCGCGCATTGAAATGTCTTGCCGTAAGCTCCCAATCCATGTCTTGCCATGGTATTCGAGAATTGATGAGGTTTTCGCGCTGGGATATTATGTATTCGATATGGGCGTCTATAAGCCATTGTTTTTCAAGAGGGTGCAGTTGGTGGCGCTCGGGCTGGGAGGGTTCAGCGGAGTGAGTCCTGAGTTTTGAGGAGGGGGGTTGGGGGTTGGGGGTTGGCTCGACTTACATTTGTTGTTGTTGTGGTTAGGGGGAGGAGGCACATTATAGCCTTTCCTTGCTAGAAGGAGAGGCCGAGGGATTGGGAGGTGTGTTGGGGTGTAAAGGTAGGACGGACGTATAGAAGTGAAACACATCTACGTCCGCTCAGACGCTTGGACCTCGATACTTCACTGTACTATTTCCTTACCACGTTTGCGCGACGCTCGCCGTGTTCAATACTTTTTGAAGCGGCGACATTCGTACACACAGCGACTGGCAAAAGTACTCCTCGTTGGAAGCTGAACCGCAACACAAGTCAACCTACATACGAAATAAATTATCTCCATTATCTCTAATCGACCACACCGATCACTCAATATCCCAATCACTGTTCGCCCAACCGCCATTCCAAGATTCAACAACGCGGACATAGCAAGACGCTGGACTTGCAAGCAACCCGGTCGAACGTGCCCCATCGGAAAGCGAGAAGAAAAGACTAATCCAATTCTACATAAGTACCAAGGAACGCCCAGACCAAAAACCGCAGCATTAAATGTCGTACCGGCCTAAAACGCTATGTCTGGCCTCCGCGCCATATTGAATTCACAACATCGCTCTGATTCCAAACCATCCCCACAGCGATGAGATTCACAAACCCAGACAATAAATCTGTAACACATAATGACCAGATCAGGAAATTACAAGATGTCAACCCGTCAACACCGGAGCCCGAAAGCTCAATCGCGCTTCGAGAATTGAAATCTACACAAATGCCAATCAAAGCAGCCACGCCTTCTGCTGGCGACCAAAGCGGCGTTCAAATTGAAAAAGATACTTAGAACTCCTACCATAATCCAAACCCAATATCTGTTGCATCGCATGATTTTTGTCTTTTCTTCCACAGCGCCACTCAAAATCCAACATAAACCCTGATTCTGCTATCCAGATATCGAGCTTTGATGAACACGCTTCTGCTGCAGCAGAAAGTTTTCCGCCTTACAAAAACTTTTCTGCCCCATTTTTAACATTGAGGACGGAGACCGACATCAACGTTCATACCGCAGTCGAAGTGTTCCAAAGTTTTGACGTACAGGAATCGTGAGGGATATGAATCAAAGACTTCGCAATGAAAGATGACGAAGGGCCACGCTCAGGATGTATCGCAGGAATGCAACGAGCCCCAGTTTACAAAGATGCGCTCCTTGGAATCTTTCTGAGATACGTTTGCACCTAGATATAAACAGAGCTTTCTTCCTTTCATAAAAATCAAGATCACGCATCGAATCGATTGCGCTTTTTCATATACAATATCCACCCATCCCTCGCACCACAAGCGTTTGGCGGCGCTGATCCACACTCCCTAAAGCTTTCACGAGGAGAATCATCGGCGTGATGGGATAGCTCTGGTCTAGTGTGGTAAATGCTTGTGAAGGAAGACTTTGCAATACAACTATTGACGGCTTAGGAATTGACGTCCGAGAGGAATTAGGACGAAATTTTAACGCTCAGGATCTGAGAGACAGAGGATTTGAATGGGCCATGGAAATTATAATTGAGATCAGAAGCTGAGGCTTGGTAGAGAAGATTGTGAGGTGAAGTTTGAGGGGAGGGGTGAGAGGTGAGGGTGGATGAGAGATAGGAGGAGATTCCAGGCATTTCGGCCCTGCTGGATGGAGGAGAAGACCCGTAGGCAGGAAGTGAAAGGGCGTAACGCAATCCTTAAAGGCATATGGAACATTGCTGGACGAGGGATCTGAGGAGAATGCGAACTGCTTTTCGAAGTCAAGGTGATTGTGGATCAAGCTTCTAGCGTCAAGTGTCCTTGGTACCATGGCTTTCCCGAGTTCCTTCCACGTTTTGAGAACAGCCGGAGTGACAATACCTTTATTGAGACTCCAGGAAACCGGAAAAGGGTAGATTTGTCTTGTCGTCTTCTGATACTGTCATGCTATTCTCGGGGTTGCCAAAGAGCAATTGAAAACGGAGCCACTGGTGCGCTGAAGACAGGTTTTCAGCGCTGGGTCATTGACTTCTCCACCAAGGTCTTCCAGATCCTCATGATTGGCCATGGCAGCCTCTCGCCTTCTTGTCACGGTGGCAGGCTCCAGAGCACCTCCACATGCAGATATGGGTCTTTCACTTCTTCGAGTATTTTGACATTATCCCTTACCTGTCCGGAGAGAGAATCACAGAGATTCCATTCCTTATGATCTATGCTGCTGTCGCGAATGATCTTTACAATACCATCCGTAAGTTCAAAGGAATATATTTTATCCTTAGCAAGTGCGAGCAAAGGTTGGTCTTGGCCTCCAACTGTGTTGACCTCAAGGTTAAGTCTCGTATCTGGCGCTGAAGTCCGTAGTCTGTTGGCCGAGAATTCATAATCAATCGTATACAGACGGGTGAAATTTGCGGGAGTTCCGTATTTCACGCACGTGTCCACCTTCCCCATCATTCATCAGGGCAGCTTGGGGAATCTCCGCCAAGGTATAACGTCCAAGGGATGACGAAAACTTCTGTCCACTGTATGTTGAAAGCTGAAAGGCTTCACAGGATAAGAGTTCTGGCTCAAATTTGACTGTTGGAGCAAGCTGGGAGAAATTAGTGTTATTCAATGATTTTGGGAGAGAGGGTGAAGATTAATAAATGAACTCATTGCAACCAAATCTATAATGGCGGACAGAGATGGGAAATTCCCCGCACCAAGCTTTAGCCATTGGAACACAATGTTTCATTGTCATTGGTGGCTGTCTTGGCTCCAGACCGCTCAGCTCATGCGCAATGATCGTATGCATTTGAGTTGATGCTGTGATCGGCATAGTAATTGGTCCTACGAGGTACACCGATTCTGAAGAGCTTCGTTCACCTACATAACAGGCCTCGGAGAATACAAACTCGGCTTCACAGAGGGACAACGTTCTTGAAAAGGGGAGGTAGATACCGTTGTAAATGAACATGGGTTGGTGGTGGCGTTAAATTTCCCACGTTTCGTTAGTGTATCTGTCGTAGCCAACTGGCGCAGAATGGAGCTGTGTCCTGGTCCCAGGTCGGCGACTTTCAGCACCCACCGCCGCCTCCACCTCCGCCTCCACTGGAGGCTGCAGCGGCACTGCTCGAAGCTGCAGCTGCACCCATACTACTTGCAGTAGCCCCGAGAAAGTTGACACGCCCACCACGCCCTTCTGTCCGAGGCGGACTTGGTTCTCTCAGCATAACCTGTTGAACCAATGCTCGTGTTCCCACCACCTGCTCGTAAGGAGGCGGCGCATCATCGATCGACTCTTCTCCTTGCACGATACTTGGAGGCCGCATGGTATAATCTGGCAGGCTTGGCGAGAAGTCTTTGGCCAGGAGGGTGCATCTAACGAAATCGAAGCCCCCCAGGTGAAAGTCCTTTCCCGCACACTCGATCCTAACGCCCGCCCTCAATGAGTATGTTCGCGCTACGTTGAATGATTTGAATGTCGGTACCAGACTGGGGTCGAGGTTCAAATCCATTACTTTTCGCAAGTCCAGATGCTCCACTCGCGGCACTACTTTATGGAAGCTCTTTTGAGCAAGTAAAGAGATAATCGTCCAGCCTGTCTGCTCACAACCTTTGGTAAGGTCTAACTTCAGGGCTTTGTGCGTCATGTCGCAGATTGCGGTTTCAGCTCGTAGCCATACTTGCACTTGCTTCAGGTGGATAATGGGAGGCGTTGCTGCTGCGGATTGTTCGGGGTCGTGGTCGACGTGTAGCCTAAGTGGGAGAGGCTGGTCAATGATGGCTACGGATGGTATCAAAATGGTAGTTTGGAAGGCAGCTTTAGGGTAATGGTTTGTGGAGGCCTGTTTGAGCCCCAGCTTCTGGCCAATGGTTATGGGGCGTTTGTGGATTTCGCGCTCTGCCGCCGGGAATAATTCCAAGCTTTGGTGGATGAAAGACTTGCTGTGTGAAGTGTACTGTACGGTGGGTTCTCGTACGTTCCGTTGAGTACATAGGTCTAGCTTTAGCTTTTGCACAAAGCTGCCCTCCATGTAGTAGCCTTTGAAGGGTGGCGCTAGTAACTCGACGCTTAGCTCGTACACTACCGAGGCCTTGTCTTGTGTATCAATATCTGTGAAAGAGGGTGGCAGAGGCTGGGTGCGATCAGCATTGAAAAAAGGAGCGCCTTCAAAGTTTTCAGCCTGTGAGAACTCGCATTCTGTTGGAAATGTGAAGTTGAATGGGAAGCAGGGGCTGGCGCCTCCATGATGTGATCTGCATGGGGCATACAATTGTCCTGGTCCGCTGTATATTTGATTACTGTAGGAGAAAAGCTCGAGTGATCTGCGATGACTCTGAACGTCACGTACGTGTTTTGAGGTCGTGGTTCGTCCGCTGAATGTGATTGAGATCGATCCAACATTGAGATTCTGGCCCCCAGATTGCCTGCTGGAAAGGCAAACATTCCCTGAGACCAAGTAGCCGGCCCTGTATTGATTTACGTGGTCCAATGTTATGTCAAATTTTGCGGTGTTGGTGAGGCGTGACATAATTCGTTTGCTAGATGAAATGTTTTCGTGTGCCAGTACTGAATCGCCTGGCGAGCAGTAGTCGGAGCCGTGTCAGCAAAATTGCTACGCGTGAGTCTAACAATTGTAAGCTGAGGTGATAGAAGTAGGGGGCTGTGATGTTGTTGGGATCACATATTAGGGCGAGCGGTGCAGGGGAAACTCCGACTTGCTCGACTGTAGATACTGAAAGGGGGCCTTTGACGTTGGATGCGTGTGGATATGCAGGAACGATAGATGCATCAATTGTGGATGGTGATTGACTCGGATATTTCTATTTCAAGCTGAACTAAGCGCTGCAATGGGCTGTGCAAACCTCCCCGAGAGGCCAGGTATATCACAAGAGTGCACGTTGTAGAAGACAATAGGTACTCCGAGTCGCGACGGCTAGTGGGACTATATTCATCATCGCCGAATGATGCAGCAAGTGACACAGGTAGAATCTCCATGATATCGAGATGGCAGATGCGCCAAGCCTCGAGGTGCCAAGCCATAATTATAGCATGACTAAGCAGAAGTGGAAACAGATGCGCCAATGAGACATCTCTTGCTCTATCCCCTCTCCCATTAACCCGAATCGCAATGATTTGAGTTGTTGGGCATGATCGCCCCCTTCCATGGCCGAAGATGGAAGCTTCTACTGCGGGGAATGGCCGTCGACGCCTTTCCTGGAGTCTCGAACACAATTAAAGCCCCACAATGGAGATACACTAGATGTACCCCTCTGTCATTGATCTCAGGAGCTCTAGCTATATGACGATGTCTTTACCAGCCTTCCTCTTCTCTCGAGCCAATTCAACAACAGATCAGTCTCCAACACAGTGCGTCC
>JAABUL010007067.1_pt1 | contig 12389 bp, 8 predicted proteins | sample 5559151 | NCBI WGS metagenome assembly JAABUL01 (sample SAMN10711876, study PRJNA513368) | rock metagenome | isolation source: Antarctica rocks | place: Antarctica: Victoria Land, Pudding Butte sud | reverse complement strand
CCACCATCCAGTAGCGGCCCTGGCGCCGCCCGTTGGACAGGTAATGGCGGCATACCGCATCGGCATCGCGGGCGAGGCGACGCGCCAGTTCGGAAGCGTCGCGGGGCATCACGCAAACCCCCGCGCGAGATTATGTTGCGTAAAAGCCGACGATCGGTCGTGCGACAGCGCCCAATCGCAGCGCCGCAACATAACTCTCGCCGCAACATATTCGGTCCACTTTCCCGCTGCGCCCTTCCCGGACTCGGGCCCGCGCAGGCGGACGTAGAGACTGCGCCCTGGTGCGTTGGTGGCGTCGCCGACCAGCCAGTAGGCGCCCTCGCGTCGACCGTTCGAGAGATAATGTCGGCACACCGCCTCGGCATCGCGCGCGAGGCGGTGCGCCAGGTCGGAAGCCTGGCCCTGCACGGCGCCACCTCAGGCCGTCACGCGGTCGACCACCCGCGCGAGCGGGTGACGGTCGAAGAGCGCCGCCAAGATTGGAATGCCTTGGTGGTCGGTCGGCACGAACAGGCGCAGCCTCCAGCTGATGATCTCGGAGACGAGCCCCATCGCCTTCAGGCGGTCGACCATGCCATCGGTGAACCCCGTCAGCTCCACCCGAGTGGCATGCATGACGCTGGAGCGCCGCACCGTCAGTCCGTCGGCGAGTTGCAGTACCGCGCCTTTGGCGAGCACGGCAGCCCACGCTTCAGCGGGCGCAACCGCCGTGGCCGCCGCCCCGAGCGCGTCGGCCACCCAGGCGGTCGAGACCAGCCGGCCGATCACCCGCTCGCCATCATCGGCCTGCAGCCGGTAGACGCGACAGCTGTCGTCGGGCAGCCGCCGCCAGATCGGCAGCAAGAGGCCGGTGACGACGTGGAAGGTGCTCTCGACGAACTCGGGCAGCCCGTCGACCTCGGCCTGCCACGCTGCCGAGAAGGTCGCCGCGTCCGCTTCTTCCCAGTGCGAGCCGGTGAGCGCATCGAGCGGCATGGCGAAGCAGGCATAGGGTCCCCTTCCGCTAAGCGGAAAGGGGATGCCTGCGGAGGTCCGGCGCTCCATCGGCCGAAGCAGCCGGATGCGCCGCTCGACCTCGCCGTCGTCGAGCGTGACACTGGGCGCGGGTACCTGCACGGCGGCATGGCCCGACTTGCCGTTGACCAGCAGCCGCGACCAAGGCTTCGATGCGCGCTCGAGTGCCTCACCGAGGCTGAGCGGGGAGTTGCGGTCGCGCCGGGCGACCGTCAACGCCTGTGTCTCGGCCCCGCTGGCCGGGTGGGTGTAGACGGTCCGGCGTTCGACGAGCGCCAAGCTCTCGGCGGTGATCGTCTCCAGGCCGAGGTCGTAAGTCCCGGCCGCGACCGCGCCCTCGACGCGGGCGGTGAGCAGGCCGTCGAACACCTCGAACAGCAGGTTCTGCAGCTCGATGGTGAGCGCGAGCACGCGGTTCAGGAACTGGGTGATCGGCGGCAGGTCCTCCCGGACCGCACCGTCGCGCGTCATCAACGACAGCCCCGTGGCGTCCTCGAACCGCTGCAACGAGCAGCCCTCGACCCGGCCGAGGATCAGCAGCGTGTAGAGCTGGCGCAGAGCCGCGCGGGCGTAGTCGCTCTCCAGGTTGTCGGCGGCCCGGAACAAGCCCTGACCGCCGGTCTGGCGCTGGCCGCGGGTGATGGCGCCCAACGTGTCGAGACGCCGCGCGATGGTCGAGGTGAACCGCTTCTCGCCGCGCACGTCGGTGGTGATCGGCCGGAACAGCGGCGGCTGGGCCTGGTGGGTGCGGTTGGTGCGCCCGAGCCCCTGGATGGCCGTGTCGGCCTTCCAGCCGGCTTCGAGCAGGTAGTGGACCCGCAGCCGACGGTTCTTGGCGCCGAGGTCGGCATGATAGCTGCGCCCAGTGCCGCCCGCGTCCGAGAAGACGAGAATGCGCTTGTCGTCGTCCATGAAGGCGGAGGTCTCGGCGAGGTTGGACCCGGCGGGGCGGCCTTCGATGGCGAGGCGGTCGATGCCGTCCTCGCCGCGCTTGCGGACGATCCGGCGCGAGCGGCCGGTGACCTCGGCGACCATGTTGGTCCCGAACCGCTGGACGATCTGGTCGAGCGCGCCCTGCACGGGCGGCAGCGCGGCCAGGCGCTCGATCAGCCGGTCGCGCCGCTGCACCGCATCGCGGCACTGTACCGGGTGACCCTCGCGCGTGACGGGCCGGGAGGACAGGTTGCCCTCGCTGTCGGTGAACGGTTCGTAGAGCTGTGTCGGGAAGGCGTGGGCGAGATAGTCGAGCACGTACTCGCGCGGTGTGATGTCAACCTGGACGTCGCCCCACTCCTCGGCCGGAACTTGCGCTATGCGGCGCTCCATCAACGCTTCGCCGGTCGAGACGATCTGCACCACGCAGGCGTGGCCGGCCGTGAGGTCGGCTTCGACCGAGCGGATCAGCGTCGGCGTCTTCATGGCCGTGATCAGGTGGTTGAAGAAGCGCTGCTTGGAACTCTCGAAGGCCGAGCGCGCCGCCGACTTGGCCTGGGCGTTGAGGGTCTTCCTGCCGCCGTCCGCACCGGTGCCGGTGACGCCGGTCGCTTCCAGCGCGGCGTCGAGGTTGGTGTGGATGACCTGAAAGGCGCCCGCGTAGGCGTCATAGATGCGGGTCTGCTCGGGGGTGAGCGGGTGCTCGACGAGCTCGTACTCGACCCCGTCGTAGGAGAGCGAGCGGGCCGTGTAGAGGCCGAGCGCCTTCAGGTCGCGGGCCAGCACCTCCATGGCGGCAACCCCGCCCGTCTCGATCGCGGCCACGAACTCGGCCCGGTTGGCGAACGGGAAGTCCTCGCCGCCCCATAGCCCCAGCCGCTGCGCATAGGCCAGGTTCTGGACCGTCGTGGCGCCGGTGGCCGAGACGTAGAGCACGCGGGCGTCGGGCAGCGCGTGCTGGAGCCGCAGGCCGGCGCGACCCTGCTGCGAGGGAGAGGCCTCACCGCGCGGGCCGGTCCCACCCGCGGCGTTCTGCATGGCATGGCTCTCGTCGAAGACGAGCACGCCGTGGAAGTCTCGACCGAGCCAATCGACGATCTGCTGGACCCGCGAGACACGCTCCCCTCGGGAGTCGGAGCGCAGCGTGGCATAGGTCGCGAACAGGACGCCCTCCTCGAGCCGGATCGGCGTGCCCTGGCGAAAGCGCGACAGCGGCTGGACGAGCAGGCGCTCCTGGCCGAGGGCCGACCAGTCGCGCTGGGCGTCCTCGACCAGGGTGTCGGACTTCGAGACCCACAGCGCGCGGCGGCGGCCCTTCAGCCAGTTGTCGAGGATGATGCCCGCGACCTGGCGGCCTTTGCCCGCGCCGGTGCCGTCGCCCAGCATGAACCCGCGCCGGAAGCGGACCGCCGCTTCGGCCTCCTCCGGTGCGGCCGAGACCACGTCGAAGGTGGCGTCCACCGCCCAGGCGCCCGCGAGCTGGGCTGAGTGCGCCTCACCCGCCAGGACCACAGTCTCGAGCTGGGCGTCGGAGAGCAGGCCTCGCTCGACCAGGCCGGCGGGCAGGTGCGGCCGGTAGGTCGGCAGCGGCGGGCGCACGCTCGCCATGGCGGCCGACTGCACGAGCGGCGTCGGATGCGCTTGCGCGCTCGGGATGCGGATGGTCTGCAGTGTGAACGGCTCGTAGAGCGCCTCGCTGAGGCGGGTGGCCTCCGCCGGCGGAGCATCGACCGCCGCATAAACGAGCTCGACCGCATCCGCCGGGACGGGTGCGATCGGCCGCGCGGCAACCTTCGAGCGGACCGGCAGGGAAGAGGGTCTGCGCCGATCCGCCGAACCGGAGATCCGGATCGGCGTGCAGTCGGGGCGCCGCGGCACGTACCGCATCACCCAGTCGAGCAGCGTCGCCACATCCGGCGCCATGCCGAGCGATGCGATCTCCGGAAACTGACCGCAGTCCGTCACGCGGTCGATCACGGTCAGGCGCGTCTCGGTCGTGGTGCCGTGGCACGCAAAGACGCGGCCATCGACGGCGGCGGTGAACACCACTCGCCCGCGCTCCCGCAGGCGGGCGAAGGCATCGGACCAGGTCGGGTTCTCCGGCGAGAAGGATGCGCCGGTGATGGCGACCAAACGCCCGCCGTCCGCGAGCCGGGCCAGCGCCGAGGCGATATGGCGGTAGGCGGCATCGGCGACGCGGCCCTCGACGTGCGCGCCCGCCGAGAAGGGCGGGTTCATCAGCACGACGCTCGGCCGCAGCTGCGGGTCGAGGTGGTCGTCGATGTAGGCCGCGTCGAAGCGGGTCACGGCAGCGGCCGGAAAGAGGACCGCGAGCAGGTCGGCCCGGATCTCCCCCAGCTCGTTGAGCGCCAGCGACGCCCCTCCGCATGCATCCCCTGTCCGCTTCGCGGAAGGGGACCCCATGCCTGCTTCGCCCGCTAACTCGGCGAAGCAGGCGAGCAGCCCGGTGCCGGCGGAGGGTTCGAGCACCATGTCGTCCGCCGTGATGGCGGCCGCCGTCGCGGCCACCAAGCCGAGCGGGAGCGGCGTCGAGAATTGTTGAAGTGCCTGGCTCTCTTCCGAGCGGCGCGTGTGCCTGGGCAGCAGGGCGGCGACCTTGCCCAGCATGGCGAGCTGAGCGGGGGCGGACCTGGCGCGCATGGCCGGGCCGAAGCGGCGCAGGAACAGCAGTTGCGCGACCTCGCAGGCCTCGTAGGCGTCCTTCCACGCCCAGAGGCCCTCGGCGTCGGAGCCGCCGAAGGCCGAGGTCATCGCCTCGCGCAAGGTGCGGGCATCGACGGCCTGGCCGCGCGCGAGCATCGGCAGAAGCGCCTGGGCGGCGGCGATCAGGGCCGAAGCAGTGGAAGCAGTCGGCATGGCGGAGGGAACGGGCGCAAGCCCGGCGGAAGCGGTCGACATGGGATAAGCTCCGGGAACGAGGGAAGACCGAACCGGTGGCGCTCTCTCTCAGGCCCGCCCGGCTCACCTCTTCCCGGCGACCCTCTCCCTCTCTGCCCCGACCATGAGAAAAGGGCCCGACGCGTCAGCGCCGAGCCCTTCGGGAACGAATGGCCCAGCGACGGGCCATGGCAAAGATGACGAGGTGCGGGAGGGCTGAAGTCCTCCCGCTGGGCGGAGCCTGCCAAGGTTCCGGCGGTGCGAAGCACCGTTGGAAGGCAGGCGGAGGGGGCTACTCAGCCGCGACGGCTTGCGCCGGCAGCACGGGATCGGATCCGTCGAGATCGGGGTCCGAATCGGCCTCGCCTTCGTCGTCGCCGGCCAGGAACGCCGGCAGGCTCTCGGTCGCGCTGACCTGGTCGACCTCCGGCTCGACTTCAACCGGGTTCGCCTGCGCGCCTGGCGTGCGCAGCGGCTCGGGCAGCCAACCGGTGCCCGCGAGCAACCGCTCCGCCTCCTTGGCCATCTCCGGCTTTTTCAGGTGGTCGATGAGCTGCGCCGCCTGCTCGCCCTTGGCCTCACGCACCGCCTGCAGAATGCGCGCCTTCGTCACGCGGCCGAGATAGTTCTCGGCCGTCGGTGCCCAGCCTGCCGCGACCATGTCGAGCCCGACCGCTTCGGCCAGCCGATCGGCATGGGCAAGCCGCCCCGGCGACCGGCTCCATTGCTCATGTGTAGCGTTGACCGTCGTCGCGGCGCAATGCGCGAACAGGGCTTGGCGGCTGTCGCCGTCGAAGCCCTGCAGCACCCCCCAGAGCTCGCCCGGCTCAAGGGGGAGCTGGTCAGCCCAGGCCTGATGACGCGCATCGATCGCTTTCGCCGAAGCGGTGTCGTTGAGCCCCGGCGCCTGCGTGCCGAGGGTCGCGCTCTTCGCCTCGATCTCCAGGCAGCTGTGGACCCCGATGCGATAGAACGCCTTCAGCGCCAGCGCATGCAGCACAGCGAGGAAAGCCGCCTCGGGATCGTTCGCCAGCGCCTCCCGCAACGCCAGGGTACGGTGGGCGGTGAGTTCGGTCAGCAACCGCTCGGGCAGGGGCTTGATGCCGTCGTCCTCCTCCGGTTCCCGCTCACTACCGATGGTGACGACGGCCCGCTGAACCGCCGGGTCGGCCGGACCGGAACTGGCAATGGTGGTCGTGGTACCATCGCCGCCCTCGGGCGAGACCTCCGCTTCCGGCGCGGGTTCGTCCTCCGGCCGCACGTAGCCCCGCTCGATGCGGAGCGTGCCCGAGCCGTCCAGGCTGACGAAAGCGCCTGCCCGCGCGACCTCGGCCGAGTCGTAGCGCATCGGTCGGTTCTGGAAGGCCTCCAGCGCCGTCTCGATCTCGCCCAAACGGGCGTCGACCTCATCGGACATGTCGGCGCCAGCCTCGTGCTCTGCGCACAAGCGGTCCATCTCCTCCCTGAGAGCGTCGAAGGTGGCCTGCTCGTCGTCGGTGAGTGCGGGCGTGTCGCCGCTGATGCGCCGCAGGCCGTAGCTGTGGCCGTACGGGAAGTCAGGGACCACCTGGAGCCATTTCCAGCCCTCGGCCACGATCGGCTCCGCCTCCCGCGCGAGCTTTTCGGCGACGAGCCGATCCAGGAGTGCCGGATCCTGCAACCAACCGCCATCGTCTTGCTGGAACAGATCGCGCAGAATCACACCGCCGGCCTGCTCATACGCCTCCACGCCCACGAACTGCGCCCGCTTGTCGGAGGCCCGAACGGCGCCTTCGGTCAGCATGCGGCGGATCTGGTAGGGCTCCTTGCCGTAGCTGCGGGCCAGGCTTTCCCAAACCTGCTCCTGTCGTGCATGGTCGGATGTGACGCTGAACGCCATGAGCTGCTCCAGCGTCATGCCGTCCTCGGCGTAGACGTCGTGCAGCTTCGGGCTCACCGCGGCGAGCCTGAGTCGCTGGCGTACGACCGCGACGGGGACGAAGAACCGTGCCGCGATCTCCTCCTCGCCTGCGCCCTGCTCGCGCAGGGTCTGGAAGGCACGGAACTGATCGAGCGGATGCAGCGCCACGCGCTGGACGTTCTCGGCCAAGCTGTCTTCCTCCGCCGAGACGTCGTCCGTCGAGCGGACCACGCAGGGCACGGGCGCGGTCTTGGCCAAGCGCTTCCGCTTGACCAGCAGCTCGAGCGCCCGGAACCGGCGGCCGCCGGCCGGCACTTCGAACATGCCGGTCGCTTGGCCGTCGGCGCCGACGACGGCGCGGACGCTCAGGCTTTGCAGAAGGGTGCGCCGGGCGATGTCCTCGGCGAGCTCCTCGATCGAGACGCCCGCCTTGATGCGACGGACGTTGGACTGGCTCAGCACCAGCTTGTTGAACGGGATGTCCCGGGACGAACTCAGGACGATCTTGGCAGCTTGGGTCACGGTTCTTTCTCCGCGACGGGCGACCGAGAGCCTCTCTCTCGATCTTTTCACCCGCCACGAAAAATCCCGCCCTCCTCTGCCTCTTGTGTCGGGGCAGAGCAGGACGGGAAGGATAGCTTCGGGGCTGGGGCAGGGGGGATCAGGTCGTGACCTGATCCATCAGACGCTTGGCGCGCAGCTCGAGGTCGAGGCGGGCGTCCTGCCGCGGCTCGCCCCGCGCCACCGCCGTGATGCCCTGCACGAAATCGAACACGGATCTGGCAGGATGCCCTTCCTCGGCCAGCACGGTGTCGATTACCCGCGCCGTGTCGCCCTTGGAAAAGCCGCGCCAGCGCAGGAACTCGGTCCGGTCCTCGTCCTTTCGCGCCACGATCGCCTCGCGCGCGGCCCGGATGCCGGCGATGAACGGCATGGGCGAGCTGTCGGCGAAGCGCGCCAGCGCCGGCGCGGCCTGGTGGGCGAAGCGGTGGCCGGCGAACTTCGAATGCCGGATGGAGATCTCCTCGAATGACTCGGTGCCCCAGAGATTGCGGTTCTGGCACACCGCCCGGAGATAGAAACTCGCGATGCCGAGCGTGCGCGACCCCACCTCCGAGTTCCAGCAGTGGAGAGTAGGCGACGAGCGCCGTACCGCCTTTCGGCAGCCGGTTTCTCGTCGCCCCTCACCGAACCGGACATGCGCCTTTCGTTACGCATCCGGCTCTCCAGAAGACATGGCAAAGTCGGGCTTTCCCATCCATGCGAGGCGGTATCGGCAGACAGGGGTCTAGGCGAGCACGTGCTGCTCGACCGGTCCCTCCTGCCAGACCCGCCGTGTCGGGCGCACGCGACTGGGTAAAAACGCATCCCGTATGTCGCGCATTCCCGCCTTCGGGCGTTTCATCCGCAGCCAACGCCACATGCGGTCACCGACGTACCAGTCGAGACTGGTGAACACTCGGCCCGCATAGGCGCAGTGGCGGTAGTAATTCGCCCATCCGCGCAGGATAGGATTGAGTTCTTGGAGCTTTGCGCCAAGACTGACCAGCACCGTATTACGCTTGGTCAGTTGCTTGACTTTGCGCCGAAGATCGGCGGCCCCCGCTTTGGGGATTTCCACGCGCGGGCCGTAGCCGTAGCGCTTGTCCCATCGCATCGTGACATGGAATCCGAGGAACTCGAATCCCTCCGTCATGGCCGTGACCTTCGTCTTTTCGGGCGACAATTCGAGGCCGGTGGTCTCCCGCAGATGCTCGGCCAATGCGGATTTCTCCGCGATGGCGTCCTCCTGCGTGCCGGAGACCAGAACCACGAGGTGAGTCGCGCGGGGGAGTTTCACCCCCGCGCGCTCGCAGAACCGGACGTGAGACTCTCGCCTCATCCGGCTCCCATTGTTCGGCCGTGTCCGTACAGCAGGCGCCAGTGAGCGAACAGGTCAGGCTGGCGGCGCGCGATGCGCTCCAGCCAGTGCTGCGATCGCCGCCGGTGCCGTCGCAAGGTCTTGAACTTCCGATGAGCCCATCGCGCCAGAATACGGTCGATGTGCCGAAGGGTCGGGTAAAGAGCCGACTTGTAGTAGCGGCCGTAGTAGTTGATCCAGCCACGGATATTCGCATTGAACATCCGTGCCAGATCGTCCAGCGTCTTGTCGCTGCGCTCATGGAGCGACCAGCCGCGAACCGTCTGTCGGATCCGCTTGAGAGCCTTGTCGCTGGCTGCCGGGCTGAACGAAACGCCGAATCCCTGCCGTCGGCGCGACAACCTCGGCCTGAACGTATAGCCGAGAAAGTCGAACTTCTGGTCGGGATAGGTTCCACGTCGGTCATCATCCTTGCAGTAGACGATCTTCGTCTTCTCAGGATGAAGCGTCAGCCCGCATTCGGCGAACCGTCTCTCGAGCAAGACCTTCAGGGCTCGGGCTTGCTCCTCGTTGCGACAATGGCAGATCGCATCGTCGGCATAGCGTTCGAAAGGGATGTCCGGTCGCGTCCGGCGCATCCACAGATCAAACGCATAGTGCAGGAAGAGATTGGCCAGGAGGGGGCTGATGACCCCACCCTGAGGCGTCCCTCTTTCTCTTGCGACGAGGCTCCCATCCTCGATCTGCTCGGGTGCCTGCAGCCACCTTTCGATGTACAGCAGCACCCACGCACAATCCGTATGCTTGCGGACAGCGCGCATCAGCAGTGTCGGATCGATGCTGTCGAAAAAGGCCTTGATGTCAAGATCAAGAACCCACGCACGGCGCCAGCATCGCTGCCGCGCCATACCGACCGCATCGAGCGCCGATTTGCCGGGCCGGTATCCATACGAGTCCTCGTGGAAACAAGGGTCCACGAGCGGCTCCAGGAACCGTTTGACCACCGTCTGGGCAACGCGATCGGCAACCGTCGGAATCCCGAGTGGCCGCGTCCTGCCATCCCCTTTCGGTATGTCGACCCGCCGCACCGGCGGAGGATGATAGCTGCCCGACGACATTCGGTTCCAGAGCTTGTAGAGGTTGCTCGAAAGATCAGCCTCGAAGTCCGCAATCGTTTGCTCGTCGACGCCAGCCACTCCCTTGTTGGCTCTCACCCGTTTGTAGGCTTCCCATACTTCCCTTTTCGGAATGTCAAACGGCTTTGCCCTATCCAAGGAGTTCCTCCCATTGCTGGTTGACCCCTGGCCAGAGCTGAACAACGCGACCCCTTCGGTCCGGCCCCATTACAGAACCCTCAACCCTACTACGGGTCGCTCCGCCCCTGTGCCCCGCTTTGGTACTCGCATCCTCATGGGGGCCTCCCATTTGGATTTCTCCCTTCGCATCGGCGCACAGGTTCCCACGTTCCGTGCGAGAGCCCAGCTCAGATTCACGCCGCCTTCATGCCGGATGTCGTCTGGGCAGCAATCAGGCCGTCCCCCAGACTTGTCCCGGGTCAACGACTTCTCCCCGGTTTCGACATCGTCTATACGCTTTCGACACGTCATCAGCGGTTCGCTCGCGCTCGTCTCTCTGAGCCATACCTGACGGGATCACGTCCCGCCTTTTCCGCAACGCTCACCACCTCGGCTTTTGGCCGACGCAGCTTGCGGTGGTTTGAAGCCTGCCCCTGACGGCCGGCTCCGGAGGACCTTCCTCCATCTCTCACACAGTTCCGCACCGCCTTGCGTCGGTGCGTTCGTGGCACACAATCGTCCGCATAGCGTATCGGCAGGAATACGCAGTGACCCGCACCGCGATCCCAGACCCGCGCTCTGCGTGCCGCGATCACCCCGAATTCGGGGTTATCGGGCCGGGCCTTCGAGCGTTGATACGTCCACCGTTCATAGCGCTCCTCGATCGCACAAAGTGCGATGTTGGCGAGCAACGGCGACACGATCCCGCCCTGAGGGGTACCGTCGTCAGTGCGGAGGAACTGATCTTCCGCAAGGACGCCGGCTTTGAGGAACTGCCCCACCAGCCGTGTCACCCGATGGTCGGCCACGCGAGCGCGTATCCGATTCATCAGGTGATGATGGTTGATGTTATCAAAGCAGCCCTTGATGTCCCCTTCGATGACCCAGTTATACGGCATTCCCTTCCGACGCCCATCCTCGCCGATCTTGTGTGGCAGGATGGCACGTCGGATATACTCCAAGGCAGCATGCGTGCTCCTGCCGGGCCGAAACCCATAGGAGACATGCCAGAACTGCGCCTCGAAGATTGGCTCCAAGAGAGTTTTGACCGCAGCTTGTACGACGCGGTCCTTGACCGTCGGAATGCCCAGGGGCCGGAATTGCCCCGGTTTACCGGCCTTGGGGATGAGCTTGCGCCGTGACGGGCTGGGCCGATATGCGCCGGAGCGCAGTTCGGCCTGTAGCCTGTCGAGGAAGCGTTGCTCGTTACCCTTCTTCCGGATGCTATCCGCGGTCACCCCATCGATCCCGGCGGAGCGTGCGCCTCTGTTCGAGGCGACGTGCCGCCAGGCGTGGCGAAGTACGCGCGGGTCGGTTAGCCAACCCCACATATCCCGCCACGCGTCGTTGGGATGTGCCTGACTCCACTGATAGAGTTTGCGCTGAACGCCGAGTATCCAAGCCTCATCGGCATGGCGATCCGTGTCCACAGATCATTCCTCCGTCTCGCTATTCTACCGTCTTCCTGCTTCCCTTCGCCATGTGCGCGGCTTTCCCGCGCGCCGACTACTACGGAAGCTCCGCCCTCGGTGTCGTCCTTCTCCGGCCGCTGCGGCTAGCCCAGTTCCTTGCTGGGCGGACGATCCGAGTTCCCGTGTTCCGATCCTCAACCTTCGTGTCGTTAGGCGGTGAGCTATACCCCTGGCGATGCGGGAGACGGGCCGAGGAGAAGGTGTCCCATCCCGGATGCGTTGCGCGCATCCAGCAGTGGGGAGATTCTAGCCCCACCGCTTCGGATCGCTTGGCCTCCGCCGCCATCACGGCATGTGGAGGCAGGCTTCCGTAAATACAGAGGCTTCCAACGCCCACTTCGTTACCTCGCCATAGACACTGTGGTAGTCCGGCCTGCGGTTGATGGTCCGCATCCGGTTCAGTTCAGGCCGATCTGCTTATGACACCCGGCCGGCAGCACCCGGTCAGGCTTTTCGGCCCCCTTCCACCTGCTGTTCTCCCAGCAGGGGGGCGGCATTGCAGCCGCCGGTCGAAGATCAGCAAGTTTGGGAGATTAGGTTTCAGTCATACTAACCTCCCGCGCCGTCACGGCGCACAAAGGCCGCGGAAGTAGAGGTCCGGCTCGCCGTTCGGCAGCCGGCCGGCCTCAATCGGGTTGAGATCGTCGCACAGGAACAGGAACACGTCCCGGTCGGACGCGTAAAGCGTCGTCGTGTCGGCCGTGACGTCGACGTTGGGGTTGTGGCGCATCGTGCCCCAGTCGAGCACGCCCGGTTAGATCAGCCATCAAGGCTGTCCTGTTTGTCCTCTCAGCTACGCGCCGTGAGCGTTCCGAAGTACGTTCAACAGACCGAATCGATTGGTCCTGCGCCGGGACGGCCGCGCAGGGCGGAGGCGTAGCCGGAGCCCGGAGGTGTGCCTGGCATGGGCACTGGATTGGAGGTGAAAGTCCTTTGCGGGGCGAGTTGGTAGCAACCGCGAGCTGGAGGCAACTGCACGCAGGGTCTTGGGGGTCGTAAAGACGCCCATGACGCTG
>JAABUL010007066.1_pt1 | contig 12391 bp, 13 predicted proteins | sample 5559151 | NCBI WGS metagenome assembly JAABUL01 (sample SAMN10711876, study PRJNA513368) | rock metagenome | isolation source: Antarctica rocks | place: Antarctica: Victoria Land, Pudding Butte sud | reverse complement strand
AGCCACCAGTCACCACTCGCGCTGGCAGCTTCAAGTCAACATCACGATTCAATAAACCGAGCAAGCCGACGAGTCCCGGCTCTCAAACGCCACAGCGAAGAAGCTTTGCATCGCCGAGTAATGAAACAGTATTCCCCCAAGCACAGCAAGGTGCCAAATATTATGGCTGCCCCCCGCATAGTCAAACCATCCATGCAACCACCTCTCCGGGACTTGTCCGGCATAAATGATAGCGCCCACGAGGTAGACGGTGATGCTCTTGATGATCGGTGCGTAAAAGTACCACGACCACTCACCACCTCGGGTCCAGCTGAGCTGGAATACGGGCGCGAAGCCTGTGGCTGCGAGGGAGACGTAGAAGGCTACGCGGGCCCAGTTCATGTCTGCGCGGTTGAATGTTGGATGCCATGGCAGGATAACGCCTGCGACGCCAAGAGTAGCAGTCATGACGATGTATATCCATCGACTTACCGGCTCGCAATAGAAAGCCGTGTACTCCGTAGTCATGATACTGGCCGCGATCAAGAGGCTTATTCCCGTGTAGTCTACACACGCAAAACGCTCCATAAGATTCTGCTCAGAGATACTGCTCATGGTATGCCACATGCAACTGCAGATCAAGCACTTGCAGGCAGCGAAGAAGAAGACGGCAGCGAAGAATATGTCGGTTCGGGTAGATTGCGAGAAATTGACTGAGGCGGGGTAGAAGTAGAAGGCGATTGCGAGGACAATTAGGAGGCCGATGGCGTGAGACCAGATGTTGACAAGCTCGTTGTGGAAATTGAAAGCTGACCTTATACACTCGATCTTGGTACCCGAGAAGCGGTAGCCCCTGGTGATATGTGGGTTTACTCGCCATGGGTGAGGGAGGTCTTCGTACTTGATAAGCCCATGCTCTTGCGCGCCCTTGATTGCATTCTCGATACTATCTCTAAGCGTTTCTTTCGTACGCCGGGCCTTTTCGAGACCCTCGTCGACGACTTCTCGCGCTTTACCAAAACTCTCTTCTGCCATGCGCCACCCTTCATCCATGACAGAGGAGAGACCGGCATCACGAACGGTGTAGGCACGGGCTTCGAGTTCGGAGAGGAAGCCTTCCATTAGACGCATGCCGGTTTGGGCCTTGGCTTCGAGGGTTTCGCGGGTGGCTAGGACATCGTTGTACCGACCTTCTACTGTCTCCACTAGTATTTTGGCACGCCGTCTGCCCGCCCCAATGAGGTCGCCCGAGACCTGTGAGCATGAGTCTCGAATAGCTCCAAGTGTTGAGTATGCGCGATTGATTCCAACGTCAAGTTTCAAATTCCCGTAGCTTTCGATCCAATCGAGTCGAGCCTCGAGATCGGAAATGAAGAGGTCGACCTGGCTCTTCAATGAGCATTCGTCATGTCTTAGCAGCACGGAGTGAGTTTTAGTTCACCTTCATGAAAATAGCCTCAGCATCCATTTCGTGAGAATACCTTCGAAGTGGCGTGAATGACGAGTGCCGCCGCCTTTGGTGGGGTGATGAAGGCGACGGCGATAGGGCGCCATAGCTACGTCCTACCAGTGGCTCATCATAAGCCTCAAGAGTCAGAGATGTAGAAGAGCAAGACATATTCAATGGCTATCGCCAGGCTTGCCGCCGTGCTTGAAGAATAAGAAGATGGTGAGGGATCTCGAATGGATAGTGGGGCTTTTCTCTGTTGATGGTGCAAAGCGGAGTGTGGACAATGCCTCTGTATATCGTACTTAGATCCTAGATCATGGTATCAACGGTCGAGGTCAAAGAATAGTGCACGTGGGACGAATCGCTGGATGTGTACACAAGATGTGGGGAAGTCGCTTGGGGGAAATCCCCTGGACTTTCAATGACGATGCCCATCGTCGCGGCCCTCGGTTCAAGGCTTGGCAGGGTCTGGAAGCTTTTAGTTCAGCCAATCGCCACCTGCTTCTTTCATTGGCGAACATCGGCCAGAGAAAGCTCCGTGATCAGGTACATCTCCAGATCTTAACAGAGCTCAATACTCTCAGTGTACGGAGCAAGCAACCCACAAACAATGCCACTCACCCCCCTCATCACCTCCCTCTTCCTCCAATCCGTCCTCGACACCTGCACCCACACCCGCCAACAATGCCTCGACCTCATCGCCGCCTCCGAATCCCACGCCATCTCCACCTCGCACCCCCTCACCCCGGCCGCCCAGCTTGAACTCTCAAAGCAGCAAAAACTCCTCTACTCCTACCTGGCGCAGCTCCGCGGCCTCAACCGCGACGCCATTCTCGAAGTTCGCCGCACTAAGCAATTTACTGCGGAGGCGAGGCAGGAGATTGATAGACTGCTTCTGCAACTGCAAAATCTGTACTATGAAGAGCGCCATCTGCGCGGCGAGATCTCCGCATGCGAGTCTTACGAGTAAACCCCTTCCCCTCTCCCCCTGCCCCCTATGTTCCGTTAGGGACCGCTAACCCTCTAACCCCCCACAGCCACAAACACCTCTCCCTCCCCCTCCTCCCCCTCTCGAGCTTCCTCACCCTACACCCCTACCTCGACACCACCACCACCGACGAAAAATCCCTCATGTTCGCGCGCATCAACCACGAGCTCGCGGAGCGGGAAGCGCTGGAGCAGCAGCGGCAGGGCTTGCTAAAGAAGAAGCAAGGGTTGATTGCGGATAACAAGAAGAGGAAGGAAGATCTGGCGAGTTTGGATCGCGAGCTAGAAGGTTTTATTGATGTGAGTGGCTCTTTTGTCCTCAGGGGTTTTCAGGGGGTGTGGGAGGGATGGAATATGCTAATGTTGTGTGTGTTGGGATGGATAGGCGGCGAAGCCGATTCAGAAGATCTTTGAAAAGCAGTATTGAAGGGATGGTAAAGGCGTCTTAGTATCAATGAAGGCGTTCCCAAAGAATTGAGGATATTGGCGTTGGAGGAGGTGCCTTGGAGATACCCCATTTCGAGAACGTTCCGCTGCGTCGATGGAGAAAGGAGATTCAGGCTCGATGTTATTCAGCATAATCTAGATACACATCTTTGATCATATGACATGGCGTTTCTGGATATATGGAAGGCTCAGGTGAGTAATGTAGGGCTCGGTACGTTCAACCAGTAATGGATGCTCAGGGTACGACAGTGGGAAAAGCTGGAGGAGATATACCCTATCGTCTTCCTGAACTACTCATCCCAACACCGATCCATCTCCCTCATGCCCATCCACCGCAAGCTCCCCTAAACCCTGGGGATAACCGCCCAATAAAATCCCTACCCCCACTCCAGCGACAACTGTTAACAGTAGTGCTCTACATCAACAAATATCACCAAAAAGCCCAGAATGCCAAGACCACGAAATCCGTTCCCAAACCAAAAACCAAAAGGAGGTTCCACTTCCTGTCGTGGAGTGGGTTAAAGTGTACATCCTCTGGTCGACTTCGTCATTAAAGCTAATTAATTAATTTGTTATTGTTTTACGTGAGCGTGTTTCGAACCCGTGCCTCTTCCTCGTGAGGGGGGGATAGAAGTTGTTATGGCCGTACGACGAGGCTATACCTGCTGTGCGTTGATTAGTGAAAGGTAAGAGCTTATTTTGATACTTGAAGGTGAATAAAGGGTCCAAAGACACAGATTTTCTTATTGGTTGGGGAAAAGGGCGCCTACCGTTATAGTTATTTCTTTATTGTGTTATACACGGCGTTTATCTACGCTCTGGGGGCTTTGAGCGTATTAATCTGTATTGGTAACGCTCCAAAACGTGCTGAGCTGGACTTTGGCTCCTCAGCCCTAGCTTTCAGACGCTCGGCATACTCGGCGCAGCTGATCCGGATTCCTTCCTCGAGACCAACACGGGGCTTATAGCCCAGGATTTTCCGCGCTTTCTGGCCGGTGCAATATCTGACTGAGCAAGCGTCCTTCACACTGGCGCTACTTATCGTCGTCTGGGTTCCGGTAAGCCATGTTATCCACTCCGCTACGTACCCAACGGATGCGGCAAGGGCCTCGGGGAGTTGAACCTCGAAGGGTGGGTAGTGGCCGAATTCTCGCCAGACGGCTAGACAAAAGTCACGGAAGGTAATTGGTGATTCGTTGGAGATGAAGAAAGCCTCCCCAGCAGCGGTTTTTGAAGACAGCATGTTCTCAATGGCTAGGACGTGGGCAACTGCGATGTTTCCAACGTATGTGACATCCCACAAATTCTCGGCGTCGCCAACGACGAAGGGGGTTTCCCACTTCGCGATGCAGGCGTGAACCGAGGGAACGAGTTGGTGGTCCCCCGGCCCAAACAGGGCTGAAGGTCTTATGGAGCAGGTGGCGAGCTTCTCGTCATTCGCCTCAAGGACCAGCGCTTCGGCAACTGCCTTTTGCGGGGCTCAGCTGGTTTTTGTCGATGCATTGAGAGGCGTATACTTACCTTCGACTCCCCGTATATTAAAGAGTGACTTGACGTTGGGCATGTCTCGTCAATATTTGGGTACTGATATCTCATATCGTCTGTCACGGCGGTACAACTACCAGTCCACACGACAGCCTCAACGCCGTTTGTCCTCGCTGCATCGAGGACATTCTTCGTTCCATTGACGTTTGTATTCCAAACGAGCTCTCTCTGTCTTCTCTTGTATCGATCTGCCAGCTCAGGGACTATTCCAGCGGTGTGAACAATGACATCCGGTTTTATCTGCTCTACTATTCGACGCACTTCAGCGGGGTTCGTAATATCTCCTCTTACATGTCGGACGTCTGATTTGGGCTGCAAGGGCTTTTCTAAATCCACCACGGTGATTGCCCATCCGGGGTGCTTTTCTTTTGCGGTGTCAACGATCGCGCGGCCCACGAAACCTGTACCGCCTGTGACGAGAATAGAGATAGTCATGGCTATGATCTTATACGGAAAAAGTACTAAACCTAAAGGAAAATTCGAGACAAGAAATGAAGGGCTCCATGCCTACGTGTTGCACGTAGTCATGCCCTTCCAGCAACGTCGCAACCATTTCAAGGCATCTTTGACATCATCAAGAATATGATGCCCAGTCGGATAAGAGACCTGCTTAATGTTGAAGTCACCTTTTTCCCCTGTTGATTATTGACTAGACTGTCGTTCCAATATTGCAGTGTTCAATGCAGACCGCAGTCACAACGTTCCGAGAATGCCGCGGCCGCTAACTGCTTTCATCCGCCTCGCTTCCGTCAAGATTGCGGGATGACATCATGACGCGACTTTTCGAGAATCTGATCGGAGGGCACGAGGGGATGGGATGGGACGGTGATGGTGATGGTGCTGCGAGAGCTTGGTAGTTTGGAATACAAACAGAGACCTGATTAAAACACCGGAACCACAGTGAACATATATGTACGAATGCACAAGATCATGGAGGGGTTCAGAAAGCAAATCGAATATGATTTGAAGATGCGCGATAAGATATCAGAAATGATACGAGGTAGACGTTAAACGACAAGGGTATTTTTTACCCATGCTACGAAAGAGAAAGCATTTCAATTCATCTACCACAGTTCCGTTAAGTACCTCCTTATGGAAGAGTGAAGCTCCTGCTGCCCTCCAGCCCGGACACAAGGGGTAGTGCGCTACTGATGGCCTAGATGTCCAGACGTCATACCCCCAATGGTGGGGGGATGAGAGAGACAATAATGTGCATGTGTAGGTACCTGCTGTGGTTTGCGCTGGTTAGCAATCTTTGAAACCTTTTCGCTCTCTCACCGAGATATCTGCATCTTACCTTTCATACTCATCTATCTATCTGTACATAAAACCAATCAAAATGTCTGGACATGTGGGCATGAGCTCGTGTTGTCTAAGTGGCGCTGTCCACGACGGCAAGCCAACCGGCCGTGTGGAAACCATCGGTGGCCTTCAATGTTATGTCTCTGCCCCGAAAAACGACTCCAACGCCAAGTCAATCGTTTTCATCGTTGACAGTAAAAGACCCCATATTCCACTTCTGCATATATATACCCCACTAACCCCTCTTGCCACAAGTCTTCGGATGGGAGTTCAACAACGTCCGCCTTTTGGCAGATGAATACGCCAAAGCAGGCTTCTACACCTACATCCCCGATGTGCACGAAGGCGACTCCCTGCCGATTTCCTTCCTGCAAAATATCGAGCCCCCGTTGAAGGAGCAAGCTAAATTAGGCGTGGCCGACAAAGCCAAGAACGCCGTTCTCATTCCTGCTACTCTGGGACCTTGGCTCGTCAAGCACCGCGAGGCTGTTTCGAAGCCGATCATCGATGGCTTCATCAACGCTATCCGTATGACCCCAGGGACCAACAAAATCGGCGCCATCGGGTTCTGCTGGGGCGGCCGATACGCGATCCTTGAAGCGCATGGGCAATCGAAGGATGGGTCTGGGAGCAGTGTTGGCGGTGTGGACGCGGCGTATGCCTGCCATCCCAGCTTGGTGGCTATACCGGGAGACTTTGATCCCGTCACGAAGCCATTGAGCTTGGCGTTGGGGACAAAGGATAGTCTGTTGGATGTGGCCAGTGTCGGGAAGATTCAAGACTGCTTGGCGAAGAAAACAGATGTTCCCCATGAGATCAGGGTACGCTCCTTTTCTGCTCCTCGTTCACCGGCCGTATGGAGCGTTTGGCTGACTTGAACGGATAGATCTATGAAGACCAGGTCCACGGGTTTGCACTGAGAAGCGATTGGAGTAGCGAGAAGGACAAAAAGGCCATGGATGATTCGTGCAAACAAGGAATCGAGTGGTTTGAGAAGTACTTGTCGTAAATCAATTCAGACATCTCTTGTATTTAGCACGCGGCTCATATTCATACAATATCCTGATTACGAGCTGAAGGTAGCCGACGTCTGAAGTGTACATATGCCACCTCTAAATGCTTCTAGATTAATGGGGAGAAGGACTAATGGTCTTCTTGATATCATAATAATCATACCACTGTACCTATTTAATGTAGTCCAGATAATTGTATCGTCAAGTCGTCAAGTCGTCATCCGCGCCATATACCATGCGAAGAAGATTTGATCTTTTCAAGCTTGGGGTACAGGAGGTTTGGGCTCAAGATCCGAACCAGTTGTTGACGGCGGAAGAGGCTCAGTGGGTTTGGTGTCAGGGGTAAGGGCCTCAGATGTTGGCTCGGCATGAAGGGGCTCGTTTGAAGTTGCTTCATTGGCGGGGACACTCCGGGCTTCTTCCCCTCGAATCATTGGTGGCTCCTCGGCCTCGCCGGCCTCATTCTCTGTACTAGCCATCCCCCGCTGGAGGGCCAAGTGCTGCGCAGCTCGTCTTCTTCGCTCCACCTCTGCTTCCTCCTCCCCACGTACGCGCTCCTCCTCTTCCTTCAGGTCGTTGAGCGTCGGTACTTCGTCTTCGACTTCGGCTGTTTCGGTAACGTGTGGCTCTTTTCCACTAGATGTAGAGTTACCTCGTCTATCGTTCTTTGTACTCTTGGTGTCTCGAGATGAAGCTGTCTTTGTAGATGCTCGAGAACCGTCGGGCCTTTGCTTTCTGTTCTTTCGGCTGCTATGGTCGTCAGGTGTCGTTCCTGTATTTCTTCTTCCTAACATAATAGCGAATTCGTCGTCAATTGGAACCGCGTCATCCTCGTCCTCGCTAGGAAAGAGGTCTCCTCTTGAACTCAGGGAGTTGTTTGTAGACCTTGACGTAACCGTCCCACTTCTTTTCCTTCCATGCCTCCCACGACCCGCATCAGGACCGCTCTCCTCACTTTCCTCTACCAGTAATTCATCTTCCCCCCTCTTCCGCCCAACGTTCTCCTGCAAATCCGCAGCCGAAGGTCGATACCTCACTCCCCTAGATCCAAACTTCCACGGTAATCCCTCCAAGAACCCAAACATCGACGAGCTCGGGACGACGGTCGGATCTCCCCCACCATCCTTCGGGAGACTAAAGCTTTTCCTCCTAACGCCCCGTGACCCATAACTCATACCCCCATGTTTCCCTGGCTGCTCATCACTCTCGGCTAGCAATCGGTCGAGTTCATCATGGCCCCATTCTGCTTCATCCTCTTCCCAGTTATCGTAGAAATCAAAACCGAAACCCTCGCGCCCACGCCGCGCACTACGATGAGGTCGGCGCTGTTCATCGCGCGCGGTGAAGCAAGGTTGGCATGAGGCTTCGAGGCAGGACTGGAACGAGGCGAGGCATGGGGAAAGGTATCTTTGAGAGAAGGTGAAAAGGGAGGCCTGGGTGGAGAGATTGGCGGACTCGAGGTTCTGAGAGATCTGGTTGATGGTCTGGCGGATACGTGGGTCGTTACGGCGCATGATTGGGAGTCTGTGGTCGTATTGGGTCGTGGGAGACTGCTCAGTTCAGGCCCCACCTCTCCAATCAATAGTATAACTATTCAAGGGCTGCTTTGTAATCATGGGTTTGAAGCTTTGCTGAGAGCTGATCGACGATAGTAGATAAATCTGTCATGCTGAAAGGTTGTAAGTTCAGCCTTAGGGGCGCCTTAGGGGGACTGACGAGCCTATTTACAGTTAGATATGTTCTACAACATCCACATTTCATCTGTCTACAATGGTTCATTACATTCGCTTCCTAAAGCCACCAAAGATCCAAATTACAAGCACTAACCATGTGACTGTAAGAAGCCTGATTACAATCACGAATGATCTTGGGGATGATTTTTTCCAAGGTGATCTCGCGCTTGATGCGGAACTCTTCCCATCAGGCCAGAAATCTACGAGACTGTTTGTGCAAAAGGATTTAATGTGGACTTTGGGTATGCGAACACTGTGGATCATAGTGGAACGGATCCCTTTAAATTTTCAATGGCCTGTGCAACTGCACATTACTCCTAGCAAAACTCTGGCAGATACTCCTTTGCTGAGGAACTTTCCAGATATATTGACCGCCTGGAGTGAGAGTTTTGGAATAGGCCTAAACTTTGAGGCTGGCAAGCGAATTGAGAGGCGATTGAACTTGACATCGGATAGCATGTTGAGCATATTTGAAGATCCTGGAGAGAGCATTGCTCGCCATGTCTGGTAGGTAAGTCGCCTGAGCCATTTACAATTACTCATTGCACCAGGGATGCTGGCGTTGCATTGCTTGCCTACCTGAGAAGCCTCCGTCAAAATCCTGACGACGAATTGCTTCTGCCACTCAACGAGCTGTTTGGCGCTTCTGGGCCAGGTTATCTTGAAGTGCTCGAACTGGGAAGCGGGTGTGGGATCGTTGGCATAGGGTTTGCCCAGCTATATCACAATTGCCATGTCCTCCTCACAGATCTACCAGAGGCGATGGAAATTCTAGATTGCAACATTGTTCAAGCACGACCAGCCTCCGGGTCGAAGCTCTCTAAGGCAACCATGAACTGGGATGACGGTCTTCCAATTGCTGTGGCTCAAGGGCGATACCATCTATTCCTGGTTTCTGATTGCACATACAATTCAGATAGTATTCCTGCTCTTGTAAAAACCCTCCATGCATTGAATCAAAAATCTCCATGGGCGTCTATCGTCGTCTCGATGAAATTTCGTCATTCTAGCGAAAATGTCTTCTTCGATATGATGAATGATGCTGGTTTTCGAGTCACTAGCGAAGTAAGATTTCCACTGCCAGACCGGCATCGGACTGCCGTCGGGCAAGAATTGGAGAATGTGGAGATATATATCTTTCGCAATACAATATCGCTTGAGAACATTCCATCAAGGTCACAAAACGCTCACACATCGAAGCAAGCAGAGAAAACAAGAAAAATACCATCTTCCTAGACGGAAGTGGTCGTGACCGCTGACCTGCTAATGCCTCATTAAGGCATATCGGTATGCGGTCAGTTTACCCTGTCGCTTAGGTCTAGATTTGTGATACTCGGTTGCAACAGAGTAGATAATGGAAAGACTCCGCTAGGTATGTGGGTAGCAAGGTCTGGCACATGGATTATGAATATAGCAAGATTGGACAGAAAGTATAGATAGATATAGAGATGTCTTCCTCGGAAGGAGATAGGACGGTTTCTTGATAGAGCGGGAGTTTATGCAACCCATATAAGACGTGACTGCAGGTTGGTTGATGCAGTCATTGCATCTGAATCAGGGGCGGTGTTTGTGCATTTGCAGCCTTTGTACTCCGTAGGGCAAACTTTAAAATTCATTGCCCTTTTGGTGGGCAGAATTTGCAAAAATGCGGTCAGTAGTCAGGACTTGTCAGGGCAAGAACTCGGAATTCGCGCACACTAATGTAATAGTTAATAAAACCAAGAACAAAATTAACAACAACATCACCATCATCACCACTTTCACATCTTCATCTATCACCGGCAACCTTCATTTTGTCAACAGGGACCTCTTCACATCCATCCGCCATCCCCAAGGGAAGCATCGCCGCGTTGGAGATAGGTAAGTTCATATTGCGGTCTATATTGCCCCCTCTAAGGCCCTCATGTGTAAACCTCTTGACTGACACAACCTAAAAATTAGATTTCTGCCTCGTTATAACCTAGACTGCCTTTGGTCTTTTCAGAGGTGTCCATTTCAATACGGCTCCACCAGCCTTGACACAGTTCTCTCTTCAAGATCCGTCCACACGCCCACACCGAGACATCTTCAACGACCTACCGCCCCCTGCTGAACGCCATTCCCCAGCCAAAGGATCGACTGCTTGACCAACCTCCAACCCCTCCCCTCTCGTTTCCACAACCTCAGCTGCCGCATAGGACGTCTTTCAAGGGTCTTCCTCTTCCTGAGGAAGAGTCTAGGAGGCCTCGCCGTGCAAGCCTCGGCACTGTCATCTTCGAACCTCCCTAACACGACTTTCGATCCACAAAAACAAATTTACACCTGCCTTCTGCATGCTCATGGCACCATCGGCAACCACTATTACTGAACAATATGCACCAACCATTATATCATTGAATGGTAATAGTACCAATGAAAACCGATATAGTAGTGCAGGATATGGAAGACTTATCACGAAGGATGCTCTGAAAAAGCGTATCGAAAGCATCGATACAGATGCCTGTGAGGCAGGGGAGGAAGATGCTTTTTTTGTGGCGGACATGGGCGAGGTCTACCGCCAGCATCTGCGCTGGAAGATGAAGTTGAAGCGGGTCAGACCACACTACGGTATGTTATTGCTCCGCCCGCTTGTGGTGAAGTGTTACTGAGACTCGACAGCTGTCAAATGCAACCCAGATCCTGAAGTCCTCCGCCTACTGGCCGGACTGGGCACTGGATTCGATTGTGCATCCAAAGCAGAGATTGAACAAGTCCTCAGCATTGGCGTCGACCCATCTAGAATCATCTACGCTCAGCCCTGCAAGACCAAGTCCTATATTCGTTACGCCGCTCACCAAGGGGTGAAGCAGATGACTTTTGACAACTCAGATGAGCTATATAAGATCAAGGCATTGTTTCCAGAAGCAGAATTGTTCCTGCGTATCTTGACAGACGATTCCTCCAGCTTGTGTCGCCTAAGCCTCAAATTTGGGGCGTCTATGGACAGCACCAAGGGCCTTTTGGAGTTGGCAAAAGAGCTAGATCTGAATGTAGTCGGCGTCAGCTTCCACGTGGGATCGGGAGCTTCCGACCCACAATGCTTTGCTAAAGCGGTCCAAGACTCCCACACTGTCTTTGACCAAGCCGCCGAAATCGGCTTCGACCTCAAAACTCTCGACGTGGGCGGCGGCTTCTCTGGTGACACCTTCGAAGAAATGGCATCCGTTCTCAGCGAAGCTCTTGATGAGCATTTCCCTTCGAGCGTCCGCATCATCGGCGAACCCGGCCGCTACTACGTCGCTTCAGCCTTTACCCTTGCATGCAACGTCATTGCTCGTCGCGACATTCAAGATCCAGCAACCAGAACGACGTCTTACATGCTCTACCTCAACGACGGCGTCTACGGTAACTTTTCTAGTATTATTTTTGATCACCAGCAGCCAGCTCCTCGTATCCTGGGCAAGCAGGGCGGGGACAGGAACACGTGTCTCACGGAGTACTCTATTTGGGGCCCTTCATGTGACGGAATCGATTTGATCTCGGAAAACTGTACGCTCAGAGGCTTGCTGGACGTTGGCGATTGGTTATATTTTGAGGAGATGGGGGCGTACACGAAGTGCTCGGCCACGAAGTTTAATGGGTTTACGGATGACCATGATGTGCTTTACGTGTCCAGCGAGCCCGGTGCGTCCGCACTACTGGATTATTAGATTGACTCACCCCCCTGGGAAAGGGGATTTTTGGACGAGACAAGATTAACAAACAAGTGAAGATAGGTCGAATGTAATGCGAAAAGCGTTTCTAATTCTTTTTTCTTTTGTACCTAGATCACGTTGGCTTTTTCTTTCTTCGATACCTTCCAAAGGCGGCATTCTCCCATACACTTTCTAGAGAAGGAGGCTTCCACAAGCACATAGATTAGCTCATAGATCTAATTAATTATTTTCAGTCGTTGCTCACAAGATCGAATATCTAAA
>JAABUL010007065.1_pt1 | contig 12392 bp, 3 predicted proteins | sample 5559151 | NCBI WGS metagenome assembly JAABUL01 (sample SAMN10711876, study PRJNA513368) | rock metagenome | isolation source: Antarctica rocks | place: Antarctica: Victoria Land, Pudding Butte sud | reverse complement strand
TTATAGATTTTGACAAATAGTTAACAACAATATTTAAGACAAAAAGAAGAAAATATAATAAAAGTATTATAATTAAAGTTTACGTCAATAAAATAACAACAAAGTTACAATAAATTTATAACAATAAAATACTAATTAAGTTTAATAATATAAAAAAATAATCTCTTAATATAATTGTCGAAAGCTATAATAATTTCGACAATGTAAATAATGTTGTTTGTTAAAATTGTTTAATTATTAAAATCTTAAAGCTTGCAAAAATAAATTAATTAATAAAAAGAAAAATTATGTTGTTACGCAAAAGATTTATTAATAAAGATATAAATTAAAACTTTATTATTAATTAAAATTATAATAAGAATTCGAAATTAAGTTTAACATAAAACGAAAAAAACTATTATATAATTATTCTTAAATATAAAATTAGATTCAAAGAGTTTTAAAGTTGTTTTAATCGAAAATCTTTTATAAGATTAAAAAGAAAATAAAAACAAAAAAGCTAAAAAACAAAAAAATATATATATTAATTTTTAAATGTAACTTTGTTTAAGAATTAAACTTTTCTCGTTAATAACAAAATATTTTTGTTAATACTAAAAATATTATCTAGATTAACAAAGCAAAAAGAGAAATTTTTTTTATTAAAATTTTTTTTTTGCAATTTTGCTCAAATGTTGCAACTTGCAATAGTAGTATAACTTTTATTTTTTATAGATTTCTTTAATTTCTAAAACAATTAAAAATTTGTTTTAAACAATAACAATAACAAAGTTTAAATTTATTAATTTGTTAAATACTACAAAGATTGTCGACACAAATAAGACAACAAAGACAAAAATAATAATACAAAATTTTAATAAATTGTTAATAAAAATAAAATTAAATTTTTGTATAATTAAAGCAACGACAATTGTTATAATACAAGATTAATAATACTTAAATTACTAAAGTTTCTTATTAATCTTAATAAAAGCTTAAACTTATTATTAAAAAATAAATAATTATTTGCTATTAGAAGTTTGTTAGAACATAATAGCAACTTAGATAAAAAAACTAATATTGCGCTTTATATAATTAATTAATAAAGCGTTTTTTATTTAAAAACGTTCTTTTTTTTAATAGAAAAAATTGTAATATTTAATAAAGCTAATAAAGTTTTGCTTTAAAATTTTGCGAAAATACAAATATACATCTTTTGATTCGAAGAAATTGTTACAATAGTAACGCAAATTTCGACGTTATTTGTTAAAAAAAACAATAACACAAAGATTATTAATTTAATATTAATTTATAAGATTGTAAATTTTCTTATTTATAATAAGTCGTAATTTCGCATAGATAATTTTAACTTAATTAATAAAATATCGATTATAATTTATATTTATACGTTGTATAAGATTTTGCTTTTATGTATTTAATTAATTTTTGTCTCTTTTGTATTGTAATATATCGAAAAGTTTCTCAAATTTAGAGATAACAAAAGCAATAATATTTGTAGAGAACGATAGAAGTTATATAACGAAAATAAATTAATTGCTTATAGCTTAAGCGACGATTTGTACAATTGTAATTATAAATATTAAGTTTAATTTTACAAAAAAAAAGCTTAAAGCAAACAAAATAAAAGTAATATTAATATTAAATTGTATTTGATTTTAAAGCTTTCGAAATTAATATAAAGTTTCGATTAGATTTTGAGTAATTTGTCGAACAAATTTTTCGACAATAAGTTCGATTTCTAGTAAGAGTTCTAAATGCTTTATTAAGTTAATAGTTGAATAAATATTGATACACTTGAAGAGATTAGATTTTAACGCGTAAAAGCGTTGCAAAAAGTGTTGATCTTTCGTAATATTAAAAACTAGATTCGAAATCTTTATTAAAAAGATATTTAGATTAATAATTAAATAAAACTCAAATCTATATTAGATTTAATATACAAGACAAAAGACAAAAGAAAAAAGAAAAAAATAAGATAATATTAACTATATAAGATTGCAAGCTTTATGTCTAGCAAGAATTGACTTAAATCTAGTCTAGTTTAGCTCAAATTTAATTAAGATTAAGCTTAAAAAATTAAGCAAGATTAAGACGAAAAGTTATTCAATCGACAAACGTAGTTGGCGAACTACTAATTTAACATTATAATACTATTTATTTACAATTAGTTGCAAATTATTTAAAATAAGTTAAATGTCAAATTCTAACGTAACGTATTTATGTCGCAAATCAATATTACTCTTAATATATTTCTTAAGAATCTTAATAATCGCAAAGATATATAATAGAAGCTTATAAAAGTACGTTCGAAACTATCGAAGCAAAAAAATAAGAATAAGAGTTATAATAAAGACTCTAATAGAGATAACTAAAGCTACAATTGTAAAGATATCTTATCTAGCAACTTTAAATCTCGCTTTAATTAGCAAGATAATAAATACAATCAATTCTTTTGTTTAGAGCTTTAGTTTGTCTTTTAGTTCTTTGTATTAAGTTATGCGAACTTCGCATCTTAGTAGCAATCGACGTTGTTATTTTCTTATTAAAATTGTGCTTATTAATTCTAAAATAAGTAGCAATTATATTAGCAACGAAATTAATTCTTAAACGATTAATAGTTATAGCAAACTTTATTTGCTCTATTGTAATCGAAGCAAATTACGACTAATTTTGTCGCCCAAAACGCGCCCTTAAACAAGTCAAATTTCTATTAGATTTTGCGTTAATTATTTAGACGCAATAATAACAATTAACGTCGAACTCAAGCACAACTAGTCTATTGAGACGTAAAAAATTAAAAGAACTATATAAAAGATTACGATCAAGATGCGTATTACAATAACAAAGAATACTATAATAACGAAAATTATTAGAATAATAATTGTAACTTTAGTGCTTACTTGACTTATTCAAATAAAGCAAAGAATAAGATAGAGATCAATTGTAAAAACACTAACAATAAAGAGATTGTCGAAATTAACTTTGTAGTCTTAAGATAATTATTTATTATTTGTTGTTGTTGTTAGAAGAAGTTCTTATTTAACAACAAGCTTTATTATTATGTTTAAACATGTTATAAAATCGACGTTGTCAATGTTTATTACAACAATTACTTAGATAATAAAATCTTAATAAAGTTTGCGATTATTATTATTATAGAATTTATTGCTTCGTCTACAATTTAATCTAAATATAACTTTTATTCTTAATACTATATTTGTATTTTAATATGTTACTCTATTAATAATAAAGAGATAAAGAAGTGCTCTAATTTCGAATACAATATATTATTAATCGATTGCGAATTTCTCGCTTCGCAATTATATAAATTAATTCGACAAACAATTATATCTCTTAAAATATACGATATAGACAATTGCAAATATAATATCTTGAAGTATTATAAACTTAACTTCTATATAATCGAAACTTATAATAAAGTTTCAATTATTGCATATTTTAAACGAAAGATTTACGTAATAGATAATCTTTGAACAAAAGTGCTTATTGACATTAATATAATTAAATTCGAAGTTATACTTTTTGACGTAATATACAAAAAGATAATTATAGATAGTTGTAAAGTAACAATATCTTTTTTCGTAATCTTAAAGAGAGAACGCGTTGAGCGCAAATTACGTAGTCGAAAGCAAATAACAATTTCGACACATACAATTATAACAATATTAATAAAGTGTCGCAAAAAAATTATATTAAATAATAAAAATTATAGCTTTCTACTTAGATCGAATATAGTCTTAGAATCTAATAATAGCTTCTTTGCTTATATAGTAAATGCAAATATAAAAGCAATTTAAGTAAAAAACGTCTCTAACTAGGTCTTCGTAATATTAAAGAATTTTATAATTAAAGAATTGTAAAACTACGACAAAGATAAGTACTATTTAACTTATTCGAAAAATGCTTACTTAGCAATTATCTTTTTATTAGAATAATTTAAATATTTGAAGTAAACAATAAAATATATTGTCGTAATAAAGCTAGCAATCGTCGCAATCTTTAAGAGCAATATTGAATTTCTTATATTTTAAAACAATATTACAACAATATTGTTATTAACGCTCTTAATAACAATTTCTTATTTGAACACTTTATTATCGCTTCTATTATTAGATAACATTATTGATTTATTTTACGATAGTATTACTTCGTCTATTAAAGCACTAATAAAATTAGTAATGTCTAATAAAATTATTGTCTATAAGAATAGTTTCGCGTACAATTGTTTATTTATTGTTGCGAAAAAATACTAGAGTATCTTTTGCAACTTCAACGACATTGTCGATCTATTAGAAGAACAATAAATACAAATATCTATTTTTCTTAACGCAAAATTAGACGCGTCTCGAATGTATTTTCTAAGTTTAAATAACAAAAAAACAATCGATAATAAATTTAATCGTCTATATAATAAGAGAAAGATATTATAAACAACATAGTTTATCTTGTACAACTATCTTGTCTTTGTAATATAACGAATTGTTAACGAAGTATACAAGAATTGTGTCGTTGTCAACATTAAAGATCTTAACAAGATTTTTATATTTGACGTCTACTCTATATTACTATAGTTTAACGTTCTATTTACGATAATGAAATTTTCGTATATTTTAGTTATAAATTGTACTAGCTTCTTTTATTAATAATTGATGCAATATTAAGATTAATACAAGCTTATTGTAATTAATTATTGCGATAGTAAGCAATAAAATGTGACAATTATAAGATATTGCAACTCTTTAACTTATGTTCAAAGACAAATAGATATTATATTACGTCTATATAATTTTGCAAGAGTTTATGTCGACGACGTTGTTATTTATTCTAATATCTTAAAAGAGTATTTATGTTACTTAAACAAGATCTTTAAGCTATTTAAGTAGATAAACATTGTTATTAAATCAAGCAAGATCTTTCTAAATTACTCTATTATTGCTTTGCTTAATTAAAAGATAAATAACTTTAATTTTATTATTGCGAAAAACAAGTTTAAGACGATTTAAGAGTTACAATTCTCGACGATATTAAAATATCTTGAAATCTATCTTAACAAAATTAGCTACTTGCGTTAGTATGTGTTATACTATGCGCAAAAAGTCGAGACTTTTTAAGAACGCAAAACTTATCTTCTTTGCAACAAATCTATTAAAGAGATTGTTCGAAGACGACATTTGCACTTTATTATAATAATTATATCTAGCGAAGTCGAATTTGACTTCTTTAACTAGCTTTAAGATTTCTTTATTAAAGTTATCTTTCTAACTTACTATAATAGAATTAGGATTTTGTTTGCCAACATTAATGAATTAAAGAAGCGAAATTATAAAATAATAATATATTATGTAAAGCAAAATAAAGAGTCTACGATTTAAGACGTTTAGACGATTTAATACGTCAAGTTATCGCAACGTAATAACATAAAGTCTATAATATTTCTTAGCAAGATGTTGTTTAACGTTAAGTCTTGTTATTGATCTATCAAGTTTAAAATAATCGCATTAGTATAAACAATTCGTAAAATACAATTAATAATTGTTAGTTCAAATTACTTTACAATAATATATACGAATTATAAAGCAAGTTCGTTAATCGTAAATCAAACAAAACTTATCTCTAGCAATATTGATAAATTAAACATAAAGCTTATATAAGCATTAATTTATTTATCTTAGTTTCGCTTAAACGTGCGTTACAAATTCGAGAAGTCTAATCTAGTATTAAATGTATTAAGTCAATTACTTACTAGATCTATCAAAATAGATTATGTTAACGTTTTTAATATTAATAACAAAATATATGCATACAACTAGATTGTTGTAATTATAAATAACGTCTTTCGTCTTAATATCTAAAAAAAATATTAAGAGAATCTTGTGTAAAGCAAACTTATTCTTGTTCTTCGCAAGTTTGCTCTTGCGATCGCTATTAAAGCATTATTATTTATTGCAAAAGTATTAACTACTATTATAAAAATATTTTGCGATATTAATGCGTTATTATTTATTATAAAAGTATTACTTAATATTATTAAAGCATTATTGTTTACTATAAAAGCATTATCTAATATTATAGACTTAATATCTTTTGCTATTGCAACGTTTATCGTCGTCGATAAATCAATATTGTCGATTCGTACTAATATCGACTTCTATTTAATAGATAAGCTTATTTATTATCTTAAGAACGAAAGAATGCAATTGTACATATTTTGTAACATTAAAAGCATAATAATAAAAGCGACGCACAACGATTGCTTTTACGCGAGTTATTATAAAGTCTATATTAGACTAAGTAAAGTAATCTATATTTATAAGTTATTAAGAAAGCTTATTATTTACATTTAATATTGTTCTTAGTATTAACTAAATTAGATGCGACGTTATCGCAACTACGAAAAGTTAATACTTATATCTATTTTCTTTATTCTTTCTTATACAATTGTTATAAACTTCGTTCTAACTTTGTTTTAAATTAACTTTCAAAAGTACAATTGCGTACTAAATATTATTAAGAAGTTCTTAAGAAGAGTTTTGTCAATACTAGAGAGATTTACATTTAATGTCGCTAAATAAGTTAACAAGATTCTAGATAGACTACAATCTACGAATTGAAATATATTGACTTCAATTATATTAAATTGTAATCTTAAATTTCTTTTAGACTTCTAAATTATTATGCTTTAAAAATTTAATATACGAATACTTTTTAGCTTAGCATATTATTTACAAATTGACAATTTTTTAAAACGCACTAGACGTTTAAGATTGCTTTTCGCTATTTTATCTTAAACAATTTTGACATAAATTAGATTGAAGTTTTATTATTTATATAGATGTGCTTCAATAACTTATCTAATGCTTTAATAGAAAGATTATCTAACGAAATATGCTATAAGTTTAAGGTTAGAGAGGCTATTTATGTAATTATTAAAATAAATAAAAACAAGAATAGAGACAAGAAAGTAAAGACGCAACTTAACAACTTTGAAGTTATACAATTTCGCTATTAACAAGAAGTTGTAAACGCTATCTTCTATACTAATCTATTGTTAAAAATTAAATATAACTTAACGCATATCTCTCTACTATTTAAGCTAGAAGACAAGACGTTCTTGCGACTTTATTGTAATTACATACTCTCTAGTAAACATAATAGAAAACTTAGTAACTAGCGAATCGATTTCTTTCTTATTAAATGGCGCATTGATCGACTAACATATAAGTTTAATTTATTACCTAGATAGCGCATTTATCTTGTTATATTTGTTATTTAATTGAAATTATTATTAAGTAATAACAACTCTTATAATCGATTGCGTCTCGACTACTTTATAAAGATTAAAGTCGAAGACGTTTCTAACACATTATAAATAAAATTCTATAAAATAAAGAAGCTAGTTAATAGACGTACTAGAAAATACGATTCTATATAGATCGTTTAATATTTTTTACGATGAAAGAGTTATAACTCTAAGTATAATAAGTAAAAATTTGTTATTGCTCTAAATAAGTTAATTAACCTAATTAAGAACTACGAAGTCAATTATCTCTCTAACATCTTTATAATGGAGCTATCACTTAGAATTCCGAAACAAATCTTATCTTTTGTTCTCTTATTAAAGTAGACAATCGCGAAGCATATTTTATTTGTTGTTCTCTTATTAAAGCAAGCGGTACTTGTCTTATTATTGTTAAAGCAATCGCTTGTTATCGAGACATCTATATCGACGCTATCGCAATAAAGAATAATGCTTCGTCGATTACAAGTGTTTATTTACGTATTACTCAAGACGTTTAAGAAAGCATCTATTATATTTGCGTTTGTTTTATACAACAAGATTCTTTATAACTCTTTAGAGTCTACTTTTCGTTAAAGCAATCGTTTGAGCAATTGTCTTTAATAATAACTCTCTTTCTTTTTACTCTTATTACTTATAAGTACGACTTATAGCTATTTAGTGCTTATAGCTTATAAACTTCTTTATAATTTATAACTACGACTTATAGCTATTTGATGCTTACGACTTATAAACTTAGCGAGAGCGCTACGCATTTTTTGGTTGGCGACAGATTGTTACAATATTGCACTAGATAATAAACTAGATGGTTTCACCCCTAATCGCACCTACTAGACAATAGATTATAATTAGATAATCGCAATTAAATCTTAATACATCTAGATAAGCAAACGCATTTGACGCACTTAGTAGTGTATATAGTTGTTATTTATAGCTTCGATAGATCTAAACTCTTTTACATTCTATCAAAAAATAAGCATTAATAGCAATTAAATTGCTTAGTAAGTTGCAAGTATTAATATAAATAAATTAATAAATATAATAAGCAAGAAGCAAGATCTAGTAAAGAAGAAAATTACGTTAAAGATAGTCTTTGCTTCTTTAGTATTATTAATAATTGCAATTAAAAATACAAAAATTAACAAAACACTAAATACTTTAATACGAATTTTTGAAGATTTTAAGATTAACAATGTTTGCAAAATAATAAAAAATAAAATTTATTAAATAATTTAACAAGTAATAACAACGCAATTATAAGGAATTTTGTATATTATATCTTTTTAAACTTAAATAACAATTTAAAGTTTATCTTAAAAAACAATTTATATTTATTAAGAATCTATATTGGTTTTTAAGTACAATTAATCTTAACTAAAATTAAATAAGTGCTTGTTTTATTACAATTTATATAGATAATAAGTTTGTTTAAAGTTAACAATTTTAATAATAAATAAAAAGATTTATATAAATAAAAGCAATAAAATTTGTTATAAATTTAAGAATTCTAAAGATAAAAAAATAAAATTGTCTCTTAATAATGCGAAAATTATAAAAAAGATTATAAAAATTTGTCTTTAATAAAGAACGCAAAATCGTATTTGAAATTTTGTAATTACAATAATAATAATAAGATTAAATACTAGTTTTTTGTCAAAAGACGAAAAAAAATAGTAAATCGAATTAAACAATAGTAAAGATTTAAAAAGTTTAATTAAAACAAAATTCTTCTAAACAACAAATACTCTAAAAGTCTTTAATAGAGCAATTGATCAAAATAATTAAAAAAAAAATTAGAAAAAAAGAGAGATTTTTAAAGATTAAAAATGTTAAGTTTAGAAATTATTTAAAGATAACAAAAGTTTTAGACAAAAAAATATACGTAAAATAAAAAAAAATAAAAACAAAAGTAAAAAATATTATAATAAAAAATGTTTTTGCAATAATTAATTTTAATTTAAGAGTTACTAAATATTAAAAGAGCAAATTTAAAAAGATTTTTTTTTTTTTTTGCAAACTATATATAGCAAACAAAATATTTAAAAAAAATATTATAAATTGTAAAAAATTAAATTAATTTTAAGACTCTAACTTAAAATATTTTTATCTTAAAAATAAAAATAAAAATAATAATTTTTTTAGATTTTTGTTCTAATTTAAGTTGCTTTTTTTTTTGTTCTCTTTTTAATAAAAAGTTTGATACTATAATAACAAAAAAAAAATCTTAAAAGCTTATAAAAAAAAAGAAAAAAACAATTGTTATTATAAAATCAATTAACGTTAAATCTATTAAAATTGTTTATTTTAAAAATATTATTGCAAAAATAAATTTTTTTAAAACTTTATATTTTGTTGTTTGTTTAATTGTATAAATACAATTAAAAAATATAAAAATTAAAACAATATTTAATAATAGTACGAAAATTAATTGTATTAGCAAGAGTTTTACGAACAAAATTAATTTAATTATTTGACAAAATGTTTCTATTTTATTGATAAAAATTACAAGAGTACATATTTGTTTCGAAGAAATAATAAAAGATATAAAGATATTCATTAAAAAAGTAATAATTTATATCTTTATTTTTGTTGTTTTTCGACTTAATTACAAAATTCTATTAGATTAATCTTTTTAGCAAAGCATTTAAATAAATTTTGTAAATATAAACAACAATTTTTTAAAATTAACAATTTTTTTTAAAAACAAAGCAAAGCGTATTAATATTTTAAGAATACTTGTTAATTATTTTAGTAACAAAAATAAAAACGTTGTATTCTTAAAGAAATCTTTAAATCTTTAAATAATTGTTTAATTAATATAATTGCTCGATTTCGCAAATTTAATTGTAAGAAATTTTCGAAAATAAAGATTAAAACTATTAGAGTAACAACGTTGCAAAATAAAATTAAAGAAAAAAATCAAAAAAATTCTAATTAATTAAAGCAAACAAATAGTATTAGCGTCTATTTGTTTGTTAATATAATTAATTAGAATCGAACAAATATTTAAATTAATACTATGTTTTAAATATCTTTAAAATTATTAATAATTCGAACTTTTTAATTATATATTATTAGAAGACTTTTACTATTTAATTGTTTAGAAAATTTAATATTCTTTGTTAATCTTTTATTGCGTTGCGCTTATTTATTTAAATAAATATATTATATAAGCGAAAAACTTAAAAAACAAATTTAATAAATATAAACAATTTTAATCCTATTTTAAGCAAATATTTAAATTGAAAAAAAAATGTTAAAGCTATTAATTACAAAAGATTTTTAAAAAAAATTTAACAAAAGATACAATCTCTTTCTAATACTTAAGTTCTTAAATATTAAATATAATTTTAGTTTTACTAAAAAATATATTTAGAAATTAATTATAAAATTTAAACTCTTTTTGCAAAAATAAAAACTCTTAATTATTATACTCTTTAATTGTAAAATTGTTTTAATATAAAACTTTATTAAGATAAACAAAATTAGATCAAAAATTACATTTAATCAAAAAATTCGCATTATAAAGTATAAGACATAACAAGCTTTAGAATTTTTAATTTCTTAAATTTTAAATTTTATTGTAATTAAGATATTAGAAAAACGTCTTTAAACAAGTTTGCTAAAATATTATTATAGTCTTTATTAAAATTCTTAATTTCTAATAAATAAAAAAGAAGAAAAACAAGTATTGTATAATTAATGCAACTATAAAGATAAACAAGATAATTATTTAAAATGCTAATATATTTTCTAATGTTAAAGAGTTTGCGAAAGAGTTTGTCAAAATAATAATTGCGTTACTAATTAATTTCTTTTCAAAATATAATTAAATAGATTTTGCGTTAAAGAGTTGCAATCTTATTGTCTTTATAACTTTTTTTAAACTACTTAAAATAATTTGTTTATCGCAAAGTGCTACTAATTTAATTGCTTAATTTGTAAAAATTATAATACGCATTCTTAAGAATCTTTTTAATAAATGCTATTTATTTGTAAACAATATAAATGTAAAAAAATTTAAGTTAAATTATAACAACAAGAAGATAATTCTAGAAATTAAATTATTTGTTTTAAAACATATTTAATAATAAAATATAATATTAATAAATATAAAATTGTTTAAGTGCATTATATTTGGCGAAAAATCTTAATTTTGCAAGTGAAGAATTAAAATTGTCGATTTCGTATATAATTTCAATAAACAATTTCTTAATAATATCAAAATTATCAAAATTGTTGAATAATTATTATGTAAAAACGTTTTTAAAGTTAAAGTCTTTATAAAAGTATACGTCTATTATTAAATTTAAGTGTTTAAGTTTATAATTATCGCAAAGCTAATTTATTGTTTATTTAAAACAAAATATATCTTTATTTAGAACTTTAAGCAACAAGACGCTATAAATAGATTAAAGATTGCTTTAATAAATATGTCGACAATACGTATCTTAGACTACTTTATTTTAACTAACAAAATTATTTTAATTGTAGATTTTAGTTTAAAAGATTAAGAAATTATATTAATACAAATTAATATAATAACAAAGAGAAAATATTCTTTACAATATAAGAGTAAACTTTGAAGCGAACAAGAATTTTAATACAACGTTAAAAAACGAAAATATTAAAAACTTATAAAAATCTTAAAGAAAGTGCAATTCTAATTGTATAAAATTTAATTTATAATTAAAATTAATACAAATATTTTAATAATTTAACTTAATTGCTTTGCGACGAATCTACTTAACACTTTAATAATTCGTTAATTAACTTATATTGGCAATTTCGGAAAAGATGCTTTATATAAGCTATTTCTGCTATTTGTTCTCTATAGAGACGACATTGGCATTTCTACTCGTTTCTGCTTGCGCTAACCTAATTAGGAAATTTAAATTATTTATATAAATTGATATTATTTTATACTTAGTTCGAAATTTTTAGCCTAATTAGACTAGTACTAGGGACGTAATAAATTATCGAAAATAGAATTTCTTGATTTTATTAATAGATTGGCGCTTATAGACGCGAATTTATTTATAGAATCGAAAAATCCTAATTTTGATAATTTATT
>JAABUL010007063.1_pt1 | contig 12400 bp, 14 predicted proteins | sample 5559151 | NCBI WGS metagenome assembly JAABUL01 (sample SAMN10711876, study PRJNA513368) | rock metagenome | isolation source: Antarctica rocks | place: Antarctica: Victoria Land, Pudding Butte sud | reverse complement strand
AGCGCATGAATTGCTTTTAGGGGCGGCGTTGCGGGCAGGAACAGGCCCGCAGAGGTGGGTCGCGGAGGACCGCACGGGCCGGAGACAGGGAGGAAGGTCCTCCTCCCTCATTCACTCAGGTTCGTCGGACAACTGATGTTGATGAAATAGTCGGAATAACAGGTGGGACACTTGGGCCTCTTCTCCGTTTTTGTCTACCTTCTCCTACCCGCTCCATCGCCAAGCTTTTGTACTACCCTTTCCGTTCGATTCAGAGCAGGTCTACATCGTTAGTCAAAGCCGCCAAACCAACCACTTCCCTCATAGGAAAGCTTTAGCTTTTGCTTTGGCCTGTTTTTGGGGATGATGAATCCATCGAAACGTTTTTCAACAGATCTACTGATTTCACCCGGCTTACGTCCTGCTATTCCTCTTGCTCTTCTTGTACTACTTGACTTCCTTTAAGCAACGCAGAAACCATCCCGGAGGTCCCCCTTCATCATCCCGGAAGTCCCCTCAAACCATCCCGGAAGTCCCCTCAGACCATCCCGGAAGTCCCCTCTCTCAAGGCATCCTCCACAGAGGGTCTGAGGATAAAACCATCCCGGAAGTCCCCTTGTGCTGAGGGCCAAGAACCATCCCGGAAGTCCCCTTTATTTTGCTTAGCTTCTTTTGGGCTCGACCATCCCGGAAGTCCCCCTCAAACCATCCCGGAAGTCCCCCTCTCTATTCAAGAGAGCTGCCGTGTGTTGGTGGCTTCGGGCAGGAGATAGTGCCCGTTTCGGGGCGGACCGACCATTAGACCGGTCTTCAACGCCTCGGCTTCCAACTCCGGCCAGAGGATCTTGAGCGTGACAATCGCTTGGGCGAACCGCTCGCGGATACGCCATGATTGTTTGTCTTCTTGCCAGAGCTGCTGCTTCAGGTAAGGCCAGGGGATCAGGGACGTGCTCTGAGCGGCGTAACAACGCCAGTAAAGAAAGATTACGAGGTCCTGGAGCTGCGATTGCTTGCGGGTCGCCCGGATAATCTGGGCGGGGATGGGAACATGATGAGCCAGCAGGTCAGCATAGAAGAGCTCATCAATCTCAACACCGTAAACAAGGTCTGTTGTTAAGGAAAGGCTTCCCTGCCCTCCCTGTTCCGCATTGACATCCACGCTGGTTGGAAGGTGAGACTGCCGAATGATCGGCATGAGCTTAGTGCTAGTTCCAGTTGGTGCCTTGCGCTTCACGCCGATAGTCAATCCACGGATGCGCTCGAATCGTTGCCGAAGATCTCGACGATTTTTTCCGCCTAGAGCGAGATGCATGGTGTTGAGAAACTCTGTGGCTGTTTCCCAGCTCACAAAACGTGATTGCGCTTTGATTGCACGATCTAGGAGAAAGTGAAGGAGACTCCGATCGCTGCCATAAGGCATTCCATCCTCAAGACCGGTGCTGAAAGTAACCGATACCTCACTTCCGTCTGCGAGCCTTGCTTTACGGGTAAAGTGCCGGACGGAGGTCGGCTGGTATGGAAGGCCGCAAAGGACGAGAGCTTGTGCGACCTGAAACAGCTCAGCCGCTAGTACGCCAGTATCTCGATCGGCGCGGATGCTTGCCATCTTTGCCGCTCTTCGGCCTAATGCGACATGTTTCTCGATCGCATGATCGCGAGCTGGTTTGGCAGATGAAGGCGCCGACTTCTTGGGTTCCTTTAGTGAGCCAGCCGGCTCTTGGGAGGAGCTTGTTTTCATTCCTGACCTTCGTGTTCGGCGTACCACATTTGGTCTTCCAGTCTACTGGAATTACAGCTGCTCGTTATTACGTGTGTCTGTTATTCCATTCATCCAATAGCTTTTGTACAAGATCAGAAAGATCTTTACTGGGCTCAAGATCTTCCCATCGCCTCGCAGCGGCCTTCCGAGTATCTTTGCGAACCAACACGGTCAGCCTCTCGAAATCGGGATCGCTCCTCTTGCCTGCCGGTCTTCCCACCTTGCCGGCGGGAACTCGAATGGCAATTAAATGACGATGTTCAATTTCCTCTGGCTCATTTGTTTCTGGGCTTGGTAACCGGTTCAGACGGCTTAAAGCTCCGGCAAATTTACTCGTCTCAGCCATCAACTAGCTCCCTTCCTGCTGCGGCGTAAGCGTCCCATGCTCTGGGCGCATTCCTGTCGTCCACCTGGTTGACGGTCAAACCGGCGGACACGGCCTTTTCAAACGCTTTCAATCGAGGAATGTCACGTTCGAACAAGGGAACTCCCTGCGCAATCAATTCGGCACGCAGCTGTGGCCCTTCCTGCTCTGGTAAAGGTGGAACTTTCGTCAGGAGCACGCGGTAGCGATCGGCTCCTATTTTGTGTAACGCATCCAGAGTCAGAACTAAGCCATCAGTATCAAGGCTGGCGGGGACTGCGGGAATGATGAGCAAATCGCATCCCTCGGAGAGTGCCTTCAAATCGACTTTGCTAGGCCGCTGTCCGGTGTCGATAACCGTATGTTCGTAATCCCTGGCTAGTCGTGCGGCTTGGATCTCATCTGCGACTTTGAAGGGGAAGCCGGGTCCGCGCTGACACCATGCCGTCGCATTCCGGGTATCGTCTCCGTCTAGTAACAGGGTAGGACCAAGAGTTTGGAGGAAAGCGGCTATATGGACGGCGGTTGTGGTCTTGCCGACGCCGCCTTTGTAACTTGAGACGGTTACGATCATCTTTCCTCCGCTCACACATTATACTGGTATTTCAGTATAACGCTATACTGGTCGTACGTTAGTGCACTGGAGTGCAATGAGCATACCCTTCGTCCCGAATGCGGGAACCGTTCTGATGTGTGATTTCTCCGGTTTTGTTCCTCCGGAGATGACGAAAGTTCGGCATGTGGTCGTGATTTCGCCCAGATCTCGAAGAACCAACCTCCAGAATGGGACCTGTCTCGTAGTCCCATTTAGCACCCAGCCTCCAGTGCACGTGGAGTCCTATCATGTCTTAATAGGAAGAGGTGTTTATCCCTTCTTCCATCTCGATAAAGAGGTGTGGGCGAAGGCAAACCTGATAACGCACGTATCTTTTGCCCGCCTCGATAGAGTTTTGATTGAGGGGCGCTACTCACATGCTGAACTGAATCTCGATGACTTCAAGCGCATCAAAGTCGCAGTTGGCCACGCAATTGGCATTTAGGCTTGACATAAGGGTGTATTCTTAGAATGTCACCCGGTAAATCGGGATAGTCTAACGTCGCCCCGCCGAAAGGCGGGGCTTTTGCTTTAAACCCTGGCGCATTTCGCCATATTCTGAATCTTAATGAGTCCACCAAACTCGATCTCGACCCAGCCACGCAAGGCTCAAAAGTCCCTCCACTGCCCCTGCGGACGCGCCCGCGTCCTGGCGCGGGGTCTGTGCGCGGTCTGCTACACGCTTCGCCGGCAGGATGAGGCGTACTTCGGGGGCTTGCGTGAGGCGGTCCTGGCGCGGGACGGCTATTGCTGCCGTGTCTGCGGAGCTTCCGGGCGAGGGAAGCGCTTAATCACGGTGCACCACCGGGTGCCGGGCCGGTCGGTCCTCCGGCTGATGATCTCGCTCTGCCCTGGGTGCCATGCCAAGGTGCACCGGACCCACGTGGGACGATCCATGATGGCGCCGCTGCTGCTTGAACTGTGGCGGGAGCAGCACCCGCACGGCCATGAGCAGCCAGCCCTCGATTTCGGAGCGGAGCCGCCGGCAGCCGTTCCGATTCCGCTGATTCAGCATTAGTTGCCGGATACGATGGGAAGCTGAGGACGACAGGGATGAACATAAGCGAGATTGTGGCGGCGCTGGATGAGGAGATCAAGCTTCTGGAGCGGGCCAAGGCTCTTCTGACCGAAGCGGAGCCGGTCGCACGGCGACGCGGACGGCCAAAGGGCTCCACCAATAAGCAAACCAGCTTCAACCCCTCGGACTTTGCGGGAAAACCCCGACCCAAGCTCAGCAGGGCAGCGCGGGAGCGCATCTCCACCGCACAACGGCTGCGCTGGGCCAAGCAAAAGCAGACGGCGGCCCCGAAGAAGCCATCGGCGAAGAAGCTCCCCGCGAAGAAGGGCACCGAAACAGCCGGGGCAGGGAAGCGCCCGATGCCGGTTCCGGTCAAGAGAGCCGCTCGGCCGAAGCCTGCCCAGGCCGCTTCGAAGAAAGTGGCGACGCGATCGCAAACCACGCCTGAGGCCGCGGCGCCGGCTACCGCGTAGAGGCTACCGTATGGCCGCGTGCTCGGCTTCCATCTGCTCCAGCTCCGCGAACATGGCTTGGACCTCTCCGGCGGCGTTGTCGGTCTCGGCTGGCGGCACCTCCGGCTCGTAGGCCTGGGCGAAGCCGTCGAGGTCGCCGTCGAGCAGGCGGGCGAGGTAGACGAGGCTCTCGGCGAGCTGTTCAAGGTTGCGGAAGCTGATCTCCAGGCGGCCCCGTTCGAGGCTCATCCCCTCGGGGATGACGGCGAGGCTGACGGGCTCGGCGTCGCGGCGAACCAGGGTGCGCAGGCTGCGGCGGGAGGGAGTGGCCTTTTCCTGGCGGATCTGCTCGATCAGACTCGAAGTGTCTTCCGCCCCCTGCACGCGCTCAAGAAAGCTGGCCAGCGCCTCGCGCTCGACCAGGCGGGAGGTGCCAAGGGTGACAGCGGGAAGCATCTCGATGAGCTTTTGGGCGGCGCGGGGCTGCAGCTCGAACGCCCGTTGGAGGTCGTGGCGGTCGTAGTGGGAGCGAACGGAGTTCGCGACCGAGCGGCGGATCTCTGGGAGACGCGGGAGCCAGGATGGTGGGCGAGCCAGGGGTTCCTCCGCTAGAAAGCCAGCAAACAGACTAGTCTGCGAGCCTCCCGAAGGGAACCGAATTAGTGCGCGATCGCGCACTAATGAGATTCCGGGCAGCTCCCGATTACCCACGACAAGGCTAATTGTCAGGGGTAAAACACGAGAGTGGTGGGAACAGCGAAATTCGCAGAGGAGGTCCTCTAGGGCCAGAAAATTACCCCGGCAAGGGCGCCCCGGCCCTCCTGCAGAGACCTTTTCGGAGTTGACGGCCGCCCAGCGGAGCTGCGCCGGATGGTGCTGGATTCCGAGACCTCTCCGCACACCCGCCGCAACTACGGGAAAGCCCTCGACGATACCCATCGTCGCTCAAGGGGAAGTATTAAGACCAGCGCCCGAGGTGAGCTGACTAAAGAGGGGTCCCTTGAGAAAACGGACAACAGAGCACGGTATAAATATTATTGGGAGCTAACGGGTGTGTATTCAAGGATATACAGAAGCAGTTGATCGCCGGGAAACCGGTGCTCAGTCATTGAGTTGAGGTTTTCGTAAGTTATTGATTACAGAGATTTGGGATTCAGCTGACGTGCTCTATCGTCCGTTTTCTAAAGGGACCCCTATTTCTCTAGCTTCCGGCTGGTGCAAATTAGAGTGAGAGAGTCCCATATTCTCCATCACTAGAGCACCCGGAGTTCCGAATCGATGGCCGCACGTCCGAAACGTCCTGCAATGAGCCGAGTCGCCGAGCCTTACCAGCACACGCAGGAAACGCCAATGCGGCCCGAGGTTGGCATCCAGGCCCAGTTCAAGAAGCGCAAGGCCCCGAAGACGTACCGGTACGACAGTTCGCTCGACCCGGCGCTTAGCTGGGATGACGGGGCCGGCGCGGGTGGAGCGCGGGCGATGGGCGAGTGGCTGCTTGGGCTGATCGTGGAGGCTTCCAAACTGCCGGCTCCTCATCGCTTTCCAACGCCAAAGCGGTTCCTGGGAGCTGGAAATGCCGTGTTGATGACGGTGAATGGTTTGGAAGATGCGGTCAAGGAACTGCAGGGACTGGGCAGGGAAGGCAGAGCGGCTTTCGATCGACGTGCCGACGCTTCCGCTATTTATTCACGAGCGGCTTTCGACGCAGGCGATTCTTGCAACACTCAAGGGCCATAAGAGGGAAGGGGTGGACGAACAGGCGAGCCTGTTCGGCGATCCGCAGCGGCCCCTGGCGGAGCGCATGAAGCCGTATGAGCACCGGGACAAATGGGTGAACCGAATGGTGCTGGGCGACTCCCTGGTGGTGATGAACTCGCTGCTGGAGTATGAAGGGATGGGCGGGCAAGTCCAGATGATCTATATGGACCCGCCATATGGCGTGAAGTTCGGATCGAATTTTCAGCCGTTTGTACGCAAGCGGGATGTGAAGAATAACGCCGATGAAGACCTGACGCGCGAACCGGAGATGGTGCAGGCTTACCGGGATACGTGGGAGCTTGGCCTGCACAGCTATCTGACATATCTGCGGGATCGCTTGATAGTTGCACGTGAATTGTTGACGCCGAGCGGAAGCGTATTCGTGCAGATCAGTGATGAGAACCTGCATCACGTTCGGGAAGTCATGGATGAGGTCTTCGGGTCTGAGAATTTTCTCAACCAGATAACCTTTGCGAAGACCAGCGGTGTGACGACCCGCTTCTTGCCAAGCCGCGTCGACGTCCTTTTATGGTACGGCAAAGATAAAGTTCATTCAAAATATCGGGATCTCTATCTGACCAAAAGCATGGAAGCAGGGACCGCCAGCAACTACGGGTGGGTAAAACTCGGAGACGGTACACGCCGCGGGATGACGGCTGCAGAAAAACAAGATGGTACTCTCATTCCAAAAGACGCCCGGGTATACAAAGCGGACAACATCGCTAGCCAAGGTAATCCTGCTTTCCCGTTTGAATACAGCGGCAAGTCGTACGCTCAGGCGTGGAAGACCAATGCCGCAGGCCTTGCGCCGCTGCAGGTCGATTGCACGTCGCGAAGAATTCACTTTAGTACATTCGATACCTAACAGACTTCCCATGTATTCCGATTACACAGCTTTGGGATGACACCCAAACGGGAAGCTTCACAGATGAAAAAGTGTATGTGGTTCAAACAGCAACGAAGGTCTTGGAGAGGTGCATCCTAATGACCACGGACCCGGGAGATCTCGTAGTAGATCCAACCTGCGGTTCGGGCACCACGGCCTATGTAGCGGAGGAGTTGGGGCGACGATGGTTGACCATCGACACTTCGCGCGTACCTTTGGCCCTTGCTCGGCAGCGGCTACTCACGGCAACGTTCCCTTGGTACAAAGTCAAGGATGGCAGCGAGCATCCGTCTTCAGGCTTTGAGTATCAGCGGCGTCAGAATCGGAAGGGCGAAGAAGTCGGTGGCATCGTTCCGCATGTGACACTGAAGTCCATCGCCAACAACGAGCCTCCTGAAGAGGAGGTTTTGGTTGACCGCCCAGAAGAAGATAAGGACATCACACGCATTACTGGGCCATTCTGCTTTGAAGCAACGATTCCAACGCCACTCGACGTAGAGAGGCAAAGCAGGGCAGGGAACCGGTTTACATCCTAGTGGTGAAAAATACCAAGCTGGCGAAGGTGATCCATGAATGGATTGCTGAAGATAAGACACCTGCTGGTTTGCCGGCTGCGCGGCTCGAAGAGCTGCGGAACCGCGATGGTCGGATCGTAACGATCCGGGTGGACTCGAAGGTGGTCAAGGAATCGGACGGTGGAGCGAAGGGCGATGAACAGCGGTGGATGCGGTTCACGCTCGATACGGTCGGGAAGACAGATTGGACGCGGGATCGTCAGGGTCAGCCGATCTATCCAGAGAAGTTTTTCGAGACGGCTGAGAAGCTGAAACGGCCGCTGCATCCTCCTGGGAGGGATGTGCGCTGTATCGTCAGCGTCGGAATGCTGACGGAGGGATGGGACTGCAACACGGTGACGCACATCATCGGGCTGCGGCCGTTCATGTCGCAACTGCTCTGCGAGCAGGTTGTCGGGCGTGGCCTGCGGCGGGCTAGCTACGAACTGGGGCCAGATGATCGCTTCTCGGAAGAGATTGCGACGGTGCTGGGTGTGCCGTTTGAAGTCGTGCCTTTCAAGGCAAACACACAGACCGCGCCGGATGGGAAGGTCAAGCGTCACCATGTTCACGCTCTGCCGGAAAGGTCAGCCCTCAAGATCACCTTTCCGCGAGTCGAGGGGTATACGCAAGCGATTCGGAATCGCATTGTCTTTGACTGGGAGAATGTGCCCCCGCTGCTTATTGATCCTCTGCATATTCCGACCGAAATCGAAATGCGCGGCCTGAATGTGACGGCTACCGGATGGCCGGTGCTGAACGGGCCGGGTACCGCCTCGAAGGTGGACCTGGAAGAATTTCGCCGGAAGCATCGGATGCAGCAACTCGTATTCGAATGTGCCCAACGGCTCACGCGGGAGTATTGCGCACAGCCTGGAGCTACCATCGCACCGCATACGTTGTTTCCCCAGCTCGTCCCGGTAGTGGAACAGTATTTGCGGGAGCGAGTCGAGGTACTGCATGGCGGCGATAGAAAAGACGCATTCTTGTCGCCCTACTTCGGTTGGCTCGTTGAGACACTGCGTGAGCATATTCGACCAAATCAGGCGCAAGGTGAGGCCCCTGAGATCCCACGCTATGAGGAAAACCGGATGGAGGGTTCGACTTCCGACGTGGACACCTGGACGAGTAAGGATGTGCGCGAAGTGACTCGAAGCCATGTGAACTTTGTCATTGCTGATACGCAGCAGTGGGAACAGGCAGCGGCCTTCATCCTGGATACTCATGCTCGGGTTGAAGCCTTCGTAAAGAACGCGGGGCTTGGGTTTGGCATTCCGTACCTGCACAATGGCCAGATGCATGATTATGTGCCTGACTTTTTGGTGCGTTTGAAAGACGTGGCGGATACAACGATCATTCTGGAGACGAAGGGCTTTGATCCCCTGGCTGAGGTAAAAGCTAGTGCAGCGGCCCGTTGGGTGAGCGCGGTGAATGCCGAAGGAAGTCATGGCCGGTGGCGGTATGAGTTGGCGCGGAGCGTGTCGAGCGTAGGCGAAAAGATCGCAGCAATTCACCAATAACGAAATCGTCTTTATACACGGATGGTAAGGAGAGCACTGATGAGTGATTCGGAGATGCAAGCGGAGTTGGAACGCCTTCGGGCGGAAAATGCCCAGCTCAAGAACAAAGACAAGGGCGGTCTCACGCTCAAGGTAAGCGAGAAAGGCGGTCTCTCCTTGTACGGCATGGGCCGGTTTCCGGTGACGCTCTATAAAGAGCAGTGGCTCCGCATTCTGGCCAGCGCAGCGGACATCGAGGCTTTCATCCGCGAAAACGACTCTAAGCTGAAAGCCAAGGAGTAGGGAATTGAAGCACACGGTTCAACGCGGCCTGTGTTGTCCATGTGGGCGGACCGGCATCATCGCGTTCGGATTGTGTCCAACCTGCTATTCACTCAAGCGTCAGGATCAGGAATACTTCGGGGCGGTCCGCGAGAGTAGGTTTTGGAACGGGATGAGTACCGATGCCGAGTCTGTGAGGCTCCCGGTCGCGATAAGAGGTCGATAACTGTCCATCACCGCGTCCCTGGCAAATCGGTTCTGAACTTGATGACCTCTCTGCCCGTGGGTGTCATGCCAAAGGTCATCGGACCAAAGCCGTGCTTTCGCAAATGCCGCCGCTGTTGCGCTGTTGCTGGAGCTGTGGCGGGAGCAGCATCCCGAAGGGCATGAGCAAACGGCTTTACAATTTAGAAGCACTGGGGCTACTGGCTGAGCAGGGAAGAAGGACATCGATGGTCAGTCGGATGTTTCAGCGTTCACTTGAGAACGCAGCTTCAGGATTGCTCGTCGCCCCCCAGACTTCCGCAAACACTTCCTCGATTGCAGAAGTCTCGCCGTCTGTGAGCTTAGAGAACTCGCGTTCCCTCGCGCGTTTAGAGAGTATGCCGTTGTTCTGCTGCAGGAACCGCCACAACAAGTCCAAGGTTGTCTTTGGCATATCAAAGAACACCTCGACGCGGCTCACGAAGGCATCGTATGTTTTCAAGTATTGGACCTCCCTCGGAAGATCCTCTTCAACGGTTTCAGCCACACGATCAAACAGGAACTCTGCGTGAGCAGTGGCATCGAAGAAACGATAGAAGTCCGCGGTATCGTTCCTGACTTCAACATTGCCGTCCATCTTGGGTGCCCAATCGATAGCCTTCAGCAAAGGCCGCGAATAGGATTCGAGGACCTGCCGGTAAAGGTCCAGGCGACGCAGAATTGCTGCGCTGATCGGGAAGATAACGCCGGGCGGATTGAAGCCTCCTCGGGCAAGAACATGGTGGATCAACCAGCGATGCAAGCGACCGTTTCCGTCGACAAAGGGATGGATGTAAACGAAGCCGAAGGCGAGAACAGCCGCAGCAATTACGGGATCGGAACCACCGTCCGACGAGCGATCATCGAACGCGACTATGCCTTCGACCAAGGCGGGGAGGTCGTCTGATTTGGCGCTTATGTGGTCGGGAAGCGGCTCGCCGGTTGATCGATCGCGTTCCCCCACAAACCCACCCTCCGTCCGCAAACCCAAAGGAACAAACCTTGCATCCCCAATGACGATTCGCTGGAGGCGCTCCAGTTCTTCGCGGGAGAGTTGAACCTGGCCGGCCTCGGCGATGGCTTGACCCCATCGGGCGATGCGCTGAGCTGGCGGATGTTCTCCTTCGATAGCGAAAGATGCCTTGCTATCAGCAAGTAGCATGAACGCTGCGGCGCGGGCCAGCAGGTCGGGATGGGTATGGCCGGAGATTTCGCTCGCTCGCTTTGGAAGCTGCGCTGCGACGTAGCGGTCGAGTTTCGGCGTTCTACGGACGAGAGGGCAGAAGGCAGAAGTCCCAGGGAGATTGTTGATGACTTTCTGGCGCGTCACCGTCGAGCCCTTCGCGAGGGCGAACTGTAGCTCAGGGTCAATCACGGGAACTGCTTTGACTTTGCCCATGTCGGGAAGAGCGAGCGTCCGGCCGGTAAGCCATTCGTACAGAAACCAAAGCCTCCGCGCATAAGCTCCGGTTGGCGTTTCTTCGATGATCTGCTCGATCTCCGCCTCTTTGATAATTTGAAAGAGTGCGGCAAGAACTCCTAATTGAAGCCCTTCCCACTTGAGTGCGAATGTCAGGTGTCCAGAGAGGCTATCGAGGGGAGCATGACGCGGCGTTAGAATCTGCCAAGTGTCCGTGGAACTCTTGTTATGTCGTTCGCCGATCGCTGCCAACATGGGAGGCAGGACTACCGAGAGACGATACTGCTCGATCAGGGCCGCATACCCTGCCAGATGGCCAGGTTCAGGCAAACGTCGGCCCTGGAAGCTGGTGACAGGGACTGAGCTGGTATTCCAAGTAGCTGGTCGCTTTTCACTCGTATCCCTTGAATTCTCTTCACGATCCATGAATTTTGGACTCCCTGAAGAGATTATAGTGAAAAGCTTTATCTTTTCCTGGCAGTGGTGCGACACGCTGAGCGCTCAGTCTAGGCTTTGTTTCTGCGGACCACGCTCCGTTTTCGATGGGTCGATATTACAGTTGGAGCTTGCATCTGCATGGAAGCCCATCGACTGTTCCGGAAGCCATCGCGATGCTAGAGCCACACAAAATGTAGTAAGCAGGTCAGGGAAGACAATCCTGGGTTAGAAAGCTCCGATATCGTTCTAGGTTGCGGGTCAGTTCCAGTGAGGTTAGATCGTGCTGCTGAAGGAGTTTTACTGCATCGTCCAGCCCTCGCAGAGGCGGAGTTTCATTGAGAGCCGCGCTAATCTCGGCTTGGTGTGCGTTGTACTCAGCACTGGTGAGCCTTCTCTTCGTGTCGATGTCTCCAATGGACTGAGAAATAGCACCCTTCAGATCAAAAGGTATCCATTTAGCGAACGGCTCAAGCAACACGGCCTGACGATCCGGGGATGTTCCGGAAGCGGTGAGCGTCTCTCGAAGCTGTTGCCTGTAACGGAAAAGCTGTGCGAGTGGATCGGGATCGCCGCTGCCGCCATAACGATTGGACGTGGCGACGTTCTCTGCGATCAATCCGGCGACAGCCTCGGTCATATGTTGTACCTGATCGGCCTTCGCGAATACCTCGTTTCGTATTCTCTCGAACTCGGCAGTGGCCTCGATGTGTCCGCCTTTGAACTGTAGCTTCTGGATGACATCGAGGTTATGGATGACAGCGACAGAGAAAGCGCAAAGAAGAATGCTCCACGCGAAGGTTTGGCCGTTTAGCTTTCCAGCACAAAGTAGGTAGGCGCAGAGAGCTACGAGCAGGAGGAAGAGGATGACGGAGAACTCTTCAGCGTAGGGCACAGAAAGATTGTAGATAGGAATGGAGATTCTGTTTGCTTGGCAGTGGAGGCCCATTCCTGCATCTTCTTGGAATCCCTATGTTAGGGAGTCTGAGAGTGTTTGCGTACTAAGGCTCTTACCCCGAGGATGCACCTTTAGGGTATACGTATTTAGTACGTGCTGGATGATGCGCTTTTGCGTCCTAATAGGATCGCTTCTGAGCTATTATGACAGGTAGTGAAGCGAAGCCGAAAGCCTATTAGGACGAAAGCTGAGGATGCT
>JAABUL010007062.1_pt1 | contig 12403 bp, 11 predicted proteins | sample 5559151 | NCBI WGS metagenome assembly JAABUL01 (sample SAMN10711876, study PRJNA513368) | rock metagenome | isolation source: Antarctica rocks | place: Antarctica: Victoria Land, Pudding Butte sud | reverse complement strand
CGTTCGTCGACGCGACACGGCACACCATCCTGCGCGCGGCCCATCCCTCCCCGCTCTCGGCGCACAACGGCTTCTTCGGCAGCCGTCCGTTCTCGCGCATCAACGCGCTGCTGCGCTCCTCGGGCAGTCCGGAGATTGACTGGTGTATCCACAGTATTCAAGGATGAGTAGTGAGTTTGGTGAGTGGTTAGCCGTGCGGGGGCGCGCCAAAGCGGTCGTTGTATTTCTTTAACACGTCGTCCAGGGCCTCACGCAGCAGGACGGAAGATGCGACGCTCACTTTTGTCCTGCGTTCGGGAAGGCAGCGGACATTCCACGTCATGGTCGCCTGTTTGCGTGTCGGGAATTATTGGACCCTCTCGCCGCGTCTGCTCGATCTTGTACGGGTGCGCGCCAGTTTTTCGCGCTGATCACCTGGGCGCGCGTCGTATCTACGGGGACCGCCGCCGTCCCCGCGGCACACGGTCGCGCTCACGGGTTCGCCACATGCACCACGGTTGCCGGCAACGACAGGCCGCGGGGACCGCGGCGGTCCCCGTGAAGACGTGACGCCTGCGCGAAAAACTGGCGCACCCATCTTGTACGCGCCCAGGGCCAGGTTCCGTCGCACGCGGTAGACTAGAGGTGGGGGTAACAGACGTATGACAACGATGACCAGGGAGAGCGACGCGCGCGCTCTGACCGTTAATCCATTTCTCTATCGGCGCCGCCGGACGCGCGTGGTGATGGTCGGCGACGTGGCCGTTGGCGGGAACAACCCGATCCGCGTGCAGTCGATGACCACGACGCGCACGCAGGACGTGGAGGCGACCGCCGCGCAGGCCGAGCGCCTGGTCCGCGCGGGCTGCGAGATCGTGCGTATCACCGCGCCGACCGTGCGCGACGCCAAGGCTATCGGTGAGGTACGCGCGATCCTGCGTGGCAAGGGTATCACGGTCCCGCTCGTGGCCGATATCCACTTTTCGCCCGAGGCGGCTCTGGCCGCCGCCGATTTCGTGGAGAAGGTGCGCATCAACCCCGGCAACTACGCCGACTCGCGTAAGTTCGCCGTGCGCGAGTACACCGACGCCGAGTATGTGGCCGAACTCGCGCGCATCGAGGAGCGCGTCACTCCCCTCATTCTCAAACTCAAGGAGCGTGGCGTCGCCCTGCGCATCGGCACGAACCATGGCTCGCTCTCCGACCGCATCACCAACCGCTACGGCGACACACCGCGCGGCATGGTCGAGTCGGCGCTCGAGTTCGTGCGCATCGGCGAGAAGAACAATTTCCACGACATCATCCTGTCGATGAAGGCCTCTAACCCCAAGGTCATGATCGAGGCGTATCGCCTGCTGGCCGCCGCGCTGGGGCGCGAGGGCATGGACTATCCCTTCCACCTGGGCGTGACCGAGGCCGGCAACGGCGAGGACGCGCGCATCAAGTCGGCCGCCGGCATCGGCGCGCTGCTGCTCGACGGTATCGGCGACACCATCCGCGTCTCGCTGGCCGAGGAGCCCGAGGAGGAGATCCCCGTCGCGCGCGCCCTGGCCGCGCTGCTGCCCCCAGGTCTCGTCGAGCGCGGCGAAACGGCTGGGCTCGATGATCAAACGCTCGTGCCCTCGTGGGACCCGTTGAGCTACGCGCGCCGCCGCGCCCGCGCCGTCACGCTGGGCGGGACGACGATCGGCGGCGCCGAGCCGGCCGTCGTGCTCGTGCCGGCCCCATCTGGACATACAACTGGCGGCGGTACCGGCGGTCGCGCCTTGCCGATGGCCGGCGGCATGGGCGGGCTGCGCCGCGCCCCGCGCGCCGACGCCGTCCTCTTCGATGTCCGCGACGAGGGCGACCTGGAGCGCATCGCCGGACTAGCCTGGAAGGGCGCCGGGAAGATGCGCACGGCCCTCGTCGCGCGTGGGGACGACCCGGACTTGCTGGCGCGTGCGCTGGAACACGCCGAGGCCGCCTACCTGCGGCTCGACGACGCGGCCGCGCCCGCGCCAATTATTGAGGCGGCCCACGTCAGCGGCAAGCCACTCTTCATCGAGTCGCCATCGGTCGACCGGCTCGTCGACGCGGCGCGCGCCGCCGCCGACGGTGGCCTGCAGGACGTGGTCGTGGCCCTCTCCGCCGACCCCCACTCTACACCACTGACGACGCTGCACCGCTATCGTCTGCTCGTGGCGCGGCTCGACGCCGCCGGCCTGGACGCGCCCATCCACCTGCGCTATGTCGGAGACCACGACCCTGCCACGACGCTCGTCCATGCCTCCGCCGCGCTCGGCGCGCTCTTGTGCGACGGCCTGGGCGACGTGGCGGGCGTGCAGGATAGCGCGGGGCGCCCCTTGACGTCCCTGACCTTCAACCTGTTGCAGGCGACGGGGCGGCGCATCACCAAGACCGACTATGTGGCCTGCCCATCGTGCGGGCGCACGCTGTTCGACCTACAGAGCACCACCGACAAGATCAAGGAGCGCACGGCGCACCTCGTCGGCGTCAAGATTGCCGTGATGGGCTGCGTCGTCAACGGCCCCGGCGAGATGGCCGACGCCGACTTCGGCTACGTCGGCGGCGCGCCCGGCAAGGTCAACCTCTACGTCGGCAAGGAGACCGTCGAGCGCAACGTGCCCGAGGCGGAGGCGGCCGATCGCCTTGTCGCCCTGATCAAGGCGCGCGGCCGCTGGGTCGAAGCCACGGACGACGCGGACGAGGACGACGAGAGAGACCTCTAATTGGGCCAAACCTAAAGGGAGACACGCGATGGAAGCTATCACGATCCCAGTAATAGTGGACGAGAATCGGCGGGTAGTCCTTAAGTTGCCGGACTCGACCCCGATCGGGCTGGCGGACCTGGAGATCGTCGTCCACCCGAAGGCGGATACCGCCAATGGGTCCGACAAGACGGGGCAGGCCGCGCCGGCCAATCCGGCGCGCGAGGCGGCGCGCATCAAGCTCGCGGCGGCTGGCTATCTGTCCAACATCCGGGCTCCGGCAGATGCCGTCCCGCTGTCGGACGAGGAAATCGCCCGCATTGGCCGGCTCCCCCCAGGCGCGCGACCCTCCGAGGAGCTGATTGACGAGGATAGAGGGCTTTTGGCCCATCCCTGATTCGCATAACACCGAAAGCATCCATGTCTCTGTCTACCGATTCGTTATCGCCCACGGCTAGCATGGGGTTGGCGCGCTTCCTCGACGCGTGCCGCCGCCGTACCCCGGACGCCACGCCGGTCTGGTTCATGCGCCAGGCCGGGCGCTGCCTGCCGGCCTACCGCGCCATGCGCGAGCGCCACGCGTTCCTCGACATGTGCAAGACGCCCGAGCTTGCCGCCGAGGTCACGTTGATGCCGGTACACGCCTTCGACGTCGACGCCGCCGTTATCTTCGCCGACATCATGCTGCCGGTCGAGCCGATGGGCATCGATCTGGAGATGCGTGAGGGGGTCGGTCCCGTCATCCACAACCCCATCCGCACCATGACCGACGTCGCGCGCCTACGTGCGATCGAGCCGGCCGAGGACGTGCCCTTTGTCCTCGACGCGATTCGTCTGGTGCACGGCGAGTTGGCCGGGAAGCGGGCCGTGCTCGGCTTCGCGGGCGCGCCCTTCACGCTGGCCTGCTACCTGATCGAGGGCAAACCGTCGCGCGAGTACGGCCTCGCCAAGGGCCTGATGTACCGCGAACCGGAGGTGTGGCACGCTTTGATGTCCAAGCTCTCCGCGGTGACGGCCGCGTACCTGTGTGCGCAGATCGCCGCCGGCGCCGACGCGGTGCAACTCTTCGACTCGTGGATCGGCGCGCTGAACCCCGCCGACTACAGCCGGTACGTGCAGCCGCATGTGCGCGCGATCTTCGACGCGGTCCGCAAGACCGGCGCCCCGGCCATCCACTTCGGCACGGGCACGTCCGGCTTGCTTGAGGACATGGCGGCGGCCGGCGGCGACGTCATCTCGGTCGACGCGCGCGTCATGCTCGACGACGCCTGGGCGCGTATCGGCTACGACCGCGGCATCCAGGGCAACCTCGACCCCACGCGACTGCTCGCGGGTTGGGAGGCCACCGAGGAGGGCGCGCGCGACGTGCTGCGGCGCGTGGGAGGCCGGCCCGGCCACGTCTTCAACCTCGGCCACGGCGTCCTGCCCCCGACGGACCCCGACCTGCTGGCGCGCCTGGTCGCGTTCGTCCACGAAACGACGGCGCGCGATGCCAGTAGCTCTATACAGCAGGTAGATTACTAGTAGGTACGACGAAACGACGCCCCGCCGGATCTGCAACGAACAAAGGAGGAGACATTTAATGAACAACACAGAGGCGGTCGGCGTGCTGCTGATGACCTACGGCTCGCCGGAGACCCTGGAGGATGTCCAGGGCTACATGACCAACGTCTATGGCGGACGCGAGCCCGACCCCGAACTGGTCACGGAGTTCAAACGCCGCTACGACCTCATCGGCGGCTCGCCGCTGGTGCGTATCACCAAGGAGCAGGCTGCCGCCCTGCAGGATGAACTGCGCCGCCGCCACCCCGCTGGCCCGACCTTCCACGTCGAGGTAGGCATGCGCTTCTTCCCGCCCTTCGTCCCCGACGGCCTCAGGGCGCTGGCCGCCAGGGGCGTCGATCGCGTCGCCGGCGTCATTATGTCGCCGCAGTACTCGCCCATCCTGATGAGCGGCTACCTCAAGGCGGTCGACGAGGGGATCAAGAGCCTGGATCGCCCGCTGCCTATGACCGTGGCCGGTTCGTGGAACGAGCAACCCCTGTTTTTGCAAGCTATTGCCGCGCGGGTGCGCGAGGCGCTGGACAACGCTCCGGCCGAGGCGCGCGATAAGACGCAGGTGCTGCTCTCCGCGCACAGTATGCCCCTGCGCGTCGTCGAGAAAGAGCCCGACTACATCGATCAACTCAAAGACACCGCCGCGCGCGTGGCCGAACTGGCGGGGCTGCCCGCCGACCGCTGGGGCTTCTGCTACCAGAGCGCGGGCCATACGCCGGAGGAGTGGCTCAAGCCCGACTTCGCCGACGTGATGCCCGAACTGGCCGCCCAAGGGAAGCGCCATGTGCTCATCGCACCGGTGCAGTTCCTGGCCGACCATCTGGAGATCCTCTACGACATCGAGGTCGGCGCGCGCGAACAGGCCGAGGAGCACGGCATTGCGTTCATGCGCACCGCCTCGCTCAACACCAGTCCCCTCTTCATCGGGGCGCTGGCCGACGTGGTAGAGGAGCAACTGGCGCGGCAAGAGCGCGAGGCGCCCGTTCCCGCGCTGGTCTAACGTAGTGGCGAGTGGCGAGTTTTAGCTACTCGTCACTCATCACCGACTCGGAGCAAGCCAACGTCAATAATTGAGCGGTTTTTAGTCGAGGACGTAGCGTTCGACGGCCTCACGCACAACTGCGCTCATGGGGCGGCCCTCTGCGGCAGCCCGTTTTCGCGTCGCTTCGTACAGCTCCGTTGTGGCGCGAAAGCTGACGCGCGGTGACACCCCTTCATCCAGCGATGGCCGGCCCACCTGACGGTGCCGCGCCAGCGACAGGTCGTAGCCCTCTTCAGCCTCGGCAGCCAGGGCTGCGGCCATCTCAGGGGTAATAGCCCTCCCCGACCTTTTTGCTTTTAGATCCGCCATTGTTTCGCCTCCCAATACTTCTTGCGTAGCTTCATTGCATGGATGACGAGGAGACCCGGTTAGGGTAGTGGAAATTGGGCGACTTCGGTTGGCTCCAGCAGCAGAACCTGCGGCGTATGCAAATCCAGGAACAAGGCTAACTCTGCCAACACATCTCGGCCTAATAGGGACGGTATGGCCGGAGGCTCGCCCGAAGGAATTAGGATTGTAAGCGATAGTGTCGTGGAGTAAGTGTCCAAGGTTAACATGGCGTCGACGCTGCGAGTCGCCGTTTGCCCGCCAATTCCCCTAGTCGGGGCGCCATCTGACAAAGTCGACATATCGACCCCGAGCCGCAGTGCATCTGCGGGAGCCAGGACAGTACGGTCGGCCCCTGTGTCGATTATCAGCCTCACTGCCAGTTGTCGATTGCCGAGGCTCGGGAATGCGAAGACGGCTTGCACAAATGGCCGCCGTTGCGGACTGGACAGATAACCACGGATCACGAGGACAGTAAAGATAGGATTAGCACGTCATCATCGCACGAAAGGCGCTCGACGAGGGCGTGTTCAGGGGGCACGCCGCGTTGCCGGAGCGCGATTAAAAGATCATCGAACTTCTCGGCCGTACCGACTACGGCCTGGTTGTAGATGGCGATCCACTGCCCAGGATAGCGCGCCAGCAGATCCTGGTAATGGGCTTCGTAATAGGCCACGTCGCGCTTAAACCGCGCGAGGTCTGCAAGGTTATTGTGCCGCGATGGGATCGTCTGCATGCCGCTTTACCCTTGTTGATCAGACTGTTTTATAGTTCGTATGATGCCAGATTGTAGCCCCAGCTGTCTAGCTCCGCTCGACAATGCAAAGGAGCCATCCATCTGTCAGTCGTCTGATTATGTGGTAACCTGTACGTGTACGTACACGTTTACATGGAGGGCCATAATAGCTGATGCGCATTAGCGAAGCCGCCACGCGGCTGGGGGTTACACCGCGTACGATCAAGTACTACGAGGAACTGGGCCTGCTGACCCCCGATCGCTCCGGTGGGAATTACCGCGACTACGATGCGGAGGATCTGGAGCGCGTCGAGCGCATCCGCAACATGCAGCAACTGGGCTACTCGCTCACGGCCATCCGGGAGCTCATCAAATACCGCCGGCAAGCGGACGCGAGCGGGCGCCGGCGCGTGCGCACACCTGACCTGGAGGCGGCCACGCGCGCGCTGGAAGCTCAGCTGGCCGGCGTGCGCGAGCGCCTGGCGCGGGCGCGCGCCGAGGTGGAGCAAGGGGAGAAACTCGCGGCTGATCTCGCGGCCGATATCGCCCGCTGTCAGGACAGCCTGGCGCAACGCCTGACCAGCGCTGGCAGTGCACGGAAGGCGCGCTAGCATGAAAAAACTTGCCCTGCCGTCGCCCATCACGACAATGCTGGGAGCCGTCGCCGTGCCCGGCGTGACGGCCGCGCGCCGCCCCCGTCCGGCGGCGCGGTCCTTCGCCCTCGACGACCAGCATTTGTTCCGCAGCGTCAACAGCCTGGCCATCCCGATTATCACCGAGAACCTCTTTCAGACGATGCTCGGCATCGTCGACCTGATCATGGTGGGCAGGCTCGGCGCCGTCGCCATCGCTGGCGTGGGAACGGCGCTGCAAATCATGTTTATCGTCCTCGGCGCGCTCTCCGCCATAACGATCGGGACCACGGTACTGGTCGCCCGCGCCACCGGCGCGGAGGACCCCGCGGGGGCCGCGCGCGTCGTCAAACAGTCCCTGCTCCTGGGCGTGGCCTGCTCCGCCATCATCGCGGTGGTCGGGCACATCGTCGCTCACCCCGTCATCGCTCTGCTCGGCGCGTCGCCCGTCGTGACGCGGGCCGGCGGCGATTATCTGGACATCGTCTGCGTGACGTCGGTGACCCTCGTCGTCCAGTTCGTCTGCTCCAGCGCCTTGCGTGGGGCGGGCGATACACGCACGTCGATGGTCGTGACCGGCCTGGTCAACATCGTGAACATTGTGGTGGCCTATGCCCTCATCTTTGGTCACTTTGGACTACCGGCCCTGGGCGTGGTGGGATCGGCCTGGGGCGCAAGCGCGGCGCGCGCCGTCGGCGCCCTGGTCTTGCTCGCGCTCCTGGCGAGTGGCTGGCGCCGCGTGAGCATCGCCGGCCGCGACGGCTGGCGCCCCGACGCCGGCCTCATGCGCCGCGTCATGAAAATTGGCTTGCCCTCGATGATGGAGCAGACGTTCATGAACGGCGGTATGCTGCTCTACTCCATTATCGTCATCGGTATGGGCACGGCGGCGTACGCCGCCCAGCGCATCACGTTCAACGCGCTCAATATCTCGTTTATGCCCGGCCTGGGTTTTGGTCTGGCCGCCACCACGATGACCAGCCAGGCGCTTGGGGCGGGACGCGTCGACCTCGCGCGCCGCTCGACCAACATTTCGTTCTATCTGGCGGCGCTCTGGATGTGTACGATGGGCGCCGCCCTGTTCTTGTTCGGCAACCCGATCATGCACCTCTTCAGCAACGACCCCACGATCGACCGCATCGGCACGGACGCGTTACGCGTGATCGCTCTCTCGCAACCGTTCCAGGCGCTGGGACAGGTCATGGCGGGCAGCTTGCGCGGCGCGGGTGATACGCGCTTTCCCATGGTCGCGACAGGGCTGGCGATTTGGCTGGTCCGCCTGCCGTTCGGCTGGCTCTTCGGTGTGCCGCTCCATGGAGGCTTACCGGGGGTGTACATTTCCAATGTCATGGATGCGGTCGTGCGCGCGGCGGCCAACTACCTGCGTTTCCGCCGGGGGCTCTGGCACAAGCTGCGCGTCTAGACGCCCTCGTCTTGGTCGCGAGAAAAAGCACAGCGGGCGGACAGAAACGCCCCATTTATCTCTGTCCGCCCGCTGTGCGTAAGTCTCTCGACTCACGTCTTTATAGTACTCCCCAACAGAACGCTGGTTGTGACAAAAAGGGCCGATAGCGGCGCTATTTTTGTCACAAAGGGTGGTTGTTGTGACAATAGCGCCGCCCAGCGGTTGTACGCTCAGTCGTTGATCACGGTCTTACTGTTGCGACGTCCGTCGTAGGAGAGGCGCACGCGGCGTTCGTCGATGACCGTTTCCAGGTGTACGGCGTGGTTCCAGAGTTGGTAGAGGTACTGTAGCGTCTTCTCGGCGTAGCGAATGTCTAGCTCGTCGCCGTCGAAGTGGTGGCGCAGGTAGAGTTCGCGGTTCTGCCGGAAGTCGCCGTCGTTGACGGTGATGTAGGGCTGGCCGAAGTTGTCCATCGAGCGCACCAGCGTGTCGCGCACGACGCGCCAATCGGTCTCGGCCACCTGCCACTCGTCGTCGACGAGGCGGTAGGTGTACAGGTCCATGTCGCGCACGAGGTCCTCGGTCAGGTAATGGCGCAGAAAGCTTTGGTCGTTCTCGCCCTCGCGGATCTCGAACATCCGTGCACGTCCCTGCCCCGGCACCCGCCCCAGCCGTTCGCGCTCCTCGGCCGTCGGGTGGTCCCAGCGGCGCTCGATGTCCTGCCACATACGGAAGCCGAGGTAGTAGGGGTTGAGGCGCATGCGGCCGCCGGGCGAGACGACGCCGGCGTGCATGGCGCCGAACTGCGCCAACTCGCTGGCCGAGAGGTCCAGCGCTTCGTTCATGAGCTTGTAGTGCCAATAGCTGGCCCAACCCTCGTTCATGATCTTGGTCTGCATCTGCGGCAGGAAATAGAGTTGCTCCTGCCGCACGATAGCGATGATGTCGCGCTGCCAATCCTCCAGGTCGGCGGCGTAGTCGGCCATAAATTGCAGCACGTCGCGCTGTGGCGAGGGTGGGATACGCCTATCCTTGCCCGTATCCTCCTCGTCGATGGGCGGTTTGTAGTCGAGCGACCACAGGTCGTCGTAGGGGCCGACGCGCCGCTCCGGCTCTTTGCCGTCCTTGATAGATCGCTCGGACCCTGCTATTGGCAGCGAGAAGTGGTCCTTGACGGCGAGCACGGCGTCAAGGAAGCGTTCCACGGCCAGCGTGCCGTGCTCGAACTCGTAGCGCGCGATGCGCTCGGCGTTGAGCGCGGACGATTCGATCATCTGGCGCGAGGTGTGGTCGAAGTACATATTGTGCTTGAAGAAGTCGGTGTGGCCCAGCACATGGGCCATCACCATCTTATTCTCCAGCATGTTATTCGTCTCCAGCAGGAAGGCCAGGCTGGGGTTGCTGTTGATGACCAGCTCGTAGATCTTGGAGAGGCCGTAGTCGTACATCGTCTTCATGTGCCAGTAGGCCTTGCCGTGCGTCCAGTGGCTGAAGCGCCCCGGGATGCCGTACGCGCCGAGTTCGTACATGATGTTGGCGGGTACGACCTCGAAGTGGGTCGGGAAAGGATCGAGCCCCAGGCCCACGGCCGTATCCCAGATCTCCTGCATGGCCTGATCGGCGTCGCGCATGGTTGTGGTCATGTGACCACCTCTTTCACAAAGAACTTTTTCAAGGCCGGATAGACATCTTCTTTGCTCTTGATCGTGATGCCCACGAACTCGGGCGCGGTGATCTCGGCGAAGGCCGACATGAGCGTGCTGGTGGCCCAGCGGCTGTAGGCTTCCTCCTTGATCTCACCGTAGCCAAACAGGTTGGCGTGCGCCAGGATGCGGTTGACGATCTCTATGCAGGCGTGGTTGTCCTCGTCGCCCCAGTTGTCGCCGTCGCTGAAGTGGAACGGGTAGATGTTCCACAACGAGGGGTCGAAGCGGCTCTCGATCGTCTCCAGGCAGAGCTTGTAGGCCGATGAAACGCGCGTGCCGCCGCCCTCGCCCAGGCTGAAGAAGGTCTCCTCGTCGACCTCTTTGGCCTCGGTGTGGTGGGTGATGAAGATGATCTCGACGTTGCTGTATTTGGTGCGCAGGAAGCGCACCATCCAAAAGTAGAACGAGCGCGAGATGTACTTCTCGAAGTCGCCCATCGAGCCCGACACGTCGCGCATGGCGATGACCACGGCGTTGCGTTGCAGTTCGGTGGTTTCGTTCCAGGAGCGGTAGCGCATGTCGTCTTTTTTGATCGAGCCGCTCCCGATGCGGCCGCCGTTGCCCTGCATGGCCGAGCGCTTGATGGCCTGCATGACGGTGCGCTTCTTGTCGAGGTTGGGGATGATGCCGCTCTTGCGCACGTCGTTGAAGATGATCTTCTCGGACGGGATCTCGCGCTTGCCCTTGTCCTTGAGGTTGGGCAGGCCAAGGTCGGCGAAGACCAGCTCGGCGAGCTCGTCGACGGTGAACTCGGCCTCGTAGTAGTCGACGCCCGGCTCGTTGCCGGCCTGACGGCCCCGGCCCGGCTGCTGCCCCGGCAGCGTGCCGATGACGTCGCCCTGCTGCGAGTCGCCCTGGCCTTGGCCGACGCCCTCGCGCTTGAAAGGGTCGAAACGGAACTGGTACTCTTCGAGCGAACGGATGGGCACCTTGACGATCTTCTGTCCATCGGAGGTAATGATCGACTCGTTGCCGATGATGTCGCCGAGGTTGCCCTTGATGACCTCGCGCACCTTCTCCTGGTGGCGGGCCTGGTCCTTGGGACCCTTACGGTGTAGCGACCAGTCCTGCTGGCCGAGTGTGATGGATGTTGGCATGTGACCTCCGGTCGTGAGTCATGAGTCGTGAGTCGTGAGTCGTCAAAGAGATTCGGCAAGATAGCGCTCGGATTACGCACCATCCGCTATCTCGCCACGAATGCCGCGCCCTTCCGTACCTTCTGACGACTCACGACTCACGACTCACGACTAGCGGTTGAGTAGTTGTCCGACGTACTGCAAGGTCTCCTGCGCGCAGACGACGCAGTAGCCGTTGTCGCGGATCATACGGTCGACCACGTCGTTGACGCGCCGCAGCTGCTCGGCGTCGGGCGTCTTGGACGAGGTCGTGATCTTGATCACGTCCTTGAGGTCGGCGAAGAGTTTCTTCTCGATGGCCTCCTTGAGGCGCTCATCCGAGGTGTACTCGAAGCTCTTGCCACGGCGGGCGAGCGAGGCCATGGCCATCAGGATGCTCTCGCGGAAAGAGCCCTTGCCGTTCTCGGTCACGGCGATCTGCTCCTCGATCGAGCGCATCAGCCGCTCGTCGGGATCGACTTCCTCGTCGGTGAGCGGGTCGCGCATCTTCTCTTTGCGGCAGTAGGACTCCACGTTGTCGAGGTAGTTGTTGAGCAGCGTCTTGGCCGACTCCTCGAAGGCGTAGACGAAGGCGCGCTGCACCTCTTTCTTAGCGATGTCGTCGTACTCGTGGCGCGTCTCGGCGATGAGGTTGAGCAGGTGCTCGCGATCCTCGCGGTTGAACGAGGTGTGCTGCTCGAAGCCGTCGCGCAGCGCGCGCAGGGCGTTGATAGGGTTGATGCAACTCACGCCGTTGCGGATGAGCGCGTTGGAGAGGCGGTCGATGATGTAGCGCGGCGAGATGCCGTCCATACCCTCGCGCTGCGCCTCCTCCTGCAGTTCCTTGACGTCCTTGGTCTTCCAGCCCTCGACGTCCTGGCCGTCATAGAGCTTGAGCTTCTTCATCGCCGTCATGTTGGCCTTCTTGGAGGGCTCCAGGCGCGAGAGCACGGCGAAGATCGAGGCGACGTTGAGCGTGTGCGGGGCGATATGCACGCCCGAAAGATTGCTGGAGGCGAGCAGTTTGTCGTAGATCTTGATCTCCTCGGAAACGCGCAGGTTGTAAGGCACCTTGACCAGGATGATGCGGTCGTGCAGCGCCTCGGCCTTGGGGTTGCCGGCGAAGGCCTTGAACTCGTTCTCGTTGGTGTGCGCCAGCACCACCTCGTCGGCGTAGATCAGCGAGAAGCGGC
>JAABUL010007056.1_pt1 | contig 12414 bp, 15 predicted proteins | sample 5559151 | NCBI WGS metagenome assembly JAABUL01 (sample SAMN10711876, study PRJNA513368) | rock metagenome | isolation source: Antarctica rocks | place: Antarctica: Victoria Land, Pudding Butte sud | reverse complement strand
AACTGCCTCTATCCTACTCCACACTCTCCCACCTAGACAGTACTCCTTCGACCCTAAACCCGACGCCGACCCCATCCAGCCATCCAGCCCTCAGTTCCCCATCCCACTCAACGTAAACAGCAAATGATACCCATAATCGAAATCCTTCGTCGTGAACACCGTAATCGACTCCAGAATCTTCCCAGGCAGCTGGTTCGGATGCTGCGTCAGGAAGTAGACGATCCCGCGCCCGTGCGGCGTCCCCAGCAGCGCCACGAACTTGGGGTCGCCGAGCCGGAAGGCCTTGCCTGGCCAGGGGGCTTCGAGCGCGTCGTGGGAGGCGCCCGTGGCGAGGTCCATGATGAGTTTGGTTTCGTCGGTGATGACGTCGTGTTTGAACTGTCAGGGAGGGTTGTGGTTAGCTAGTGACATTTTTGGGGGTCAGATGTTGGGTTTCAGTGTTGGCTTGAAAGCTCTGATTTCGAGAAGAGGATTTTCTTGGTTTCGAGGGTTGCTGGTGCGAAGATGGGTGATCGGATGTATTGGCTTACGATGTACTTCAGTTTCCCGGCATCGGATCCTGCCATTTCTTCCCACAGGATCCAGACAATGTCAGACCATCTCTGGACGTCGGGCAGCATGTCGGGCCAGTCATGTGGGAGTTGATCTCCCATTGCCTCCTTGAGCATGAACATTGGGCTGTAGTTGTTCGCGGAGGTGATGGTCTTGCCCTTGACGTTGTAGAAGGCGTAGTTTTTACCAGACGTCGGGTTCTGTGCATCCGTCTATTTAGCATACTTCTAGTTCGGACCAACGTATTGCAATGCATGTCGGAGCAACTGATCGTTGATCTCTCCCACTGCAACGGAAGACTTACGTTGTTTGAACGTTTGCAATTGATGAAACGAACGTTTTGGTCTGCGTCACGCTCTACATTCTCCTCGTCTTCGGGAATTTTCAATTCTTCGAAGACTATTTCGTATCCCGGTGGCGTCATGTGGTCTCCATTCGTGATGACCCAGCCTCTCCCCTCTCCATGTTGAATTTCACGATCCGTTAAGTGTGCGGGACCCTAATGTACCCTTTACGTCAAGCTCCAGGAGCGCTCGGGAAAACGCATTTGATGTATGAGAGAGTAGCCGTACTGTCATATCTTCCTTCTTAAGATAGGGAGTTTCGATAAATGGACCAGAACGAAGCATTCGAAGCAATTTTGCACCATCGTTCAGTGCGTCGCCCCTGATAGAACGTGTCGATCAGTGGTTTGCCATGAATGCTTGGTAGGAGTTTTCGAAGCTGGTCTTGGATCGTTTTCCAAAAGCATTTGATTCCGAATTATTATTCCTGCGTCTCCGTCTTGAACTCGATATCTAATGTGGAGATGTACCACACAGGCAGGCGCTCAGCGCACAATTGAGGGCGAGATCTACAATGCGAGAAAAGCCATCTGCGCACAAAGCCTCGAAGATTGTTGAGCCGCCGGCAGTACGGGTACATCAGAGAACCCAGAACAAAAATGATCCACGGTACGCCATCAGGGCTTTGTAAGAGGGACAGCTTACCAAGTGAAGCGCTTGTGTACGCCAAGCGGACTAAACAGATTCCCAAGTCCAAGGGTGCTGTTCGATCCAAATGGGATCGCAACTTTGGCTGCAGTAACAGTAGGTGCAGGTGGGATTGGGATAGCTACGGGCCTGTCTGTGAAGGGATCATGCTTGCCAACGACCTCAAGTCGGGCTCGGAAAACATGGTCCGGCACAAGATTGCTCGCAATGAACAGTAGAATAAAAGCTCCAGCGAAAAGGGAAGTTGGCCCTCCTTTGGTGATCGCCATTGCAGCTTAGAGATTCTTGATATGCAGATATCAGTGTTAAAGTCCGCAATAGATCCAAGTGTATATTTTCGGTACTGCCAGGAAAGCACATTGTCGGCAGGAGTAGCAATTCCGAGCAATGCCAGGAAGGCTTTGAGCTACTCATTGTGAACCCAGTCGGAGTTGAGTGAACAAGCCTACATGGACGCGATTGGAATCTCCATGAAAGGGAGAGAATACAGCATGAATGCCCACCGGCTAATTGCCTATCGCCTCGGTCAAGTTCATCTTCATCGCCACCAAATGGTAACCGTGTATGCAAATACTGCGTAAGCCTCAACTGATAGTGACAACGAGACGGTTCGACGTTGCCAAGTGGAGATTGTGCAGAAGAAAGCTGACAATAGGAAGGTCCTTGATCTGACTCAATCAGTGCTACTCCACGTCCGTCCGTAATAGTTGTAAGCTTTCTAGTTGAAGAGGTTCTCGAGTTTGGAAAATAGCTCGACTGGGCATTGGGATCACTGAGGTCTCAGAGACAGCTCCATGAAAACCACGTTTGGATGTGGGTTGTAATAGAAGGCGTCAATCTCCTTGAATCCTACATTTTCATACAAGAAAATAGCTTGCACCATGGTTGGAAGCGTATCCAGGCGCATTCGTGTGTACTCTTTCTGCTTCGCCTCATTGACCACCGCATCGACCAGCGCTTTGCCCAGACCCAGACCCCGCCCCTGTGGGAGAACGTAAAGTCGCTTCATCTCGCAACAGTGTTCGATAGCCGTAGGCTTGAGGGCAATGCAGCCCAGTGGCTGGCCTGCTGTGTTCCATGCCAGAAGAAGCTCCCCAGAGGGCGGAGCATATTTGCCTGGTAAATTTGCTTTCTCCGCTTCGAAGTCTTGGAAGGTGAGGTCAACACTGAGACTTTCAGCGTAGGCTTCGAAGAGATGCAAAGCTGTTTCCAAGTCGGTTGCAGAGCGAGCAGGTGTGATACGAAAGCGCGCTGCAGGCATGGCAGCGTTGGACATATGATCGTTCGGCAGTTCTCACTCCTGCGCTTCGAATGATCCAATGGTATAGAGTAACTGGGATTTGAAAACGGAGTTTGAGTGAAGCTGATGGCAGATCTGACCGAGAATCTCGGAGTGCCGGCGGAACGGCCCGCCCACCCGGATAATCGTTCTGTTCATGAAGGCAGAGCTGCTGTTCAGTGAATGTACATGTATGGTGTGCTTGACATTTGGCCTCTGGCGAAGGTGCTTGCAAGAGCTAACCGTATCATCAACGATCGATTGCGATGGAGAGAAGTTCATATCTTGTCATTTCAAGCTTTCAGTGGGTGATACAATGACGTTGATGAGGTCTATGGCGTGCTCATAGCCAGGACATGTCTGTTGATCGGAAGAAGCCCCCTAACCGGTAACTGTGATGATGCCTTGAGCGGGTGCGAATTTTCTACAGCAGGGCCTGGTATACATGAAATGGTAGCAGCAAAGAAGCGAAACCGTTGAAGCCTTGCGTGCCACAATGAAGCCTTCCATCTTTCACGTCCTCTACATGGACCCAATCGTTTGAAACGGTCCATCCATGCCACGCAGCGCTGACTGTACACATATACAGATCAGATGGTTCGTCACATCGATATTCGTATGTATCTCCTGGCGCCTTCCTACAGACCGGTACTAGACGAGCTTGCTTGGCCTTCCCATACCATCTGAGGGTTCTGAACATCCAGAGCTATCATATATGTCTCTTGACAGGAGACGTGTTCCACGACATGGCGCCAATGGACGCTTTTCTCTCCACATCTCTTATATGGTCAAAACACCGGGTTATGCCACTGATATTCCTTGGAGTTTTGCCAATTGGCCAAGGAGTCAACCGGTTATTCCGTCCATCGCGATTTCATCATTATGTTGTTCCGGAGAGCAGAGCAATTTGATCCAGCCATCCCCTGGAACTAGGACCCTGGTAGCGCATTTGAAAGTCTCCACTGTCATATGTCGTAATGCCTAGACTTCGAGTTGCAGTGATCTTGATAGTCTCAAGTATTTCAAATTCTCCGCAGTTCATACGCGTGAAGACGATGAGAAAATGGCAGGATTGTGGAAGTGTTCCACTGGCATATCGTCCTCTTCTTTCAACAGCAACTCGACCCCAATCGACTTTAGTGATGTTGTGTAGTGTGACTCTGACAATTCCTCGAACATGTGCAAAAGACCACTTATAGCCAGAATCTGGAAATGTGGCAACCGCTCAATCTTGTTTTCTAAGAACTCATTTAGCAGCTCGTAGTAAATTGTACAACGGTCGCTCAAATCATTGTGCAATTCTACTAACCGAATCGACTTCGGAAACTCGTACGCGAGAAAATGCGTACTCGCATCTAGCAAGAAGCCAGTAGCGAGTTCCACAGTACGAAGCATTTCGAAGCCGCCTAGACTTCCACCAGGACCGTCCCGTGACTCGGATGGACTAAAAGAGCCATGAATACACAGAACGTGCAAGGTCTCTCTTGCAATGGTTTGCAAATAATCACAAAGAGTGTATACGTAGGATATTGCAGGACCGCAGCCACTTTCTGAAGAGTAGTAAAACTCCCTCAGCTGGTTCACGCAACCTATGAGATTTTTCGTAATTTCAATGCTGAGAACACTTTCGCCAAAGTTTACGCTTAAGAAACCGTAGGCCAATGGAGATGATTGTCTACGAAGAGTGAGATCAGCAACAACACGGGCACCTGCTCCGATGTCACGATAGTCCACCGGACCGTGTGAATGTTGTTGACAAGCTAGCATAATGCTTTCGTATACCTCCCGCGTATCGACATCATCTGTATCAGAAAGAATCGTCGGATAGTCTGTAACAAATACTTCTGCCAAACTTGCGTGTCCGGCTGAAGCAGGGCTGAGGATGTATTCCAGGTATAGTTGGAAGCAAACATGGGAGATGACATGGGTGTCAATCCGCAAGAGCGTCAGGTTGGGCAGCATCATACACAGTATTGCCATGATCGGGGCTTCATCCCCATGTTCAATCTTCTGGATCCACATGCCTTTCAGAGAGGGTGGAACAAGCTTTTCGACAGTAACAGCTTGCCTGAAGGCATCCATCATGTCATTAGGGTATTCGTTGTACGCTCCTTGAGCCTCAAGTTCCGGTATAGGGGCCTCCCATTGGGTGAACCATTTGCGAAGATCAAGCTTCCGTACATATTGAGCAATTCTAGGTGTAATCAGGATGTCGTGAAGTACTAATGCCCTGCCGCCGTGTTTTGCCTTCTTCAGCTTCCGGGTGATCTTAGTAATTTTGGATATCAGCTCGAGGTCACTCTGAATAATAGGCCTGGCCAAATTGCGAAGAGTGTGGTCGATTCTTGCCACGCTTTCCAGTTCTGGGAGATAAGTATGGTGGAGGATCTCTAGGATGATTTCCCCAGGCAGGTCTTGAAAGGTGGCCATGGCTCGATGGTATTATGCGAGGACTTGGCGGTTGATGCCTCGATGGGTTTGCTAACAAGACGTTGGAATCCCCGTTGGAGTCATAGGCGCTGTAGGTATCTATACTGTCTGTCCAGGTGTTGGTAGGCCGCTCTCTATTTCACAAGATGCGAGATCTGCACTTCAGCCATGCTCTCGATGATAGGGACGTCTGCCGAACTGCTTTGAGGATATAGTGAGGGAGACGTAAGACAAGCGATGGTCTGAGGAATTGAAAGAGATCCTTGGTTTGCGTAAAGGTACTTCTAACAGAACTTCGAGGTGCATGAAGGCAAGTATATTGGGGACTTCGGGCCGATGATCTCCGGGACAGTGTGTGGAGATGCGGGTCTAGCGTGCGGGGACACGATGGGGATCTTGTGCCAATTAGCAAGAGTGAGTACTCCCCACAGTCATCCGACCGATCAGAGTGCGTATGCACCATGGTATGCATCATGTTACCGCGAATTCGAGTCCTATCATACCTTGCAGCATGTTACGGAGCACTGCGTTCGATAGCCCCGGGTGGTGCCCGAACCGAACCGAATCACCGCCCACCCTGATCCCATCGCCCCTTCTACCGAGTCACCCAACTGGACCAGTATGGCAGCTACCATTCTACGAACTCGAGTAGCCACCTCGTCATCAGTCTCTGTCTGTTAGTATGCTATTCCTGCCAATTACTATCGCGTCACTCGCCGGCGTCGTTCGGTCGAATGTTCCGTTGTTTAGCAGAGGCCTTGACTCCTATGTCACTGGCCAAAGGGCGCATTCGTTGCAAGGAATATTCGACAATATTGGGCCTGATGGCTCCAAAGTAGCAGGTGCCTCATCAGGCATTGTCGTCGCCTCACCATCAACTGTCAACCCTGACTGTAAGTCCTTTTCGACCGACTAAAGCATCCGCGGTATACTGAATTTCAACCTGATAGACTTCTACACTTGGACTCGCGATGCTGCCTTGACGATGAAAGAGATTGTTGACGCCTTTGCCGGTGGCCAGACCTCCTACGAAGCCATTATCAATGAATATATCACCTCTCAGGCCATCCTACAGACCCTCGCCAACCCATCAGGCATGTTCTTTAATGGTGCAGGCTTGGGAGAACCAAAATTCCAGGTCAATGAGAAGGCATTCAATGCGCCGTGGGGACGTCCCCAGCGAGACGGGCCGGCTTTACGTGCTGTTACTTTGATGACATACCTCAGTTGGCTCCTTGGCAATGGTAATCGCACTGACGTTACTAAAGCTATCGATGTGGTTTGGCCGGTTATACTAAATGATCTCAACTATGTGGGCCAATATTGGAATCAGACGGGTTTCGACTTGTGGGAAGAAGTGGAAGGCTCCTCGTTCTTCACCCTGCAGCTGCAACACAAGGCGCTCTCGGAAGGTACCACTACAGCTTCAGCTCTTGCCAGCGAAAGTGGTCGAGAGATTTCTTGTCCGAGCTGCGCATCTCAAGCCCCCGAGGTACTGTGTTTCATGCAGAGCTTCTGGAACGGGGCGCATCTTGTGAGTAATATCAATGTGAACAATGGCCGGACGGGGTTAGATGCCAATTCGCTACTGGGTTCTATTCATAATTTCGATATTGATGCGAGTTGCAATGATTCAACCTTTCAGCCATGCAGTAGCAAGTCGCTTGCGAACTTCAAAGCGGTGGTCGACTCCTTCCGACCAATCTACGGCATTAATCAGGGTATCGCAGCCAATGGAGGCGTGGCAGTTGGTCGCTACGCTGAAGATGTATACTACGGCGGGAACCCATGGTTTTTATGCACTCTTGCCGCAGCAGAATTTCTGTACGATGTCACAGCCCAGCTGCAAGCTCGTAAGGTCGTCACTATTGACGATACTTCCCTACTGTTCTACAAGGATATTTATCCGGCGGCCAAAGTTGGTACAATAAAACCCATTGACCATGATTCGCCCTTCCAGCAACTGATTCAAAATATTACCGCTTACGCCGACAGCTTTGTCGCCATTGTCCAAAGGTACACCCCTGCCAACGGGACTTTGTACGAGCAATTCGATCGCAACACCGGCGCGCCTTTATCAGCTATCGACTTAACTTGGTCTTACGCCTCATTTGTCTCGATGTCATCTCGCCGTGCTGGTGTCTACCCGCCTTCGTGGGGCGCCAGCAAAGCCAGTCCTCGGCCGTCGACCTGCGGAGCTACCTCGGCAAGGGGGACATACGTGCCTGCAGTAGCAGCTGGTGCCCCGAATATTACCTTTGTCTGCACGTCATCCGTGAGGTTCAACGTCAATGCCAGCACCTACTATGGTGAAAATCTTTACGTGATTGGCGATATCGAGGCTTTGGGCGATTGGAACCCTTCCATCGCTGCTCCAATGAGCGCCGGAGGGTACACTGCGCAGAGACCGTTGTGGACTCTTACGAAAGATCTACCTGCGAGCACCAACATCAGCTATAAGTATCTCAGACAAGAAAGCGATGGCAGCTTTATCTATGAGGGCATCAACCGTACGCTTACCAGTAATGCTTGCGGAAGCTCAACATTAGTACTCGAGGATGCTTGGAGTGGGCCTACCTGAGTATCGAGAGTTTGCATGTCTATTCACTTCGTCCTACATTCTACTGTACTATCATTGATACTTGCTCAAGCCTAAGTCCACGGCAATCAAAGAACTCTCTACCTGAAATCAGTTGGCTTCAGTGGAGATTAGCTCTCCTCTATCGTCTTCTAGATCTCATGATGATGCTTCTGCCAGATCACGCCCCAGCGTCGTAAGTTGATCTCTTCTGAATCCCAGACCACTCTGCTGTCGCTCTTGTATTACCATACGGACACCTGTATTATTCTTAGCCCGACCACCGATGTTCACACATGGGAGTATATCGTAAGCTATGCACTTTCAAAGGTAACATTGCACAACAAGTCGTCATGTCTGGGCCAAGGCTGTCATGTCTGGGCCAAGGCTGTCACCGAGTGGCCATCCATAACTCACGGCCCACGAAATCACACCAATGTCCAACCAGCGCACTCAACAGGAGGACGTCGAGCAAGTGGGCGAAGAATCCAAGGATGAAGTCTTCGTGACCAGCCTCTCAAAATTGCATCCCATCAGCGCATTGGACACCGCAGTAAGCCCTCGCATAATCAGACCATCTCATCTCACATATTCTGAAGAAAAGGCCCAAAAAGATGCAGGATCATTGCTCTTGCATAACTTGCCGCTTGTGACCCGTCATATAAGATGTTATGTTGAGATTTTAGCCCTCTTCGATGTACAGGAGCGCTCCTGGTCGTAGGCCATCATGCTCTTAGCAAATGAGTGTAGGTCTGTGGGATATCGAGCAACGAGCAGGCAGTGATCTATCCATGTGTCTAGTGACAACAAGCGAATAGTAGCGGGGACATCAAGCCGTTCATGCATCAAGGCATATCAGACTGAATGGGATTCCGGGTGGGATATGTGGTCAACATGCCAGAGTAGTAGGCACAAGCTCGAGGAGCGACAATCAGGGAAATCCACGTGAGAACACATCACACTCCTTATCGAACGCATGCGTACACTAGCTCTGCTTCCTCAGCTCTATGCTCTCGATTCTCACAATCCCCGTCACCAACCCCTCGGATCCGCCCCTGCCCCTCGAACAACCCCCTGCTTCTCAACCCCCTCCTCCACAGCATTCCCCTCCCTCTTCACCCCCCCTCTCACCCGCTCCTCACCTCCTCCCACCATACTCATCAACCTCCCCCCCCCCCCCTTCCCCCCTGCAACAGCCTCATCTCCGCCCGCCTCACAAGTTCACGCTCATGATCGACATGCCTGTTCCATCGCGAGCCTGTGCGCTGGAGATCGAAAGCCGGGTCTTCAGCCAGGACCTCATTGAGCAGCCCCTCCTGGCGGGTGAGGAACGTAAGATGTGGGCTTGACGGATAGAAGGCTGCTGCCGGCGGTTGAAACGCCAGCTCAGGATCCAGCGACGACTGTGACGTCGATGCCTCATCCTGGTCCAGAAACAGCGACTCTGCTGACATGCTCGAGGGTCGTGAATCCGACGCTTCATCCCTCGCTGTGACCTTCCTTCCATGGACGCGTGAAGTCGTAGCGGCCAGTTCACCTCTCTTTCTCATCCGGGCCTTCTCGTGACAGCCGATATAATGCGGATCGAGCGTTTTCCGCGCGTACTCGATTCGTTTCCCCATCATCATGGCGTTGATCTCCTTCGCGGGGCACGTGTCCGCGATCTCGCGCGCGGTCCAGTGCTCGGCGATGACGAAGAGGAGCTGCCCGCGCAGGTGGTTCGGGTAGCGCTTGATGATCTCTTCGTGGTTGAGGTTGGGGGGGAGGGGAGAAAGTTCCGAGGCGAATCCGGCAATGTGGTGGGAGGTGGCGCCGCGGCGGAGTTTGGGGATAGGGCGGCCGTATTTGAATGCCTTCTTGGCTGGTGGTGGTGAGGGCGAGGAGGAAGGTGAGCGGGCCTGGGATGGGAGGGTGAGTAGGTTTGAGGGGATGGGGGAAGGGGGGAGGGGGGGGGGGCTTACACGCTTTCGCTGGTTGGAGGGCGTTGAGTCTGCCATGGTGGGTGACTGGTTTAGTATATGATGTAGGAGAAGAAGTTAGGGGGGAGGTACCTCGCCTTAAGAGTTGACATTCGCTGCCAAGGACTGGTGAACAGCTGAGTTGTTGGAGGTGTTGTTGATTGATAATGTTGATGAGATGGATTGATTGACGAGATGAGAGTATTCACTAGATGAGAGATTCGACGATTCCTAGAGATCTTGTAGGTCAGCGATGTTAGGCTGTACTAAATCCAGAGTAGTGACCGGTGCACAAGAGATGAGAGAAGCTGCGTACAACGCCTGTCTCAGTACGTTCTGTGTGATCGATGAAGACGAAAATTAAGCAAAGAATACCGAACCTGCAAGGGCGCGACAATATCCTCTCAAGCCGAACGTACTTCGAGTAGAGAACGTTGGATGAGGGGGCCGGAGAGGTGACATACAGAGAGTGTCCCATGTGGTTGCATCAGTGGGTGCTCATGTTCTTCACAGCTCTTAGTGAAACCCTTTTCCTGCTGCGTCTTGAGGACCTTTGATCGTGCGACTAATATTTCCTGACGTTTCGCTACTTTGTTATCGCCATTTCGCCAGTACGTTTCTCCATGGTACGGCCAACCCCTGGACTTAGCACGCTGCCAGCGCATGGGTTACTCAAGAGGGAAGCTGCTTGGCATACTGAAAACGACTCAAACTAGGAGAGACCACCAGAAAACTCACCCATCGAAGCTGTGGAACCGTTGTTGAGCATCAATAAGCAAAGTGAGAGGTGTGGATGACGAGAAAGACCAATTTGGTATAAGCTCAGGGAGCATGGCTTACAGAATCTTGTGTAGCTCTTCAGATTTTCTACCGAAAGTAAAGCGGAGCCAATTCGAAGCCAGCTGCTTGACTCCCTTCTCTAAGGACCACCCCTTTGCAATACAGACACACTTGACCATACGCTCCAGCAATCCATCCATATGTTCTCCAGCACAATGCAGGTCACTCTCCACCAGGATTTTATCGTCCGGCACCGCTTTGATGACCTCAATTGTCTTCGCAGCGGTCGAAGGTTTGAGGTTCACAAGAACAGAAAAAGAGCAAAAGATCTCGGTGGGGACTGAAGATTGAAAATACTGTCGCAAAGTATCTGGTGGACCAGAATAGGAGTGAAGACATATCCTAGGTGGAAAAGGTAAAGAGGTACTTGGGCCTGACGGAAGGACTCGTCCCTCATCTTCTTCATCGTCTGCGTGGGCCTTGAAAGCAGATTCTCTCTGCTTGCGAGCCTTTCGACTCAGCACTTCCCTTTCAAAGCCTTTCCATGTATCTCGCATCGTTTCGAAGAGTACACCATGCGCTGCCACGCCATGTACAGATACCGCTCGTTGCATCTCGCCTGCAAGGTTGAGCTGGGCCTTCAGTATCTCTTTCTGGTGCTCGATGCTAACTTTGAAAGGCGACAGCCGGCGGCCTTCCCGCCCGCCTGGTGTCATGTCTGGATGCTGCTCAGTGTGAACGTTAGGTAGCCAATTTTCTGGAAGTCGGAACGAGCGATCAAGCCCGATTTCACCAACGAGCGCATAAGGATGCTGCCGTAGATAGCCTCTGATCTGGTCCAGAAGGCGAGACAGTGGGCGGGGATCAGGCAGGGATCGGACAAATGCATCGTCTTCTGGAGGTGGAGAAATGACTGATCTATAGTGGGTAAGCTTATCAGACTGAGTGATAGTAGACCCCAAGATCGAATCGTCGTAGATTTGGTGAGAAAACCAGGGATGCCAGCCAAATGAAGGAATAATCTGGCAGTGGCTGTCTGGCTTCATCAGGCGAGGGATTGAAATCTGTGTCACACGACAGCTCTCAGCAAATTGCGCAACACGATCTTGGTCTTCGCCCCGCGTAGCCATAATTATTAGGGCCCGCGCCTTCATCTGAGGGATCTTTCCTTGACACGAGGGTGTATCGGTAGGATGGCAATGGGCATCGAAGACCCCCAAATGCCAAGGAAGAGCCTCTCCTGCTCTGTCGTCCGGGGCACTATCCAGAACGTCGTGGATCCATGGCAGATTGTCCGCCATCTTTCTCGGCTGAAGTAGGTCGTAAGATTTAGGAACATTGACAGTCTGAATACCTATGTCCACGGGTGACGGTAGTGAATGCCAAGGGATGAGAGGTGTTTGCACTCGCTGAATCCCAGCTCATGGCATAGGAAGACGATAGAGTAGAGGACGGACCGGAGGTTCAATTGATTGTTAGCAGACCTATATCATAGAGCTGTTTGATGATAGGAATGGGACTGTTATTCCATCAAACGAGATCACATGACCATCTCCTATTTCGTTAGTACGAACAGAGGTTCCTAGGCAAATAACCCTTGTCACGCTAACAATTAGAAGTAACATGCCGCATACGAAGTACTTGCCCCACTTTCACATGCTCCACACACAGTCAACACAGAAGATTCATCAAGAGCCCGACCACCGCAACTCGGAAGTCAGGTCCATATGAGCCCCACAACATGGCTTCCTTCCATGTCCCTCACCATCGGCAACAATGTCTAATCGCCTCCTCTCCACCATCCTCCTTCCACCCCTCCTCCTCCTCTCCATCCCCCTCTTCCTC
>JAABUL010007054.1_pt1 | contig 12420 bp, 2 predicted proteins | sample 5559151 | NCBI WGS metagenome assembly JAABUL01 (sample SAMN10711876, study PRJNA513368) | rock metagenome | isolation source: Antarctica rocks | place: Antarctica: Victoria Land, Pudding Butte sud | reverse complement strand
TTAATTAAAAGATCTTAAATTTTAAATCTTATTTAAAGGAATTAAAATTTAATTTATTACCTTTTAATAAAGAGTATAAGGCCTAGTTTTTCCTTATAAAGCTTAAGATAGAGTAAAAAAATAAAATTTTAAATATTAATAAAATTTTTAAGGAATATAAAGAGATTTTTATTTAAGCTATTATACTTAAGAATATTATAAAGTATAATTATTATAATAGTAATTTAAGTTTATAAGGAAAATCTTTAAGAGGTTTTAAATTAAAATAATAAAATAATAAAAAACCTTTAAAAAATTATATTTTAAAATTTAAAATTTAAAATATTAATAATAATAAATAATTATAATTTAAAAGGAATAAATTAAAGTAAAAGGTTAAAGATATTAAAGGTAATATAATAATATATTATTATTATAATAAAAAAGGTTATATTTAATTTAATTATTTTAATTATAATAAGTTATAAACTTATATAAGCTTTATTAATATAATATTAATAAAAAAAGATTAAACCTTATAATTACCTTAAAAGTAAAATAAGAAATTTAATTAATAAAGGTAATATCCTTTATTATAATAAAAGATTAAGTAAATCTTTAAAGTAATTAATCTTAAATAATAATAATTTTAAATTTTAAATTTTAAATCTTATTTAAATTTAAATTTATTTAATTTTATAATTTAATAAGATATAAAACCTTATAATATTATCTTATTATAAATATAAATATTAAATAAAAGTAATATATATATTTATAAAACCTATTAATTATATTATTAATTAATAAATAATCAGGATTATAAAAAGGAATATATTACTCTTTTTTATATAATAAATTAATAAGGCTTTAATATTATTTTAAATATATTTAACTTAAAAAATTAATATATTTTATTAAATTTAAAAGTAAAATATTAATACTTTAAAATTAAAATTAATATAATATAAATTAATAAATCCTAATTATTTACTTAAAATATTAAGAAAGAATTAAATATATTTATTATTATATATATTAATAATAATTCTAAGATCTTTAAAAAGCTTTAAGGCTTTATTAATATCTTCTTTAATAATAAAGTAAATACCTTACTTATATTTAAAGAAGGTAATTATATTATTAATTTTATAAAAGGTAAAGAACTACCTTATAAACCTCTTTATAATTTATTTTAAATTAAGTTAGTAGAGTTATAATATTATTTTAAAGATTCTTTTTAAAAAGGCTTTCTTTATTACTTTATCTCTTTAATTAAAGTACTTATCCTCTTTATATTAAAGAAGGATAGTAGACTATATTTATATATAAATTATAAAGATTTAAATATAATAATTTTAAAAAATAGATATTTATTACCTTTAATTATTAAGATATTAAATTATTTAAATAATTTTAAAATCTTTATAAAATTAAATTTTAAGGATATTTATTATAAGATTTATGTTAAGGAAGGTAATAAATAAAAGATTTTATTTTATATTTATTATAATTACTTTAAGTACTTAATTATACCTTTTAAACTTATTTATATATTAATTATATTTTAAGCCTATATTAATAAAGCCTTTATAAGACTTATTAATATAATATATATAATATACTTAAAAAATATTTTAATTTATAGTTCTAACTTAGCGGATTATTAATAATATATTTAATAAATATTAAAATAATTAAAATAATTCTTATTATTTATTAATTTTAAAATATATTAGTTTAATATTAAATAGGTTAAATTTTTAAGATTTATTATTTTAATATCTAATATTAAAATAGATCTTAAGTATATAAAGATTATTAAAGAGTAACTTTAATTTAAAACCTTTTAAAATATATAAGTCTTTTTAGGCTTTATAAATTTATATTATTAATTTATTTATAATTATTCTTATATAATAGAGCTATTTATAAGCCTATTTAAAGGAAATAAAGATAATAAAAAGATTAAATTATTTAATTAAATAATTATTATTGAAGAAATATTTTAAATATTATAAAATACTTTTACTTTTATATTATTTCTTTATTATTATAACTTTATAAAGGTATTTTATATAAAAATTAATACTTTAAATTTTATTATAAAGGTAATTTTATTATAATAAGATAAAGATAGATATTAATAATTTATTATATTTTAATCTTAAAAATTAATTAATTTAAAATAAAATAATAAAGATATATAATTAAGAATTATTTATTATTATTATAATAATAAAATAGTAATAATATTATTTAAAAGGTAATAAGTTTATTATTAAAGTATAAATTAATTATAATAACTTTAAGGGATTTATAAAGTAAAAGGAATTTAACTTTAAGTAAGTATAATAAATATTAAAGCTTATTACTTATAATTTCAAGATATTTTATTACTTAAGGAAATTAAATCTTATAAATATATTATTTTATTACCTTAATTATAAGGGAAAGTCTTTCTTAAATATAAAGTTATTATTAATATTATAAAATAAATTTATTCTTTAAAGGAATAAAGATCTTAAAGAAATTAAAGATATTATTATAATTATAATACTTATATTTTATATTATAAGTATTTAAGTTATTATACTTAAAAAGGATATAAAAAATATATTAAAAGAAGCTCTTTATAATAATACTTAAAAGCTTATAAAGACTCTTATTAAAAATATTTAAAAATATAATAATTAAATAAAGTCCTTTTTAAAAGTATTAATAATATATTATTATAATTAATTATAAGTATAAAGTTTAAATTTTAAGAGATTATTAATATATAATAATTACTTTTATATTCTTAAGGATAAAATATTATAAAGTAAGCTTATTTATTATTATTATAATAATCCTTTAATAAGTTACTTTAATATTAAAAAGATATAGTATCTTTTTACTTATAAATATTATTAAATTAATAATATTTATTAATAAATTAAGTTATCTTATTATTATATTTATAATAAATTTAATTTTCTTTTAATTTTAAAGAAGCTTTAAAAGGAGATTTTTATAAATTTTATTATAAATTTATCTCTTAATAAATATAAGAATATAATTTATAACTTAATCCTTATTATTATAAATTAATTTATTAAAATAATAAGATATATTCTTATTAATATAATAATTAATATAAGTATTTTATAAAGAAATAATATATTAATATAATATATTAAATAGTGTTATTAATAATAGAAGTTTTATATTTATTAATACCTTTTAATTAACTATTTACTTTTACTTTGAAATAAAGAAGCGCCTTAATACTACCTTTTATTTATAAATAAATAGATAAATTAAGTATTAAAATTAAATATTTAAATATTATTTATATATCTTTATATATAATATTTAAATTAATTAAATTAAATAATTCTTTATAATTAAATTCATATATATAAATAATTATTATTCCTTTATTAAAATAATATTATTTTTTCTTATATATAAATATTATCTTAAAATCTATTAAGAATTTAAGGATAAATCCTTAAAGAGGAAGGTACTTAATATAAATAAAAGGATTAAATTATTATAAACTATAAAGGATAAAGCTATTAAATACCTTTAAATTATATAAGAATCTTAAATTAAATATTATAATAAGAATTATAAGTTATAAATATATAATATTAATAAATTAATAATATTAATTATAAAGAATTTAAAGTAAAGATATTTAAATAAAAAGTTATCTTATAAGTTTATAAAGCCCTTTAAAATTATAAATAAAATTAAAGTATAAGTATATTACTTATTATTATCCTAAATATATAAGATTTATAACATATTTTATATTTTATTATTAAAACCTTACTATCTTTATAATTATCAGAAATTAATAGATACCTTTATATAAGCCCCTAAACTTATTAATAATAAAGAATAATAAGAGGTTAAAGAAATTATTAATAAGATTAATAATGTATAAGGTATTTAATATAAGGTTAAATGGATAGGGTAGGATAATAAATATAATTAATAAGTACCTAATAAAGACCTTAATAAGATATATAAGTTAATCTAATATTATAATATATAAGTAAGTAATAAGTATAAGTATAATAAAAATATTTAATTAATAATATATATAGCTAGTAAGTAGTAGTAATATAATAAGTTATAAGGTAAAGTAGATATATATTTAATAAATCTATATTATAATTATATTCCTTTATATAATTATACTTATTTATATAGGTAATCTAAGTAGGAATATACTTTTATTATACTTATCTATATAATTATAATAGTTATAATATATTATATTTAGAAAAATACTATTAATCTTAGTATAATTTAATAAGGATATTAAGGATATATTATTAAGTAGTAAGCTTAAGTACCTTATACCTTATAAAGTCTAATATTAAATAAGATATATTAATAACTTATCTATATTAAGGTATAATTATAAAGATTAATTATTAAAGCCTTTAAATTTAGGCCCTAACTTAGTATTAATATCTTAAGTATATTTATTAGAGCCCTTATTAAATATAAAGTCTTATCAAAGATTATATAAGCTTAATCCTAAAAGCTAGAAAGGGAGATATTAATAAGGCTTTAATAATATTAATTCCTCTTTATATTATTATAAGTTATTAAGTTTAGTTTATAAGACTTTTACCTAGTTCTTTAATTCCTTAATATATATAATTAAAGTATTAATTATAACTTATATATTAATAATTATATTAGGTATAAATCTAATTATAACTACTATTTACTTATATACTTTATATTATTAGGTAATTTATTTATTAAACTTCTTTTACTTCTTCTCTTATATTATTATTATATTATATTAGGTAATAATATTAATAGTCTACCTTATATAATAATATAATACTAAAGGAATCTATTATAAGTTAATTAATATATTAATAGAGAGCTATTAAGAGACTTACCTTTATATAATAATTAATATTATAATAGCTATTAATATATTAGGTATAAGGAGGGGCTTTACCTTTAATATAATTATTAAGCCCTTTTAAGATAAGTCTTATAAAGTAGATTTAATATACTATTAATATTAGTACGCTATCTTAGAGTAGATATATATAGATATATATTAGAGTTAAAAGCTATAGTTCTATTATAAGTTAGCTTATTAATAAATAATAATAATATAATAATATAATAATAATATACTTATAAAGTTATAATATATATATATAATAATAAGATATTTATATTATATATTAATATTACTATTACTACTATCTTATAACTAATATAAGTACTTATAAGAAAGGTTATAAGAATTATAAAGAAGATAAAACTTTAAGATAAGATATTTATTAATATACTATTATATTAGCGCGTATATAATTAAAGTTATATAATTAATAATAATAGATATTAACCTTTTATCTTATTATATATTAAATATTAATAGAGATTAATATATTTATTAATATATCTTAATATATCTATCTAATAGGAGTCGCGTATTATAATACTATTAATATATACTTACTATCTATTATTATATTCACTATTAATATAATATATTAATAATAGATAATAATATATTATTATATTATTATAATATTATTTTACTATTAATATAAGTTATAAATATAATATTATAAAGTACTTTATAAAGATTTAGTTTAATACTAGTATATATTATAGTTATAATATCTTTATTAAGTAATAATAGTTTTATTCTATTATTAATATATATTATAAGTATAATTATTATAAAATAGGTAAGATAGTATTATTATAAATACTTATATATTATTTACTTATATAAGAATAGATTTAATATATACTTATAAGATAATATTATTATTACCTTATAAAGGGTTTAATACGCGTATACCTTATATATAATAGCTAATATTATTATAATAGTAATATATTAAATAACTCTTATCCCTTATTTTTCCTATTAAATTTTAAGGTTTTTTAATAAGTATTTATATTATTATATTCCTAGGAACTAGGGCCTAGGAGGAGAGGTAATTATTAGGTTATAATATATATATATGTTATATATTATTATATAACCTACTTAATAGACCTTCCTTATAAATATAGGATAATATTAATATAATATTAGGCTATATCTTAGTAAATATATATTATCTAGATACTCCCTTATATTTTCCTAAGTTCCTTAGAGATTAGTTCTAGTATATATATTACCTAAGATATTAGTATACTATATCCTATATTAAGCTATATTACTTAAATCTACATCTTTTATATTTCTAAGCCGCTAGCTTAGAGCTAGTAGTACCTAGCCTTATATATCTATATTTAAGGAGAAACTTATAGTAATTAGTACTTTAATCTTCCTATTATCTTTGTAAGATCTTAAGATCTTTCTAGGTCTTATAAGCTAGCTCCGCTTATTAATACTAAGATATACTTAGCGGGCTAATCTATTATAAAGATATAAGATTAATCTTATTAGCTTACTACCTAAGGATACTAAGGGCCCTACTAGGAAGATATAATTAATATAAGTAGTCTATAATCTTATTAAGGATAAGTAGAAGGCCTTTAATAATCTTAAGGCTATCTTTAATAATCTAACCTTCCTTATTTACTTTAACTTAGGAAGAATCCTTTTTATTAATCTTAATATCTCTAAGAGATAGGAATTTACTATTATAATCTACTACGTAGTAGGTAATATTATAGAAGGCTTCCCTAGGATAATAATATAATTAATTATATTTCTTAGTAAGATATTAAACTAAGCTAAGTAGAACTACTAACTTATAGAATTAAAAGTTATAGGTATTATATAAGTAGTAAAGAGAATATATTATCTTATTAAATTATATAAAAAGCCTCCTATTATTATTTATACTAACTATTTTATAATAGTATCTATATCCTATTAAATAAGCCTAATCTCTTTATCTACTAATAATCTATAACTTATTTAGGTATCTTTATACCTATCTTAGTTTAATATTATTATTAAATATAAGTCTAGTAAATCTAATATTATATTAGACGCTTTATTAAGACTTTAAGGCGTATTAATATCTATAATAGATAGTATTAAAATCTTAAACGCCTTATATATAAAGGTCTTTAATAGGGCCTACTTATATAAGTAGGATAATAACTTTATACTAGCTTATTATATTATCCTAATTAAGATATTATCTAATTTTAAGGAGTACCTTATATAGGCCTATTAGGATAATAGTTAATAGTTTAAATTATTATAAATACTTATAATAACTAATAAGGATCTTAATATTAATAAATTAATTATAGGTAGTAATAATAGTAAGTATACTAGTAATAATAAAGTATAATAACTTAAATTATACTTTAAGTTATATAATAGGCTTATCTACTATATTAATTTTACTAATAGTTAAGAGTAATTATATATTCTAAATTCCTTAGAATAAGATATTTTTAAACTTACCTATAACTAATAATATTATAATAGGTTCTGTTAAACCTATAAGTAAATTATTATTTTACTATATATATATTATCTACTTATAAATATATATTAAGTACTATCTAGAATATTAACTAGACTAGATTAAGTATTATAAATCTTATAAAAATATACTACTTATTAACTAGCCTATTATCCCCTTTTATATAATAGTAATAGACTTTATTATAGTACTTCCTTTTACTAAACCTAAAGAAGGCTTTAATAGTCTCTTAATAATAATAGATAAGTTTTCTAAGAGAGTCTTACTCCTTCCTAGCTAAACTATATAAAATATAGCGTAATAGGCGGATATTATCCTAACTACTCTAATAGCCTATAGCTAGGATATCCTATATAATATTATTAATAATAAGGACTTTAAATTTATATTATCTTTCTAAAGATCTATCTTCTAAACGCTTAGCTATAACCTACTTATATCTATAACCTATTATACTTAGATAGATAGACTATTTAAAAGAATAAATTAAACTATTAAGATTATACTATACTACTATATCTTATAGTAGCTACTTAACGCTATTAATTAATTAATAGTACTCCCCTACTTATAAGGCTACCTTAATAATTCTAAAAGCTAGTCTATTAGAATATTATTAAATAAGATACTCTATAAATTTAATATCTATAATATACTAGGTATACTTTTATAATAAACCTTATCTATTAGAGACTTTAACCGCTTATAATAGCTTAAAAGGGATTAGGTAGAAGAGTTTATTACCTTTACTAATATCTTTACTAAGATCTATTATAATAGTAAATATAAGCCTATAACCTTATTAAAGGATAATAAGGCGTACCTTTAGCTAAGTAGTAGTTATAAGGTACTAGGAGTTAGCCCTAAGATATATTAAATAGTATATAGGACTATTTAAAATCCTTAATAAAGTTAGTCCCCTAATATACTATCTATAACTTATACTAGTTATAATAATCTATCCTATTATCTTTATTACCTAGTTAGAGCCTTTATTAAGAGCTTTTAATCTATATACCTATATTAGGAATTCTAAACCTCTCCTAGTTATTAAATTTAATAGCTATACTAATAAGTCTAATATATATAAAATAGAGGCTATTATTAGTAAACACGTTTTAAGGAGGAAGATATAATATTTAATAAAGTAAAAAGGCTATAGCTATAAGTATAATATCTAGTATAATATTAATAACCTTAATAACTTATAGGAGTTAGTAGATAACTATAAGAATAGACCTTATAAGAGGTTATATAACTAAAGATACTATTAGGCTATTTAAATTTTACTTTAAAAGCGATATCTATTAAAGGCTTTATATAGTTCTACTTATTATACTTTATATCTATTAATAGCTAGTTACTATAATAGGGATATTACTTTTATTATTTATTACAGGTATTATTATAGTATTAGTAACTACTAATTACTTAGTAGTAACAGAGATAGTAGCGGAGATAGAAGGCTCCCGCAGGCGTTCTTTAGCTATAGAGATCCCTGTATTTCTCTAAGATCACCTAATATATACATATATACTTAGTTAGATCTTCTACTACTATAATAGTTTCCGTGTAATTTAATTTTTTCAGATTTTTAATCTACTAATACCTACTCAGGGTAGCTAATATAACTTATATAGACTAACCGCGTTAAGTTAGTACTTCGAACTTAAGTCTTAGCGATTTAATACTAAAAGTTAGAATTAAGTATTTAAGTTAGTACCTCTTTTAGGTATTAAGTATTTAAGGTTTTTAAGTTAATACTTAAAGTAGGAATTAAGTAAGTATTAACTTGAATTATTAAAACTATTAATTATTATAATTTTTAATTATATTTCTAATATTTTTAGTACTATTCCCTAGGTAATATAAAAAGGTAATATATATTCTTAAGAATTTAATAGATAAACTAAATTAATAAGACTAATATATATAATATATTACTAAAAATAGTACTATTTTTAGTACTATTTATAATAATAATACTAATATTTTTAGTATTATTTCCTAGGTAACGTAAAAAGGTAATATATATACGTAAGAACTAAAGACTAGATTAGTAAGACTAATATATATAATATATTACTAAAAATAGTACTATTTTTAGTATTAATAATACTATTTTTAATATTATTTATAATAATATTATTAATACTTTTAATATTATTTCTAGATAATATAAAAAGGTAATATATATTCCTTAGAATAAGAAATAGGAATTAGTAATAAAAATTTAGGCCTAAAAATTTTTCTAAAAATAAACTAATATTTTACTATTCTTGGAACTTTTTTTTAATCCTTATTAATAGTTAGTACCTTAGTAATTTAAGTTAATTTAATCTAACTTACTAAGGAATTAAGAGGTTTTTAAGTTAATATTAATAATTAGAATTAAGTAATCAAGTTAATACTAAAGTAGGTACTAAGTATTCAAGTTAATACTAAAAGTTAGAATTGAATCCTGACTCGACGGTTAGTCTAGACTTATATGACTTACAAGTTACCTCATCAGCAATTCGGAGACCCCCGCCCTGGCGGCCCTGGAGGCCCGTGGGGGTATACATGGGCCCGGGGGGTTATCGGGCTAGCCCTAATAGGAAATTAATATATTTTAGCGCGGTGTTATAAACTTATACTATTTTTCTATACTATATTAAAATTGTAGCTAGAACGAACTAAGACTAGACTAGCTATAATATACTAAAAACTACGCCTTAAAAAAAGTAGGGCTTGACTTCTCTCGAGGCGTAGTTTTTAGAAAATTACAGCTAGTCTAGCCTTGATTCGTTCTAGCTATAATTTTAATATAGTATAGAAAAATAGTATAAGTTTATAACACCGCGCTAAAATATATTAATTTCCTATTAGGGCTAGCCCGATAACCCCCCGGGCCCATGTATGCCCCCACGGGCCTCCAGGGCCGCCAGGGCGGGGGTTCCCGAATTGCCGATGCTCTCTCGCTCTAAGTAGGTTTGAAATTTGCTGATGATATAAACGTCTATTATATACCTAAGAGATAGACTAGTATATATAGTATAATTCATATAGAAGTTTTTGTATTTTCTCCCGTAATGCTAAGACCGCCGCATGGATATATTAGCACGATACGATCATACTAAGAGAAACAGGACGAGTCAAAAAACTTTCTTCGAGGTGAATCTCCGAGGGCAGGCCAGTAAAACCCAGCACCCAGGCGGTGGCAATATAATGAGCAGGACATCATAATGCATTACTCGACATTCGACATTATCTTTGAACTTGAGTATAGATAAGATGCAATTGATACTGTTGATGGATGTGTCGGCGAACAACATCGTTTTCTTCAATAAAACACCAATCACAGGCGCATAACTTGTCAGAAAAGCCGATGGGAGTCAAACACGAAATACACGCAAAATGTTCAATGGGAAAAGGCAATGGACGTTTGTATATTGTGCCGGGAACCTGCAAATTAATGGAGAACATCGTTGTCTGCACCATGTTAGGTGCGGCTCCTGTCGATCTAGGAATGCTATCAGCTGATCTGATGATGCAATACGTTTTCTACTTGGTTATCTCGAACGAAAAGAGAATTTGAGTCACCATTGGCTTCACTGGAAATGATTTCCAGCCTCTCTCAGATGCTTCCTCCAATGTCGGATCCGCTCTGTTGCCTCCGACTCTAACCTCTTTGCTTTCTTCCTCTCGTACACAGCTCTGACAGCCCTCTTCGTTTGATCTTCACCGGCCTTAAAATTAGCTTTGGCCAGGGCCACAACTTTGTCGATCTCAGCTGCTGTATATACGAAATTCCATGTGCTCATGAAGTCGCTGGTGTTTGGATCGACGCCTTCGACAGCGGGATTTGGTAGGAAAGGGAAGTAGATCACGGTTATACCTGCGTTCGGTTCCAAGAGCTTCCAATCAGAGTTGGGATCCACTCTGCTCTGCGGTGGCTCAATCTCACTTTGTCTCTCCATAGTGGTGCCAACCCAGACATTGCAGTATCCCAAGTCGGTCTCATTCTGGTTCTGGTCTTTGCTCTTGGTCATAGCATCTTTGGTGAAGTTCCGAGATGTTCGTCGCTGTTCTCGCACATCGGCTATCTTTCCAGCCGCTTGTTGCGCGGTTACCGAGTCAGCTGCGTCGAGCTCCTTTTTTGCCTCATCCTTTGTTTCCGGCCAACCCGCGCCAATTGGCCACCCTTTCACGCCTCGTTGTTTTGCGTAGCCTTCGGCCACAGAGAGCCAATTTTCTTGCTTTATATCCGCGCTTGCATCGAAGCAAACAATGATATCAACATCACGGCCTTTGCGGAGAAGAGGGTACAATGGCAGATTGTTGCTCATTCCCTGAATAGATGTCAGTATCGACCCGCGGAGCTTACTAGTCCTGCATTTAATGAAATGAAGGCCACACGAGAAGAAGATGCTTGTGTATTTGAGCTTGCTCTTAAAGACTCTGGCAAATCTGAATCCTACTGGACCATTTGGACTGAAGCATTGGCTGTTGACCAAAAACAGGATTGTAAGGTCAAGACAGCAGGTCCAGAAAGATGCTTGATGCGCCAGAATGTTGTTTTTGGATATAGCGATAACGCAGGACATTGATAGTACGGGACAATGATTAAGTGGGAGGATCATGATGTTGGATGATATTGAAAGAGCGGGTGTAAAGATTGGTGTGGAGGTGGTATTGAAAGATAAAGAATGTAGTAAGCGTGGAGATCCACATACTATAAGATGCTAGGCCAGCGGTCTTGCATGTGTGGATGGAGAAGGGGTTGAATGGTGCGGCTTGCTCATTTAGGCTTCTCCATAGGGAGGGAATAATGATGACCACGATGTGTAGGAGAGCCAAAACTTACGGCATCCATCAATTCAAGGTATTCGTCTTTGTGAATGCTTATAGGACAAGTCGATGGTAGCTGACCTTCAAGACCGAGTACGTAGTTGGGCACCGCCCCTGGATGTATGGGGTGAAGCTTGATCAAGTCCTCATTCCTCTCCTCAACCAAGTCGTC
>JAABUL010007053.1_pt1 | contig 12420 bp, 15 predicted proteins | sample 5559151 | NCBI WGS metagenome assembly JAABUL01 (sample SAMN10711876, study PRJNA513368) | rock metagenome | isolation source: Antarctica rocks | place: Antarctica: Victoria Land, Pudding Butte sud | reverse complement strand
CTCGGATAGTTCGTCCAGCATCGCCTCGCCGTGCCGGCGGGTCTCGCGATCCTGCTGCGCGTCCGACTCGAACTCCTGCATCGCCAGCAGCGATGCCATGGCGACGCCGGCGGTGCCGACCGTCGCCATGCTCGAGCGCCTGGGCGTCAACACCCGCGACCAGGAAACCAAGCTGCAAACCAAAAACGTTGCCGCGGTCATGGTTACCGCGAACCTGCCGGCGTTCGCCCGCAGCGGCAGCCGGATCGACGTCTCGGTCTCGGCGCTCGGCGACGCCAGGGACCTGGCCGGCGGAACGCTCCTCGTCACCCCGCTCCTGGGCGCGGACGGCGAGGTCTACGCCGTCTCGCAAGGCGCGCTGTCCACCTCCGCCGTCTCCGCGCGCGGCGCCGGCGCGTCGGTCACCCGCGGCGTGCCGACTTCGGCCAAGATCGCCAACGGCGCCACGGTGGAACGCGAGATCCCCTTCCAGCTGGGCTCGCGCAGCAACCTGCGCCTCGGTCTACGTAACCCCGACCTCACCACGGCGCGCCGCATGGCCGATGTGATCAACCGCGTCCTCGGCGGCGGCGCCCGCGCGACCGATCCGCGGACCGTCAGCATCACCCTCTCCGGCCGCGACCCGGTCGACGCGCTGGCCCGCATCGAGGACCTCCGCGTCGAGCCGGACACGAGCGCGACCGTCATCATCGACGAAGCCAGCGGCACCGTCGTCATGGGCGACAACGTGCGCATCAGCACGGTCGCGATCGCTCAGGGCAATCTCACGATCCGGATCACCGAGGACCCCAAGGTGAGTCAGCCCGAAAGCTTCTCGAACGGGCGCACGGTCGTGACCCCCAACACGAACATCCAGATCGACACCCAGGCCGACCGCAAGCTTGGCATCCTGCGCGGCGGCGTGACCCTGCGCGACCTGGTGGGCAGCCTGAACTCGCTGGGCGTCAGTCCCCGCGACATGATCAGCATCCTGCAATCGATCAAAGCAGCCGGCGCGCTCCAGGCGGACCTGCAACTGCGATGAACACGCCCACACCACCCGCCGCCGCCGGGGCCAGCCTCGCGCCGAAACAGATCGAAAAGATCAAGAAGGCGGCGCAGGACTTCGAGGCCATGGCAATCGGCCAATTGCTGACGCCGATGTTCGAGACGGTTGACCACTCCAAGACCATTTTCGGCGGCGGCGAAGGCGAGTCGGCATGGCGCCCGATGATGATCTCGTCGCTTGCCAAACAGATGGCGGCTAATGGCGGCCTCGGCCTGGCCCGCCCGGTGATGCAGCAACTCATCCAAATGCAGGAGAAACAGCATGAACCCAAGTGACGCCGCACTCGCGCTCGAGACCATCCTGGTCGCCGAGAACGAAGCCCTGGAACGGCACGAGCCCGCGCTCGCGGTCGCCCTGCTGGACCGTAAGCTTGCGGCAGCCGAGGGACTCTCGCCCGAGGACATGACCCTCGAACTGGGCGAGCGCCTCCGGACGCTGGCGGGCGAGAACCGGCGCCTGCTCGCGCAGTCGATCGACGTGCAAAGCCGTATCATCTCGATGGTGGTGCGCGCGGCGCAATCCGTCCCGCCGGTGGCGCGCTACGGCGCCGCGGGCCGGGCCATCGCGTCGGAGGGCGCCATCGCGATCACCCGTCAGGCGTGACGCGCGATCCCGCCCATGTTAGGGCGGCCGAATGCATATCGTCTTCGCCCTTCCTGATCCCGCCCAATCCGGCGGCGGCGGCGGCAGCGACTATGTGGGCGGCCTCGCACCGGCGCTGCGGGCCCTCGGGCATCAGGTCGACGTCCTGACCACCGCGATCCCGGCGTTGCCGCAAGGCACCGTCCTGGTCGTCGACGGGATGCGTCTGCCGGACCTGCAGGAGCGTCTGGACGAGCTGGCGGCCACCGGAGCCGTCGCCCTCGTGCATCATATCGCGGCCGCCGCTGGCCGCGACGACGGCGCGCGCGAGAACGTCCTGGCGATCGAGCGGATCATGCTGCCGCGCATGCGCCGGGTCATCGCGACGAGCCAGCCGGTTGCCGACCGGCTGAGCGGCGAGTTCGACCTACCCGCCTCCGCCGTGATGCCCGGCGCGCGCGACCTGCCGCGGGCCGGGCCCGATCCGGACAGACCCCTGATCCTCGCGATCGGCGTGTTGACCCGGCGCAAGCGCCACGACCTTTTGCTCCAGGCCGTGGCGCGCCTGACCGACCTGCCATGGCGCCTCGTCATCGCCGGCGATGCCAACCGCGAGCCAGAGCATGCCAGGGCGCTCGCGGCCGCGATCCAATCGCTCGGCTTGGCTGAGCGGGTCGAGCTCTGGGCCAATCCGGCGCCTGCGACGTTGGAGGCGGCGTGGTCCGCCGCGTCCGTTTTTGCGCTCGCCAGCCGCTGGGAAGGCTACCCCGCCGCCGCCGCCGAATCATTGCGCCGCGGCATCCCGACCGTGGTGACCGACACCGGCGCCGCCGGCACGCTCATCCCGCTCGAGGCCGGCGCGGTCTGCCCCGTCGACGACATGGCTACATTCGGCAAGTGCCTCCGGCGCCTGCTGTCCGATCACGCGCTGCGGACCGACATGGCTGAGGCCGCCTGGCGCGTCGGCCAGGACCTGCCAAGCTGGCAGGCGCGGGCGCAAGATTTCGTCGCTCTGCTGGAGAGTTGAGCATGCCCCTTCTCGGCTGTATCGCCGACGACTTCACTGGCGCGACCGACCTGGCGTCCATGCTCGTCCGCAACGGCATGCGCACGGTCCAGGTCATCGGCACGCCAGCAAGCGATGCCGCGATCCCTGATGCGGACGCGATCGTCGTCGCGCTGAAGTCTCGCACCATCGCCGCCGCCGACGCCGTGCGGCAAAGCCGTGCCGCGCTCGCCTGGTTGCAACAAGCCGGCTGCCGCCAGTTCTTCTTCAAATATTGCTCCACCTTCGATAGCACCGAGGCCGGCAACATCGGCCCGGTCGCCGACGCGCTGGTCGACGCACTCGACTGCGGCTTCGCGATCGCCTGCCCCGCCTTTCCCGCCAACGCCCGCACAGTCTACCAGGGCCATCTCTTCGTCGGCACCGCGCTGCTCAACGAGAGCGGTATGCAGGATCATCCGCTGACGCCGATGCGCGACGCCAACCTCGTCCGCGTCCTGTCGCGGCAGACCGATGGGACCGTTGGCCTGGTGCCGTTCGCGACCGTTGCCGCCGGCGCCGGCGCGATCCGGTCGGCACTCACGAGGCTCAGGGAGCAGGGGCGGCGTTACGCGATCGTCGACGCCACCGCCGATGCGCATCTGCTGGGGATCGGCGAGGCCGTCGCGTCACACGCGTTGATCACCGGCGGCTCCGGCGTGGCGATGGGATTGCCGGAAAATTTCCGCCGCCTCGGGGTGCTGGCCGACAATCCTGTCGCTGCCCTGCCGCTGGTTGCGGGCCCGGCGGCGGTGCTCGCCGGGTCATGCTCGCGCGCGACGCTGTTGCAAGTCGCCACCGCTCGCGACCGCGTCCCGACGCTGGAGCTGGACCCGCTGGCGACGCCCGATGCCGACGCGCTCATCCGACAGGCGCTTGACTGGGCGGAAGGCAAGCTCGGCGCCGCCCCCATCGTCATCGCCGCGTCCGCACCGCCGGACAAGGTGGCGGCGCTGCAGGCCAGGCTGGGCCGCGACGAGGCCGGGATGCTCGTCGAGCATGTCCTGGCCGGGATCGCCACGGCGCTGGTGCAGCGTGGGGTTCGCCGGCTGGTCGTGGCTGGGGGAGAAACGAGTGGGGCAGTGGTGTCGGCGTTGGGCGTCGAGCGCCTGCGGATCGGCGCGGAGATCGCGCCCGGTGTGCCGTGGACGCTGGCTCAAGGCCAAGGGCCGGACCTGCTGCTGGCGCTGAAGTCGGGCAATTTCGGCGGCACGCAGTTTTTTACGTCCGCCTTCGAACCGGACGCCTTTGAACCGGGCGGACCCTGAAACACGCATGGCCGGGTTTCCCCCGGCCATGCGTTGAACGGGTGGGCTTTACGAACGACCGGTCAGGCGCCGGCCACCGACGCGCTCTTGCGGCCGCGGCCGGTCGGAGCCGGGGGCTCGGCCGCCGGTGCCTTGGACGCGCGGGCCGCCTTCGGGGACGCGGCTTTAGCGGCAGGCGCCGCCTTGGTCGCAGTCGCCTTGGTCGCAGCCGGCTTGGTCGCAGCCGGCTTGGTCGCAGCCGGCTTGGGCGCTGCTACTTTGCTCGCCGTAGCCTTGGCCGGTGCTGCCTTGGCCGGTGCTGTCTTGGCTGGTGCGGCCTTGATCGCTGGGGCCTTGGTCGCTGCCTTGGCGGGCACTGCCGCGGCGGGCGCCGCTTTAGCCGTCGTCGTCTTGGCTGCCGTGGCCTTCGCGGCGCGCCCGGCGGGCGTGGCTTTCACCTCGGCCGTAGGCATGGATTTCTTTGCGCCAGCGGAACCCTTCGCCGCAGCCGGCTTGCCCTTCGCGCTCGCGACCTTGCGCGGGCTCGCAGCCGCCTTTGGCGCCGCCTTGCTCTCGACCGGCTTGGCCACGGCCGCCTTGGTCGTCTTCTTGGCGGTGACAGACTCGCTAGCCGGCATCGCGTCCGCCCTCTTGGCAGCTCCGCGTTTGGGCGCCGCGCCGTTCGCCGCCGATTTGGTGGACGCGCGCATCGCCATCGACTGCGCCCGCTTGTTGCTTGGACTCTCCTCAGCCATTGACCAACCTCCTTTGCATGATTGCAGACGTGCCCGAAGAGGTCGCATGTGACCGGAGTGGCTCAACAAAGGAAAATCCATGGCCCGGCATCGTTACGCCTCCGGTGGCACATCGGTCCGCGGACACAGCGCCCGCGAATCGATCGTGTGCTCACCTTCTTGTGCTGTCACGCGGACGACGCCTCGCTGTCAACGAAAACTAGCAAAGCATGCAATGAATCACGCAAAGGAGATTGAACTTTATCTTTCGTTGAGAGGAACGAATCGCTGATTTTCTGGTCCGACGTAGTGAGCGGTCGGACGGATCAGCTTGTTGTCGACGCGCTGCTCCATCACATGCGCACCCCATCCGCTGGCGCGGCTGACGACGAAGATGGGCGTGAACATCGCCGTCGGAATCCGCATCTGGCTGTAGGCCACGGCGCTGAACCAGTCGAGGTTCGCGAACATCCGCTTCAGCTCCCACATCACCGCCTCGATCCGGTCGGCCACTTCGTAGCCCAGCATGTCGCCGTTCTGCTCGCACAGCTGCTTGGCCACGCGCTTGATCACCACGTTGCGCGGGTCGGCCACGGTATAGACCGCGTGCCCGAAGCCGATGATGACCTCCTTGTTCGCCACCCGGCGGCGGATATCGGCCTCGGCCTCGTCCGGGCTCGCGTAGCGCTGCTGGATCTCGAGCGCGACCTCGTTGGCCCCGCCGTGCTTGGGCCCCCGCAACGCGCCGATCCCGCCGACGATCGCCGAGAACATGTCGGCCCCCGTCCCCGCCACGACGCGCGCGGCAAACGTGCTCGCGTTAAACTCGTGCTCGGCATACAGCACCAGGCTCGTATGCATCGCCCGCTCCCACTCGGGCGACGGCTTCTCACCGTGCAGCAGATGCAGAAAGTGCCCGCCGATACTATCGTCGTCCGTCTCCAGCTCGACCCGGCGGCCGTTGTGCGACCAGTGATACCAATACAGCAGGATCGACGCGCCACACGCCATGAGGCGGTCGACGATGTCGCGCGCGCCCGCCGCGGTGTGGCCCTCCTTTTCCGGCAGCGCACAGCCCAGCGCCGAGATCCCCGTGCGCATCACATCCATCGGATGCGTCGCCGCCGGCAGCGCCTCGAGCACGGCGCGCACCACCAGCGGCAGCCCCCGCAACGCGCGCAGCTTGGCCTTGTAGCCCGCCAGCTGCGCCCGGTTCGGCAACACGCCGTGCACGAGCAGATACGCGATCTCCTCGAACTCGCACTGCTCCGAAACATCGAGAATGTCGTAGCCCCGATAGTGCAGGTCGTTGCCGGTATGGCCCACCGTGCACAGCGCCGTATTGCCCGCGGTCACGCCGGCGAGCGCCACACCCTTCTTCGCCTTCGGCGCCGCTTGCGTCCCCGCCGTCTGCGTATCAGACATCAATGCCTCCCTCGTTCCGCTTCAAAACAAACCCGCCTTGCCCTGCTGCACGCTGCCCGCCGGCATCGCGACGTTGAGCTGGAACAGCTCGCCCGCTTTCAGCTCCGGCAACCGCTCGCACGCCTCGAGGAACCGCCGGCTCTCCTGCGGCGCGATCAGCCCTTCGGTCATGCCCTGGAACTTGTTGACGTAGTCCGCGCGCTGCCACGGCGTCGCACCCATCGGATGCGCGTTGGCGACCGCCATCTCGTCGGCGACCACCGAGCCGTCCTTCATGCGGATCGAGATCCGCCCGCCGAAGGCCAGGTCCTCGTGCCGGCGCGCGTGATACCGCTCGGTCCATTTCGGGTCCTCGACGGTGCGGATCTTGTGCCACAGCGCCACCGTGTCGGCCCGCGCCGCCCGCTCGGGCGCATACGAGCGGACATGGTGCCAAGCCCCGTCCTGCAGCGCGACGGCAACGATGTACATGATCGAGTGGTCGAGCGTCTCCCGGCTCGCCTTCGGGTCCATCTTCTGCGGATCGTTGGCGCCGGTGCCGATCACGTAGTGGGTGTGATGGCTGGTCTCGATGACCACCTCGTCCACGTCGTCCCAAGTCTTGACCTGCTGGCCCATCTTGAACGCGAGGTCGATCAGCGCCTGGCTCTGATACTCCGCCGAATGCTGCTTGGTGTAGCTGTCCATGATCGCCCGCTTCGGCTCGCCGCGACCCGGCAGCGGCACCTGGTAGCGCGCCGTCGGCCCGTCCAGCATCCACGCGATCACGCTGTCCTCGCCCTCGTAGACCGGGCTCGGCGCGCCCTCGCCGCGCATCACCCGGTCCACCGCCTCGATGGCCAGCTTGCCCGCATGCGCCGGCGCGTAGGCCTTCCAGGAGCTGATCTCGCCCTTGCGGCTCTGCCGTGTCGTGAAGCTCACATGCACGGCCTGCTGCACCGCCTGGTAGATCGTCGCCGTGTCAAGCCCGAGCAGCGTGCCGATGCCGGCGGCCTGGGCCGGGCACAGATGCGCGATGTGGTCGATCTTGTGCTCGTGCAGGCAGATCGCACGCACCAGGTCGATATGGACTTCGTAGCCGGTGGCGATCCCGCGCAGCAGCTCGGCCCCGGATGCGCCGACGCTCTGCGCCACCGCGAGGATCGGCGGAATGTTGTCGCCGGGGTGGCTGTAATCGGCGGCCAGGAACGTGTCGTGCATGTCGAGCTCGCGCACCGCCGTGCCGTTGGCCCAAGCCGCCCATTCCGGGCTCACCCGCACGTCCTCGCCCATGCCGAACACCGCCGCACCCTCGCGGCGCGGACCCGGCGGATGCGCCAGCGCCATGTCGCGCGCCGACATGCACGGGTGCCGGTTGACGCTCGCGATCGCGACGGCCGCGTTGTCGATCACGCGGTTGATGATCATCTCGGCGGTCTCGGCCGGCACCTCGACCGGGTCGGTCGCGACGTCGGCGATTTTCCAAGCAAGCTGGTCCGCGCGCTCGAGTTTGGACTTGGATGGATGAACGGTGACGTCGTGCAACTGCATCGAGCTACTCCCGGGGTTGGCGCTTCTTGGTTGCGCTCATAAGGTTGCGCTCTCGCCTCGGCAAGGATGCCCGCGTTGACGATCAAAACCCCTGGGACCAAGCCCGTCATTGCCCCCGCCTTGGCGCTGGCCGCGGCAGCGCTGCTCGCCGGCTGCGTGCAGCCGGCCTACTACCCGCCGCAGCCGATCGAGTTGCAGCCCTATCCGCCGCCGGTCCCGTATCAGAGCGGGCCGGTCTACCGTCCGGCGCTGCCGCCCCCGGCCGCACCGGTCTATCCGGAACCGGCACCGCTGGCGGAACCCTTGCCGCCGCCCGACGCCAGCCTGTCCACGAGCCCCCTGCCGAGCGACGATGCCGGCGCCATCCCGCTGCAGGAAATGCCGCCTTTGGCCACCGATCCCGCATCCGTCTCCACCCAGGCGCCGGCCAGCGGGCAGGCCGCCCCGGTCGCACAGCGGCCCTCGACCACGGGGCCGGGCAGGAATATCCCGCTGGAGGGATTCCGCCCCATGCGTGGGCAAACCAGGCCTGCGCCGTAGCGCGCGGCCATGGGCACGTCTTGATCAACAGTCCGCGCGGCGCCAACTCCGTATTGACCCGGCTGCAGCACTGTTCAAGCTGTCGTCCCAACCCGGTCTAGGAAGGCGCCCCACTTGCCAGACACCAACCCCCCCGTCCGCTGGCAGCCCGACCGGTCCCCCGCGACGCCGTCCTGGCCGATCCCGCCCATGCCGATCGCGCTCGGCCGCGGCCTCATGAACCGGTGCCCCGCCTGTGCGCAGACGCATGTGTTCGACGGATGGCTGCACGTCGTGCCCGAATGCCTGGTCTGCAGTGCCCCGCTGGGCCGCTACCGTGCCGACGACGCGCCGCCGTATTTCGTGATCTTCGCGGTCGGCCACATCGTCATCCCGTTGATGTTCTGGATGGAGACGGCGCTTCACCCGGCTCTCTGGATCCATGCCGCGATCTGGATCCCGCTCAGCATGATCCTGTCGGCCGGGCTGCTGCGACCGATCAAGGGGGCCACCGTCGGCCTGATGCTCAAGCTCGGCATGGTCAAAGCGGACGACGAGTGACACATCCCTCCCGGCTGGCCCGTGTCGTTCTGACCGGGGAGTCGCTCACCCGGCTCTCGCCGCTGATCGAAGCCGATCGGGCCCAGGCCGTGGCCGACCTCGAACACGAAAACCACTTCTTCCTGCCGGCGGCGGAACATCGGCCAGCCACGCCGGGCCCCTACGTCCTGCACCTCTCGATCCAGGAGGGACGCCTGGTGTTCGACCTCCGCCACCAGGACGACAAGCCAATCACCGTCATCGTCCTGGCGCTCGGGCCGTTCCGCAGCCTGATCAAGGACTACCAACTCCTCGTCGACAGCCACCTGCTCGCGGTCGAGGAAGGGCGCGGCGAACGCATCCAGGCCATCGACATGGGCCGCCGCGGTCTGCACAACGAGGGCGCCAACCTGCTGCGCGAGCGCCTGGAGAACAAGGCCGAGATCGACCACGAGACGGCGCGCCGCCTCTTCACCCTGGTATGCGTGCTGCACCAACGTATCTGACCGCAAAATCTCTAAATCAGATCTGAGGAGACCAGACATGACCGACGCCGCCATCGTGGGCTGGGCCCACACCCCGTTTGGAAAGCTCGAGGAAGACGTCGAGGGCCTCATCGCCCGCGTCGCCGGCGCCGCCATCGAGGACGCCGGCCTCGACCCGGCCGAGATCGACGGCGTGTTCGTCGGCATGTTCAACAACGGATTCTCCAAGCAGGACTTCCCAAGCTCGCTACCGCTCCAGAGTATCGATGCGCTCCGCTTCAAGCCGGCCACCCGCTACGAAAACGCCTGCGCCTCGGGCTCGGCTGCTATCCACGGGGCGCGCGACTTCCTCGCCGCCGGGCGCGGCCGCTTCAGCCTGGTGCTCGGCGTCGAGAAGATGACGGCCACCCCCGGCCCGCAGGTCGGCGACACGCTGCTCGCCGCCAGCTACCGCAAGGAAGAAGCCGAGATCCCCGCGGGCTTCGCCGGCGTCTTCGGCCGCATCGCCGAACGCTACTTCCAGCAATACGGCGACCAGTCGGACGCGTTGGCCGCCATCGCCGCGAAAAACCATAAGAACGGCGTCGACAACCCCTACGCCCAGATGCGCAAGGACCTCGGCTTCGACTTCTGCCGCACCGTCAGCGAAAAGAACCCCTACGTCGCCCCGCCGCTCAAGCGCACCGACTGCTCGCTCGTCTCCGACGGCGCCGCCGCTCTGGTCATCACCGACGCGGACACCGCGGCCACGATGAACAAGGCCGTCCGGTTCCGATCCGCCGTCCACGTCAACGACTACCTCCCGCTCTCCAAGCGCGACGTCACCCGCTTCGAGGGCGCGGCCCAAGCCTGGTCGCAGGCGTTCCAGCAGGCCGGGATCGGTCTCGACGACCTCTCCTTCGCCGAGGTGCATGACTGCTTCACCATCGCCGAACTCCTCATCTACGAGTCGATGGGACTGGCCGCGTCGGGCCAGGGCGCCCGCGCCATCCTCGAAGGCGTCACCGGGCCATCCGGTCGCCTGCCGATCAACCGCAGCGGCGGGCTGAAGGCCAAGGGACATCCGGTAGGCGCCACTGGCGTCTCGATGCACGCCATCGCCGCCATGCAGCTGACCGGGCAGGCCGGCGCGATGCAGTTGCCAAAGGCCGAACTCGCCGCCGTGTTCAACATGGGCGGCGCGGCGGTGGCCAATTACGTCAGCATCCTGGAGCCGATGCGCTGATCCCGACCGCCAACCTCGCGACGATCCTTCTCCAGACGGCCTCCCGCCTTCCCGACCACCCCGGCCTGATCCGCGGCGAGGCCGTCGCCACCTGGTCGCAGCTCGCCCACAACGCCCGGGCGGCTGCGGCGGCGCTGGCGGCGGCCGGGATCGGGCGTGGCGACCGCGTCCTCGTTCATGGCCGCAACAGCCGAGCTTTCTTCGAGTCGATCTGGGCGTGCTGGATGATCGGCGCTGTCTGGGTCCCGACCAATGTCCGCCTGACGCCGCCCGAGGTCGCGTACCTCGCCCAGGATTCAGGCGCCGCCGCGCACCTGTTCGACCCCGGCTTCGACGCCCACGCCCAAGCCGCACGCGACGCCAACCCGGCCGCCCGCCTGCACATCGATCTCGGCCCCGGATGGGACCAACTGACCGCACACTCACCTCTCGCCCATCCGGTCGACGTCGACCGCGACCACCCGTGCTGGCTGTTCTACACCTCCGGCACGACCGGTCGGCCCAAGGGCGGCACGTTGACGCATGGCCAGATGGCCTTCGTCATCAACAATCACCGATGCGACTTGATGCCGGGCCTGACCGAGGCCGACGTCAGCCTCGTGGTCGCCCCGCTCTCGCACGGTGCCGGCGCCCACGCCCTGCCGCAGGTGGCCGCCGGCGCCGCCAGCGTCCTGCTCGAGGGCGAACGGCTCGACCCGGCGGAGGCCTGGCGCCTCGTCGCGCGGCACCGCGTCAGCAACATGTTCACCGTGCCGACGATCCTGACGATGCTGACGCGGCATGATGCGGTCGACCAGCACGATCACAGCTCGCTCCGGCATGTGATCTACGCCGGCGCGCCGATGTATCGGGCCGACCAGGTGCACGCGTTGCAGAAGCTGGGGCCGGTCCTGGTCCAGTATTTCGGTCTGGGTGAGGTCACCGGCAACATCACCGTCCTGCCGCCCCGCCTGCACAGCCTCGCCGACGACCCCGCCTTCCCGATCGGCAGCGTGGGCCTGCCGCGCACCGGCATGGACATCGCCATCCTCGATCCCGAAGGCGGGCGGCTCGGCGTCGGCGAGACCGGCGAGATCTGCGTCCGGGGACAGGCGGTGTTCGCCGGCTACTGGAACAACGAGACCGCGACGGCCACCGCCTTCCGCAACGGCTGGTTCCATACCGGCGACCTCGGACACCTGAACGAGCAGGGCTTCCTGTGGATCACCGGCCGCGGCAGCGACATGTTCATCTCCGGCGGCAGCAACGTCTATCCGCGCGAGATCGAGGAAGCGCTCCTGCTCCATCCCGCAATCGCCGAGGCCTGCGTGGTCGGCATGCCGCATCCGCGCTGGGGCGAGAGCGGGGTCGCGGTGATCGTGCTGCGGCCCGGCGTGCTTGCGACCGCGCCCGACCTGATCGCCCATCTCGACCATCGGCTGGCCCGCTACAAGCGACCGGCCGAGATCGTGTTCTGGTCGGAGCTGCCGAAATCGGGGTACGGCAAGGTGCCGAAATTGGAAGTGCGCCGCCGGCTCGACGAAGCCGGGCTGGTGCTGACGGAATGAGCGCGAAACTGGCCGCTGCCGCGCGGCATGCCCGGCTCGCTCTGGCCCCCGAGGCAACGCTCCTCGAGGCCATCACCGACGCCATGGCCGCGCTCGCCTGGCCCTCGGCGACCCTCCTGATCCTCGGTGGCCCGATGCAAGACGCTGTCTTCCACACCTCGATCCTGACCCCTAGAGCACTTCCCGAGCCGATTGGCTCGGGAGTCGTGCTCTAGCGGCCCGCGCTGGATCGACTACGGTCCGCCGCGCGTCCTGTCCGCACCCGCCTGGCTGGTGATGGGCTCGGCCACTTACGGCACAGGCCGCGATGGCCAGCCCGCCCTCCATTGCCACGCCATGCTGGCCAGCCCCGAAGGACCGGTCGGCGGCCACCTCGCCCCGGATCGCTGCCGCATCGGCGCCGAAGGCCTCGTCGCCCACGCAATCGCCGCCGCCGCCGCCAGCTTTCGCGTCCAGCACGACGCCGTCACCGGCTTCGATCTGCTGGCGCCCG
>JAABUL010007052.1_pt1 | contig 12421 bp, 13 predicted proteins | sample 5559151 | NCBI WGS metagenome assembly JAABUL01 (sample SAMN10711876, study PRJNA513368) | rock metagenome | isolation source: Antarctica rocks | place: Antarctica: Victoria Land, Pudding Butte sud | reverse complement strand
CAAGCAAGCAAGCAAGCAAGCAGGCAAGCAAAGTAGTATATGCGAGTATCTATTACGTAACATAATAATATAAGTAATTACGTAACAACATCACGTGATTTGATTTTCTTATCTAATTACGTAATCGATTTTTCGTAAATAGTATATTTTTTAATTATATAATCAAATTTCGTAATTAGCTTTAAATTGACTTGAATATTATTAACAATATATGCAAAATATTCAAAATATCTAAATTACTATCAAAAAGTATGCAAAATATCTATAATATCTATAATATTTAAAATAGTATTAAAAGTATTTAAAGTATGCAAAATATTCAAGATAGCATTAGAACTAGAAAAAGTATCTAAAACATTCATATCTAAAATATATAGAAAATTTAAAATAGCATCAAAAGTAGATAAGATATTTGAAATAGTATTAAAAGTATGCAAAATCTTCAAAATAATATCAAAAGTATAAAAATATCTAAGATAATATCAAAAGCATGCAAAGTATTCAAAGTATTTAGAATACTTAAAATAGCATTAAAAATATACAAAATATACAAAATAATATTAAAGATATTAAAGATATTGATAATATCAAAAGCATATAAAATACTTGAAATAGAGTTGAAAGTATTAACAATATTAATAGTATTAAAAGCATTTTCAACAATATTAATAGATAGTATTATAAGTACGCAAAATATTCAAAATAATATTCAAAAGCATGCAAAATATTCAAAATAGTAGCAAATGCAAAATAAGTAATAAGTATCAAAAGCATACAAATATTATGAATAGAATGAAAAGTATAAATAATATTAATAATATGAAAAGCAAGTAAAATATTCAAAACAACACTAAAAGCATGCAAAACACTCAAAATAACATTAAAAAAATGCATATATTTAGATAAGAATATACTTTTTACTATTGCAAAGAGCTTTAATTCTTTATTTAAGAAAAACTTAATTCTTGAGTTCTTTTAAATATATAGTATTATAAAAGCTCTTGAAAATATACTTAATTATACTAGATATTAATTTAATTAATTTATCATATTATTTTCTTTTGTTTTATTAATTCAAAATCATGATATTTATATCTTATTTTATTTTATTTTATAATTAATTTGAATTTTTCAATCTAATATATAATATATAATATTTATTGTTTCTAATTATAAAATTGTTAAATCTTATCATTTTTAAGTACTTATTAAGTCAATGTAACAAATCTAATATTTGTAATAATTGTAATAGATTTAATATCGAATTTGATACTTTCGATAATATAATAATAATTTCTACGTTCTTAATTCTATTTTGAATATTTTGTCTACTTGTGTTATTATTGTTATCGCACAATTAAAATTTACGTTTTCTATCGAGTGTTGCGTTTGATACTATTAATATTGTTAATAATTTCGATGCGAATTAATTGTTTTAATGCGAATTAAATCTCGTAATGCAAATAGAATGTTTTGAAGTCAATTAAATCATTCGACGAATCAAATTCTCTAATGCAAATCAATTGTTTAATTCAAATTAAACGTTTTTATACAAATCGACTATATTATTGCGAATCGATCGTTTTAATATAAATAGAATATTTTTATGCTAATTAGTTGTTTTAATACAAACTAATTATTCTAGTGCGAAATGTATATTCTAATGCGAATCGATTGTTGTAATGTTAATATATTGTTTTACTGCGAATTAAATTAAATTAAGCGAAACAAAGACTTTAATACGAATCTGTTGTTCTAAAACAAATTAGTTCTTGTAAATGTTTTGATGCAAATAACTGTTGCAATACCAACTGAATATTGAAATGCGAATCAATTGTTTCAATACTTAATATTATTTTCAATATTTTGAATACTATTAAATGCTTTTACTATTAATCTAAATTTTTTTATAAATTTTTTTAATATTATATTAAATACAATATATATTTTTAATGCTATTTTAAGTATATTATATATTTCTATTAAATATATTGCATACTTTTAATACTATTAATATTGTTAGAATAAGCTCGAAATCAATGAATTATTATATAATCTATTATCTATTTAATAACAAAACGGATTATCTATGTAAGGTTTGCGATTTATTCTAGTCGCCAAGATCAAATTATAAGCGTCGTCGACGCGACATCGACAAATAGACGAGATGCGAATTTCGCATTTTCGAAAAGTAAATCAATCAAGGCAAAAAATATGTAGAAGAAAATAAACAAGTTGCGCATGCTTTATAAATTCAATAAGCAACTAATTAAGAAATCGATTTTCTAAAAAGTGTTAAAAAGACTACTCAAGATAATAGAGAATCCAACGCGTTAATATAACGTCTCGACAATAAACAAATAACGCTTAAAAGATTAATTGACAAGATTGAAAAAAATAGTCGACAAACTCGAAAAGAAATTTACAAAAAATAATAGACAATCTATATATAGATTTAATCTAAGTTTAGTATATATTAAATATTATTAGTTATATTAAATTTTAAGACTCGAATTGTTTTCTTTAACTCAAATATATAAGTTGTATAAATTTAGCTATAATTTAGTATATACTAAATTTTAGCAAATATAATTGTACAATAATATCGATTAATTAAATATATAAAATAACTTTACTTGCTTTTATTTGTTAGCTATTTGTATATATGGCAATACTTTTATTTATCTTCGATATATATTAAGTTAAAATTAAAGTTAAGCTATATCATTATTAAAGAATATATTATACTAAAACAAGTAAACAAATATTTTAATTAATTATATATAATATATAAACTAAGTATATATAGTTGCAAATTTAAATACAAAAAATATTTCTACAAATAAATATTATTATTAAATTTCTTAATGTTATTTGCTTACAGGTGCCGGCCCCGCCGGGTTTGGCGTCCCCCCGATCGGGCAAGGCGCGCGCCCACAGCCCCTCGCCGCTTTCCCATCGCATAAATACCGCCTCGCCCTTTCCCTCCTCTTCCAACTTTCCCTCCTCCCTTCCATCTCCCTTTCGATCCGTCTGGTGCTTCCCCCTGTGGACGTGGCTCCATAACTCGCTCAGCTGCCGGCTTCTTCTGACCGTCCTGGCGCCTCCGCTCGGTCCTCGACCTGCACCTGTACAACGCCGAAGGCTGCAACGCTCGCTCTACCGGCAATAGCTCCCATTGCTGGCGCTTCTGCTCGCTCTCTTGCTCAAAATTTCCTCGCGCTTTTGGTGACCGGCACTCCGCCTTTCGAACTGTGGCCCACCGCACGTCTCGATTCTGCTGGCTTATAAATGCCTCCACCTTTTCGGTATCTCGTCCCTTGCTCGGCGTCTCCCTGTTTCTTACCGGTAACCTTTCCAGCTTCAATCCAACAGCGTAGCGACCTACCTGCCTGTCTGCCCGCCACTTCACGTGCATAGCCTATCAGCGACCGCCATAGCCACGGCCAAAATGCTAACACTGTGGATCTGGCCCAAAGCTTCTGCACGTGTGCTCTCAAGACCAATCGAATAAATACCTCATTGTGCACTGGTGGAGTGTCCTCTGGCTGTGCTGTCGGCAAAGGGCGACCCAACGTTGCCAGCGGTCTGGTGACGTCTCCGGCTAGGGTCTGGCGGAGCGATGATTGGGCACCGTTGTCAAGAATGGCTCAGCTGGGGTCTCCGGCATCAGCCATTGCTGACGTGTCAGCGGCTCGATCGCGAGGACGTACATGTGCACTGCCTGGTGACGTCTGGATCGGCGATTCGAAGGTGTGACGCTTTGCTGTGCCGCCCTACCCAGCATTTCTTACTCGGACCAATTGCGGTAACATCTCGAACTTGCGACGGTGAAGGTTTCAGCCGTGCAGACATTGACCATGCAGGATCGGTCGATCAGCAACGACCAGCCCTCCGAGAGGCAAAGATCTGCATTGCGAAGGCACTATCAGATGTCCTGCGAAGCGCTCTGCGAGGCGAGAAGCTGCAACTATCCAACTGGCTGTCGCGGCGGAGCCCGGTCGAGGCAGAAGGTCAAGAGTGGGACAAGGGATGATTGGATGTCGAGAGAAGCAAGATTTTGGGGAAAACCCACCCAAACAGCGCCTTGAGACATGGATCTTGTTCTCGCCGAGCATCGTGGACCGTGTGGTACACTCGATGCGTCATGACAATCTCAGCTCGAAGGTCCAGGCTGCTGCGGCTGACGTGTTCGACCGGATGTGGACGTGTGCGAGGGGCGCAATTGGAATCATGCTACATAGCATGTCGATCGAATACGAGGCTCCAGTGGATGGGAGCTGCGCCGGGCCGGTCTCGTGAGATGCGACGAGTGCTTGGGATCGGCCATCGATGGGCTGTGGGGTGTGGAGGGGAAGGAGTAGGATTTTGAGTGGAGAACAGCCTTTGGGTACATATGTCGCGCCTTTCGCCTCGTCCACTGGCTTCAGGTTTCTTTTCAGGCATCCAACAACGAGCGCAGTCAACCTGTTACCCTTTGTTCCCTTTGCAATTCCATCCTGCAATGGCGTTTGTCAATATGGATTCCGTTCACTTCTATCAACCTCGAAGCATGGCAGGCCGGCTTGGGAAAAGTCCGTCTGCAGCGTCCAACCTCGATGTTTGCGCGGTCAGCAACGAGAGCTACTATTCCATGACCCTCGAGCCAAGTAGCAATCCGGGCCGTAGACTCGAAGACTACGATTTGATCGAATCTATTGATCAGGCTGTCTCGTGGCCGGGGGAGTCTCTCGATTTGTTCCGCGAGCCCACAGTAGATCCTCGTAGTGCTCAATCGCACGCTCTAGGTACCCTTCACCTTCATCGATAGTGATGGGCGACTACTGATGTTTCCAGGTCCCTCGGACGAAGTTGAGATCGAGCGTAGCCACGGTCGTCGCAGTCATGAGGACGACGATAACCTCCCATCCCTCAACGAACTGCTATTTGGTGTCGAAGGAGCGCAAACCAGAGATAGAAATGGAATGGGCGGGTCTGACAGCACCATTGACCATCCAGCTCAAAACGATTGCAATCACGTTCCTATCCGCGGACCGAAACAGTATGGAGATAACGGTGGGGATATCGACAGCAGCAGCCTTCACCTCAGCAGCGAAGACCCAACCTGTGAGGAGCAAGGTGGGATGCACTACTCCTTCAGAACTCCACCGACTGTGGCAGGCCCAGAAGCTGGGTACGACCCTTGAAATCCCCGCTCGCTGATCCTAGCACTGACAGATGGCGCCCATCTAGACGTTCCATTCTCCGCGGGAAGACACAAGATCCTATCTCTCATCCTTCTCCTCCACTCTGTGATACCCTCCTCTCGTCAACACATGATACACAAACCTGCTTCAAAAATATAGAGCCTCATCACCCCGGTAGAAGGGAAGAGCAAGGGGACAAAGGAGCGAGGTGCGGTACAGGCGTCATCATCCCAAACTCTCTCCGATCGCCCATTGCGTTGCCAACTCCTGAGTCGTCACTGGGTTCGTGGCGGTCTCCGCTCCGAGAAGACGCTGCAGGAATAGCGGCAGGTCAGGCTGACTCGCCGTGGAGCCCAACGGGTCCTACGGACGCCGAACCAGTGACAACTATAGGAGCCACCGATATTCGAGATTCCTCCAAACGCACAGCGGATAATGCAGGTTTGAACGAGGGTGGCGAAAGTACGCATAGATTGGAAAAGGTTCGGTGTGCAGGTGAGTGCGTAGGTCTCCATTGCCATGGGCGCGTCTGATGCTCTTAACAAGACCCAATCGTAATCGACGAGGCAGATAATACCGACGATGACATGAATGACTTTGCCGGACATCGTCGATCTCTCTCCGTGGTCAAATCGCCTTCTCTGGTTGCCTTCAGAAATCCCTTTGAGCGATTTTACCGGCAACGCGAGGATACAAGTTCAAACCGATCTAGTGACGTTGGCAACAGTCAAGGTGATGGCTGACATCGCGTTTCTAACCAGTAGCCTGCGTTGCCTCTAACATACTTCAGATAACCCTCTCGTCATTGAGGATGACGGCGAAACGACCAGCGAAACCGTCGCTTCCACGAGGGCCACGAGCGTTGAACCTGGTACCGCACACCTCTCAAGCTCCCACCCGAGCATACAGCCTAAGACGCACGGTTGCTTGAATCCTTATATTGCCACCGAACCCGCCACCGAACCCACCACCTCATTCCTTGATTGCCCGACCACTCCCAGTATTGTTCCACCCCAGGATCGAGGTCAGCAGACTGCGCGCGGAGGCGATTACGGAGCAGCAACGACTGTCAACCCTTCGAGCGTTACCGCCGCCACTCCACCATCTCCTGAGCGGGAGGCCCAGCGAAATTTAGCACAGGATGGAGAGAAAGACTGGGAGATCATGAAGATTGTTGACAAGAGATGGACGAGGGGGGGCTGCGAGTACATGGTGTGCTGGAAGGATACATGGATGTCTGATAGCGAATTGCGAAACGCGGCGCGGCTAGTACGGGAGTTTGACGCACAAGTCAGAGGGCAGCGTGGAGGTAAAAGGGGCAGACCGGCTCGCGTAGGGAAGAATGGGCGACCGGTGGCTATTCCAAAGCGCAGCTGACTCCATATAGTATCGTCACTACAGGTGTCATGACAGCCTTCGCGAAGAATTGCGAGGGTCCAGAATACTTTTGAGCTTGCGCAACGCCTTTGCAGCAATGTGTTTCTAGAGATACGTGACACTCCTTTATATAGTAGTAAAATTTAAGTACTTCGGTAAGGGTGTTCCGCAAGAACCGATGTTATCGGTAAAGTGAGTAGAAGCTTCGCTATGCTGTGTGGAGGTTTTGTTGTTAACTTGAGAGTCGAGGATAAGCAAGGAGAATAAAATGCTGCGGGACCGTCGCCATAATTATTTATCCTTTTCCTAGGGAGATGCGCTTAGAAAGCCTAGAACCAATATTGTCGGATGCTGAAATCCTTCAAATCTCTATACGTTGCGAGACACTCGGACTTACACAAAGTTAGATAGAATCTGTCTGTCCGCGGTCCCATGCCAAATTTGCCTGAACAATGCGCCGTCGTTAAGTTCTTCTCTTCCACCGTTGGCTCAGGCAAGAAAGGGGCATGCTAGAAGAGCCAGAGAAGAGGGCAGAAGAGTATTATTTTGTGGAGCGCGTTCGTGCCATTAAAACACTCTTCACCTTCACCACCGGCTTCCCTAAAAAGGAATGCCAAAGGGGCGCAGCCATCAGTGTCTCAACAGCCCTGTGTGGAAGCCGAGGCTTCCGGCGCAGGAAGGAGTCTTCCACGATCAAGTCTGAACAAGAGGAGATCGTGCAATCAAGCCTCTCGGCGTCCTGTATCTTCTGCTGGGCAATGATGAGCTGTCGGCGCCGAGACGTCTGTGGTCTTTCTCCAGTCATGGCGATTGGAAACTGCACTTCTATCGGAAACACCTCCGCCATCATCCAGACGGGCAGCCTATTGCATGCCCCCGCGGTGCAACATTGATCTCATGGACAAGATGCATCTTCAAAACCATGCAGAAGTGGTCCACGAGGACCCCACGGGGGACGAGACTAGCCCAGATATCGGCGAGAGGAAATTCTCCAAAGCTTGCGCGGTCTGGTACCGAGTCTTTGTAGAACGTCATTGCTTTTTCATCTTTATAGAGCTTGTCTTTTAAAAACAATGTTTTCACCCTTGAATTATATCATGTTCTGGAGATTGCCTTTCTCCTATATATCATGCATGCAGTACTTCGACTGGACCAATCGTGCACCCTTGGACTGGTTCTTTGCTAGTCAGAAACACCACTCGTGGCGGCCCCGGGGGCCAGCCAGACTGGTCTATGCGCATTTCAGGGTACTTCGAAAGGACCAGTCATGGTGCAGCCCCTCCCCTAGTGGTGAGACTGGTCTTTGCTAGATGCCAAGAGACACGGCCTATGTGCGTGGTGACCAGTCTCGCCCGGCCCAGCTTGACTGGTCCTCCAGCCAGACTGGTCTATGCGCATTTCGTGGTATTGCTTGCGGCCATATGAATAATGAACACAGCTACCACAAGTGCACTGTATGCAAGAAGAGGGACGCATGGGAGATCTGTCAAGCCACAGGCGCACACCCCAATGCCCAGCATACTTCCACCTATGGCAAGTGCAAAGTTTGTTGTGACGGTGGAGGACCATTTCCTAATCTTATCAATGAGATGGTAAGGTGTTGTAAATTAAAAGCGACACCACTCGCAAAATTAAGATTTTAATCCAATGTTATAGAAAAGTCTACGGCCACGCTTCCATTAACCAAACGCCGTTGTTCCGTTCCCATCTTAACGCCAATATTCGCCCCGTTAAAGAGCGTCTTTGCACTGCTACCGATAGGCCTCAGGGCAATAACTTGAATGGAAAACATAGCCGTTTGATAATACATAACTATACTAAACGTGGATTATATTATGTGCTACCCAAAGTCCAACGCCAACAGTACGAAACGTATGAACAATTTGGTCTTGTCGGTCGTGAGGTCAATGGTATACACTTTCAACAACGCTCGTGCCGTCAAATTCGCTGTAATTATTCGATCATGTACCCGGCTATGTTGTTCCTGATCTCCGGAACAAGGACACTCTGCTTCAAGATCTCCTCGCATAACTCTCTTTGCAGTATTGCCTTCTCATGAGTGCGTCCCCACTCATCCTCCTTTGCATAGGCAGCACGGTTCAAATCGATGAATTGTGATGGCCGCCTAAGTCCCGAGGCGAGGTGACTTCTCAGGCGTAGAATGCCCGGTTTCTCGCCCAATTCTTTCACATAATTTTGCGCTTTGTGGTACTGTTCGAGACCCAAGTATGCCCTAGCATGCATGCGTTGACTCCAATTGTTCTGCTCGAGTTTCCCCAGGTAATTCAAAGCTTCCTCGAATCGTTCTTGATCGAGAAGCAGTTCCGCTGCTTGACGATAGTCGTTTTTATCGATGAAATGCCGTAGAGTCTCTGGTTTTCTGTCCATTTTACGCCAAGCTAGGGCAATCTTGGTAAAATCTGGCTCTCTCCGCGCAGCAAGGCTGGGGCCATTGTCACCATCTAGGTCTATCGATACACAAAGCAGCATTTCCTCGTGCTGCTGACGTCGTTTTGGTAGGGATTCGAGAACAGCCTGCAAAAATTCTAGGGGCGCATACTCAAAGAGAGATAGTATGGCTGTACTGCCGTGATCGTTAAAAGTGCGCAATGGCACGAGCCTATCGTTCAGCTTATGCAATATCTTGATCGCGGCGTCTCGTAAGTTCTCGCGGTCCTCAAATACATAGCGTGGTATTTTTTCGTTATGAGAAAAGTGTGCTAACCAACTGCACATCTGGTTGAAGTGGTCCAAGGCGGCAAGATAAGGACTGAGACTTTGGGAGTTCCAGTTAAAGCTGTATTCATCAAGAATGAGTGTCGTGATTTCGAGAACTCGCCCTATATTTGCGTGTGTCATGCTAGAAATTGTTTCATGGAGCAAATCACAGGCTTTCATGGTGCTCTTCTCCTTCAGACTCATCGCCCCGTAAAGTAGTTTAGCGTTGCTGGAGATCCTTTCCATGGCATAGTGAAATGGCGTACGACCAGTAACATCTTTTGCACTCTGATCAACCCCATATATTTTCTGCACCAGGAATTCGATGACATCCGTCTTGTTTCCCTTTACAGCCAAATGCAGAATCGTTTGTGCTTTTGCACCGAATCTTTGATTGAGGACATCAGGATTAAGGGAGAGCAAATGCTTGACTATTGCCAGTCGACCCATATTAGCCGCGATGTGAACGCACGGTAAGCCAACAGCGTTGAGTCCTTGATGCTGCTCTCGTGGGAATCTTTTGTTAAGGGTTTCCGCGTCTTCAATATCTATTAAAGCAATCATGTCACTCATTTGCGGTGCGCAAAGAATGACCAGATGGAAGATGTACTGATTTGGTTCTTCCCATTCTTGAACGAAGTCGGCTTCGAAGTTTTTGATGTCGTGAACGTCGCCAGCCTTTAACTGTTCAAGTATCAAGGGCCACATATGTTCCCGCATTTTGCTGCCTCCAGATCCGGCAAATAGGGACCATTGTGTTCCTTGCTCATCTTCGATATACTTGGTGCCTTGAGAACAGTTGAAGTCGAGCTCATTTGGCAAGTACGGACGTAATCTCTTCTGTATGCTTTCCTTAGTTTCCTTGTCTTTGCATGGAACAAGCCAGTTCTAGTAGCTGTCTGGTACTTGCGGCGGTCGATGTAGGATAAAGTCCGGCTTGATTTGGAGTGCCCGTAGGATTTGCACGTATCGCGGTAATATTGTCATGTCGGCGTCTTTGTATGAAAGAAATCTTCGGAATGTATGTCCTTTCGGCTTCGATTGGCTTGCTTCAGTATATCGAATATGGTGCTTAGTATTATCCAGAGTTGGCGCTTTTAGTATGTCTTGTTGAAAGGCATGGTGATGGGCATGTAAGATGGGGACTCGGTATTTCGGCGAGTGCCGTATAATCGAGCAGTCGAGTATGATGTTCAGGTAGCATGGAATGAGGTGAAGGGTGGTGGGATTGGCTAAGAGACTAGATGACTGGTAAGATAAAGGTAAGCTGACAAATTTAAGATCCTCGCGCGAAGGGTCACATACCAAAAGCAATACGAACAGATCAACTCCCAAGCAAACTGCATATCAGCTGATTGCATGGCAGGGAGAACGGTGCGTTACCATGGTCGTAGGTCTAACCCCTTTCGGACAACGAAAACAACCCAGCCCGTCGCGTTCAGCGACATCTCAATCCTCAGTCAGACGCCCTTACTGCGAAGCAACATACAACGTTGTATTGGCACATCCGGGGATCCAGATTCAGTCTACACTTGGTCCTAACAAAGATTCGACTTCATGGGAGGTGAGCGCGGCCATTGCTTCTCAGACCCTCCTGACAATATCGAGATGGACGCCAGTGGTTCGGATCAGCCGTACCTTCCTCACAAGCGTAGGAAGACGCGATCAAACGACGGTGGAAACGACATGTTCTTGGGGCTGTCATCATCGCGGATACGACATACTGTAGGTCGTATTCCGATTCTACCACGCTTTAGTGATTGAGCGTAGTCCACATCCAACGTTGCTTTTGCTAAGAACGAGCCTCGATCCCAGAAATCGCAATTAGTCACTCAATCTACGGTTCGAAATTGCATGAAATCCCTTCCGGAATGCAGTGGGCCTAAACTTCAGCCTTTTGAGAATCCAAAGGCGACTATTGAATTCAAAGATCTCATTAGTGAGAGTGATCTGACAGATTCATCCGCTGGAGGACACGCACATGTATTCAAAATCTTGATACAATCCAAGACGTACGCGCTGAAAATTGTAAGAGGGCGACATGTTCGATCGTGGCGTGATTTTGAGGTATGCTAATTGTGCTTTCATGTTAGTTCAAATTCTATGATGACTCAGACGACCGTGCGGCTTTGTCCGATGGCCAACGCCAGATTCTCTCCGCTGCCCTAATCCGCGGTCATATGGACCCGTTTTTCAATGAATGCCGCGCTTACGGACGGTTAATCGAGAAGAATATCAACGGAACAGTCGCGGTCCGTTGTTACGGTTATTTGATGATTCCAGCCAATAGAGAGGACGAGCTAAGAGAACGCTTTGGAGTTACGAGTTGGAACCGTCCGGACGAAGAATACTTAGAGCCGGCTTCAAGGAGGCAGCCATTCCGTGCCATCGTGAAAGATCTGGTCACCGAGGATGTCCCTTTCACTGCAAAGACCGCTAAGAAAATGCTGCTTGATCTGCGAAGAATGCGCAGTTTCGAAGTCTATAATATGGACATCCAAGCTCGCAATTACAAAGGCGGACGTCTGGTCGACTTCAGCGTCGCAATGACCACACCCCATTATTTGTTCGTTATCAAACCTGCATGGCGCAAAGAAGACTATCAGTATGATGACTTGAGATCTTTCGATCACATGTTGGACGAGGCGGGAATTGTGACGTTGAACAGGGCAGCGCCAAATCGAGAATGTTTCAGTAAGCTCAGGCCAAGGGACAACAAAGGTAGAGTGATTAAGCAGAACTAGCATCTTAATATGGGAATAATAGTGAGTTTGGGGTGTTTTTTGACGGTATTGGACGGTGGGGAGTAAACAAACTTACAATGACTGACGTCATTTGTGTTTGGGCGCGCAGGCCACAGGCGCGCCTCCCACCCGCTTATTGTTGCCTGGAGCGCGTCTTCAATTCTGATATGTAGTTGGACCTGATAAATACTCGAAAAGTGCATTGTAGTCCATGGGTAGAATTGAGACGAGGCTATCCTGACTACGGTCTCTCCTGCTAACTTTTTCCTACCCTCTCGCCTTGACTCTAGTCTATATCAGGCTGTCGTTGAAGCGATGCCTGGCTACGCTACCTACAGCAACGACAACAGTAAACTAGGGTGGGCGCTGGAAGATGCTTTCAGCGACTTATACGTA